>PVMK01128802.1_pt1 | contig 13831 bp, 13 predicted proteins | sample 1853481 | NCBI WGS metagenome assembly PVMK01 (sample SAMN08533507, study PRJNA380276) | Marine sediment metagenome, whole genome shotgun sequencing project. | reverse complement strand
AATGGTGGTTAGGAAAAACCTGTTTTGAGATCTGTTCCGACGAGTTGGGGTGAGAATGATCAGACGGTCTGATGAGTTTTTTGACCATACGGGCTCATCGGACCGTGATGCCGACGGTGTCTCACATCAATCATGTCTATGCGAATAACCGAGCGGAAGTCTCTCATCAACCGACGCGGCAACGTGATTATCATATGCGCGGGTTTTCCTCATCAATTCAGGCTCAACGGTTTCTCACGCTTCATGGGCTCACTCAGAATCTCTTTCGCCTGGCCGCCACCTCATGCAGGCGGTCAATCATCGACTATTACGAGCGCAGGCCTTTCAGGTTTGGAAGGAAGCGGTGTGTGCATGAGGGATGGTGGCATCGCTCGGTGAATCCGTTCCCTTTCGCTTGTAGCATGTTAAGTTGACAAAATCCTCTTAGATTAAGAGCAGTTAACTCTTAATCAGCGGGCCGCAGGTTCGATCCCTGTACGACCCACCAATAAAATCAACGACTTACGTCGTTCTCGCCTAGGCCCTGTTTCCCATAAAACCTGTTTTAGATTTGTTTCTGGAAATCGGGCAAGTTTGGTTCTCTGTATTGCAACGGCGGGTGTTGAGTTTTTTCACCAAACGAGCAGGTTTTGTCTTAGTTTTCCCCATTTGAGTTTTTTGACCATACGGGGAATTACCACTGGATTTTGGTCTCCACATGCCAATCCTCTACGTTGCCTTGGACAATTACTGGGTGTGTGCCTCAGGTGTGGTTCTGCTGTCGCAGGTCTATTGACCTGGCCAGGTTGCGAAGGGCTGGAGAGATGATGACTGGAACGGTCTTCCCTTCTTCAAGCTGTTGCAGGGACTTGGGCAATCTAGCCAGTTCGGCTATAGCTCGCTTCCGAAGACTTGCAAGCGGGCTGGGAGGTGAAACCCGTTTGCCCCCTCTCATGACGGGTTGAATCAATGGGACCCCTTCATGAACCTCATCGACGAGAGTCACCGTATCAGTGGCAATGCGCCCCTCTGCATCATACTGCCGATAGACTTGCTTCCGGGCCGGCCAGGTGGCCTTGCCCTCAGACCGTTTGCGACGTGGTGTGCCCGCATACTCTTGCAGCTTGTAGGCACAGTCCAGATAGGGAACATCTGCGGATGTCGTCAGCTTCGTGCCCACTGCGAAACAGTCGATGGGCGCATTCGCCTTGAGGAGCTCTCGCAGTGCTGATTCATCCAAGTTGCCGCTCGCAACAATTTTGACCTCCGTGAGTCCTCCGTTGTCGAGGATCCGCCGAACCTTGCGGGCATGCTCAGCCAGGTCTCCACTGTCGAGCCGCACAGCTTTGACATGGATCCCCTTTTTTTTCAGGCACGAAGCAAGAACCACGACTTTCTCTGCAGCTCTCTCAGTATCATAGGTGTCTATGAGAAGCACCACATTGTCAGGTTGGGCACAAGCGAAGTGTTCAAAGGCTTCTACTTCGTCTTCATGCGCCTGGACAAAGGAGTGTGCCATGGTGCCGTAGACGGGAATATCGAATTGGACACCTGCCAGCACAGTCGCTGTTCCGGTAAATCCTGCCAGGTAGCTTGCCCGAGCCGCCAGGAGGCCTGCTTCTGATCCGTGAGCCCGGCGGAGCCCAAAATCGATCAGGGACTTTCCCTGTGCGACGAGGACAGACCGGGTCGCTTTTGAGGCGATCAGTGTCTGAAAGTGGAGCAGATTGATCAGCCGTGTCTCGACAAGCTGAGCCTGTGCGATTGGGGCCACGATGCGTGCAATCGGTTCATTAGGAAAGAAAACCGTTCCTTCCGGCATGGCATCGAGATCGCCAGTAAATCGTAAGCCTGCCAAGTAGTCAACGAAAACCTCGCTGAAGCGCCCTTCCTTCCTTAACCATTCCAGTTCTCGGTCCGAGAAGCACAAGCCCTCAAGAAATTCCACGACTTGGTCAAGACCCGCTGCCATAAGAAACCCTCTATTCTTCGGCAGCTTGCGTACGAAAAACTCGAAAACCGCATCTTCCTCCATCTGCTGCTCAAAGTAACCCTGCAGCATGGTGAGCTGATACAAGTCGGTGAGCAGGACACCCGGTTGCATAGTCAATTCGCGACTTGGCTTGACTGGATGAGGATCGCGCCTCGTTGCAGCATTGCTTCAAATGCCTTGCTGCCGTCATTAGGTCGAAGATTAACAGCACGGATGGCGTCGGAAAGTAGATACACCTGGTATCCAAGGTCGAGGGCGTCTTTGACCGTATTCAACACGCAGAAATCAGTCGCGAGTCCTCCCACGAATAAGCGGCGCACACCCGCTTCCTTTAATTGGGCATTCAATATCGTTCCTTGGAAACCCGAATACCCTTCCGTTTCAGGTACGGTACCTTTTGTCACAATCACTGTTGATGAGGGAAGCCGAAGCAAAGAAGGAGGCTCCGCACCTGGCGAGCCTGCCACACAATGGATGGGCCAGACTCCACCTTGCTCACGAAACGAGCAGTGGTTCGGTGGATGCCAATCTCGTGTGGCGAAAATGGGTAGTCCGCGGGATTCAAACTTGCTGATATAACCAAGTAGGACAGGAAGAACGTCATTTCCGTAAGAAACACCCAGGGCGCCCCCAGGCAGGAAATCTTTTTGAATATCGACAATCAGTAACGCGTCGCCGGACTGAATCGTTACCATGGGTGGTAGAGCATGTCCTCGTGGCCATACCATCATATTTATAAAGTTTACAGTTCTCATAAGGTAACCCTGTAGCAAGCTACGGGGAATTACAAGTTAAAAGATGGAGAAGTCAAATACCCGACGACTCGTTAGCCTGGGATTCTGTCTGTTGATGAATGCCAGTTGTCTTATCCCAATCGCATTGCCTAAGAAGATTTGAAATCAAGAAGTTTTTGCCCTGCTCTATAAAATTTTTACATGCCGCTGAATGGTGCTTCAAAAGACCCTATTCCAGAAATTACCCTTCACAAGTGAGATGCGTACTGGAGAAGAACAGGAACTCTCTTGGGAAGGTAACACTCATTATCCTTCTTTTTTCTCCCCCCTTTTCTTAGAGGGGGAGAAGATTCGCGCAAGGGAATGCCCTACTTCGCCAGACAGTAGGACATACGCAATTACGTAATCGCAATTCTGCGAACAGGTGGCTTGGCATCAGGATTTTTGGCAATCGTGACGGTCAAAACACCATTTTTAAACTTTGCCTCTATCTTACTTTCATCCGCATCAGTCGGAAGGGAAAGCATCCGTTGAAACGCCCCATAGGACCGTTCGACCCGGTGATATTGCTTATCATGATCTTCCTTCTCATATCGTTTTTCCCCACGAATCAACAGCGTTCCATCGGTAATGGTTAACTCGATATCTTTTTCGTCTACGCCTGGAACCTCCACCTTAATGGTATAGTCCTTTTTGCCTTCTCCGATATCGACCTGCGGGAGAATTAACCCTCCCCAGGCACTTTCCCCCTCTTGTCTGAAAGGAGACAAAGGAAACCCTTGAAAGAAATTTTCAAAGAGTTTGTCAATATCACTATGTAAACGACTCAGTGGATGGTCCGTGGTTTTGGATAAAACCTGACTTGGGGTCGATCGAGACTCTTCCTCTTTCTTAAACCAATTCCATGGGGTGAGTAGATTTTTGAGTTCCATTGGGTATTCTCCTTTTTTGTTTTCAATTCAAGCTGCTGGGTATTCTATGAAATAGATATGGCGGCATATTCAAATTTCAAGTCTTCCACCGGCAAAATTACCTCATTTACACCTCTTTAAAATTACCCGTATGTCCAGAATTTTATCCAGCCTTGGGCGTATGGTCAAAAAAATCATCCAGCCTTGCGGTATCTAAAACACTCAAGTTTTTCAAGGGGGATGAATTGATAGAAGGGACAGCTGAACGTCATTTATCAAATCAGCCCTCTCCCAAATCGCTCGCGTCTTTTCAACCTGACATTCATGAAATCCTTCCTGGGAAATTTCTTCGTTTGGCATCTATTGACTTCTCCCGACTTGGGCCTACACTTGTCATGAGCACCCCTTTTGATAATGTCCCATTGACTTTGTATGATGCTACTGTCCGGTGAAAGGAACTGATCCATGTCTGATCCATCCCTCAATCTCAGCCCCATCATCAATCCTATGCAAGCTCCCATCCAACGCTACGCGGAGCGCATTCGAGAATTAGGTGGGACCAATGCTCTCACGTTGGTGTTATTTGGATCTCTTGCTGCCGGCAGCTTTGATCCCGGTCGTCACACAGCCCGTAGTGTCCTCGTCCTTCAATCTGTGGATCTGGACGTGCTTCGCCAATTGGCAAAAGATGGTGCCAAGCTTGGGAAAGCCAGCATCGCAGCCCCGTTGATCATGACACCGGAATATATTGAAGACTCTGTGGATGTGTTTCCCCTTGAGTTCATAGAAATTCAGCAACGGCATCTCTGTGTGTTTGGCCCCGATCATTTCGAGGGCCTTTCTTTTGATCCCACTCATGTTCGCTTGGAATGCGAACGCGAACTCAAAACCTTGCTTATTAGCATGCGCCAAGCACTGTTGTCTGCGGCTGGCCATGAAAAATTATTCAAAACCATTGACACCGATGTCGCGGATCGTCTTATGCGCACCCTTCGTGGTCTACTGTGGCTGCATGAGAAGAAAGAAGGGCTATCGGCTTTACAAACCATTGAAGAGGTAGAGATCACGACGAATACCTCACTGCCAGGACTCCGGGATTCCATTCAGGAGACGGGGCAACATGGGTGGGCAGAGTTCCAAGCGCTGTACCACGAGATTGACACGTTAAGGAAACTGGTTGATGCGTGGTAATACATCATTCAAATTCCTGCTTGCCATCCTCCTTCTCACCGGCCTGTTTGTTGATGGTCTCCTCCATGCCGAAGTCCTGATTAAAGATCCGGGAACCTACGTCGTGGACACCGCTGGCGTGATGCAGGCATCGGATAAAGGGCAACTAGAAGGCTGGCTTCGAGAGCTTGAACAAAAAACCACCGCTCAGGTCAAGGTCTTGACCATTCAGACTACTGAAGGAGAAGATATTTTTAGTTTTGCCCAGCGACATGCGGAGGCATGGAAATTAGGACAAACAGGGAAAGATAATGGAGCGCTGGTTGTCCTTGCCTTGAAAGAACGCCGCGTGCGGATACAGACCGGATATGGCCTGGAAGGGGTTCTGCCCGACTCATGGACAGGATCGCTCTCGCGAGGCATGGCTTCTCAATTTTTCAAGCAGGGGAAATATTCCCAAGGTCTTCTCCAGCTCACGATTGCCACCGCCAACAAAGTCGCGGATGACGCACAGGTTCAACTGACAGGCATTCCGAATATCCGGTATCGCCCCGGTAACTCCGGCAGTTCTGGTGGTTGGCTGTCGGGGATCTTGTTTCCGCTTTTCATTTTGTTCGCCATTTTCAATTCTATGACCCGAAGACGACGCTATTATTCAAGATGGGGCGGAGGGGGCCTCATGGGGGGCATGCTTTTAGGAGGCATGTTAGGGAGTCTAGGCGGACGACGATCACATTGGGGCGGGTCTTCGAGTGGGTTCGGAGGGGGTTTTGGCGGTGGATTCGGAGGAGGATCATTCGGAGGCGGAGGAGGTTTTGGCGGTGGGGGCGGTGGAGCCAGTTGGTAGCTTCACGTAAAAAGGGGTATTAATAATTGAATAGCCGAGTGAAGGAGGAGAAACTGTGAGCGCAAGCCGAATTCTTTTGATTGGGTTTGGGGTGGTTGTTGGGCTTTTTTTATTAGCGGGTGGATGCGTGTATTCCGGCTATAACCAGGTCATCACCTATGATGAAGCCGTCAAAAGCCAATGGGCTCAGGTAGAAAACCAACTTCAGCGACGGTTCGAACTCATTCCCAATTTGATCGAAACCGTCAAAGGCGTCGCCAAACAGGAAGAGAAAATTTTTCTCGGTGTTGCCGAGGCCCGAAAAGCATATTTCCAGGCTGACTCAATTAATGCCAAAGCCAAAGCCGCCGGTGGAATGGAAGGAGCCCTTTCTCGCTTGCTGTTGTTGCGCGAAACCTATCCTCAGCTCAAATCCGATCAATCATTCCTCAAACTACAAGATCAATTGGAAGGCACAGAAAATCGTTTGTCCGTCGAACGCAAACGCTATAACGATGCGGTGCGCCAACTGAACACCTACATCCGCAAGCTCCTCGGAAGATTGTATGCCGGGTTAGCCGATGTGAGCAAAGCCGAATATTTCGAAATCGAAGAAGTTGCCCGGGCAACACCGCAGGTCAAATTTTGATAAACAAATCCGTATGGTCAATTATCGCTTGTTGCGTACTCAGGCCTTTCAGGTCTGGAAGGAATCGGTCTGTCCGTAAGAGATGGTGCGAAGCGGTTTTATTGCGCCCTTCTGCAGTTAAATTGACAATACTGTGAGGAAGGAAACAGGTATGGCAGATCAGAAACGTCCTGTCGTTGCGGTTCACGGAGTTGGCGCGGGCAGCGATGAAGATAGAGTGGGCTACTCCCTGGAGCTGGCCAGGCTCGTCGCAACTCGTAGTCGACGTGTTACTCGAGTCGGGCGATTGCCGGATGGAAGGATGCCGAGGGATGCTTCGACGAGGGGCATCCGCTGGGAGGAGGCGCTCTGGGAGTCCGAGCACGATACCGAGGATGCTGTCGTGAAGGCTCTGCTGGCCAGCCTGGGGGCCACGTCGGGGGTGGTGACGCATGTAGTGGGCTACTTCCTTGATCTGTTGCTTGATACCCCGCTCTATCTGACGGAATCCGGAGTGAGAATCCGCAGGCGTGTTCGTTCGGTTATCGCGGCCCATCCCGGTTGTATCGTCGTTGGGCACAGTCTCGGATCGGTGATTGCCGCCGATGTACTCGCGCGTTCGTATTCTGCGAGTGGCGTGCCTCTGGACGTCGGCGGTTTCGTGACTGTCGGTAGCCCGCTGAATCTGCTTGGGTTGCGCGTTCCGTTGCGCAGCCCGTTCCCCTTCACCTGGGAGAACCATCACTACAGGGGTGATCCGATATGCTTCTCGGGATCACTCGATACAAGTAGTTTCCCCGGTGTCCAGAATTTCGAGCTGAGTCGGGACGAGGGCTTCGGTGTTGCTCACACCCATTACTGGACGTCACAGATCGTGGCGAACTCGATTCGAAGAATGAGTCGCCGTGGACGATGAAAGGAGTCGACAGATGATTCAGATCATGATCCGTTCCCTCTTGCTTGTGTCATGCCTCGGCCTGCAGGGGTGCCTTGTCCATAGTGGAATCGTGACCGAGAACCTATCATACGCCTACGTGCCGGAGGAGCAGACGCTGCTGATCGCCGGAACTACAGCCAGTGCGCCCGACCTGAACCCCTTCGACATCGACGATCCGATTCCCTACGAGATCGTCAAGAACGAGGATGGAAACGACGTGGAGTTGAAGACCTACACCAACGAGTATGGCGACCAGCTGGTCTTCGAGCGCGAGTACGATGAGGGCACAGACCAGTACTGGGAGTTTGTGACCGTCCGCCCGAAGGTGGGCGATGAGTACACGCTCGTCCGCTTGAAGGGCTTCCTGGGAAATCTGCGAGCGGTTGCGTACGGAATCTACTTCTGACGAGAGTGCTCCGCGGTATTGTCAATTTAACTCGGGTTTGGCAGACTGGGCAGCATGAAAAAGCCAACACCCAGCTACCAACGTCACCGGCTTCCCTCTGAAATTATCAGCCACGCCGTGTGGCTCTACCATCGATTCTGCCTCAGCTTTCGTGAAGTCGAAGAACTCTTAGCTGAACGTGGAGTCACGGTGACTTATGAAACCGTTCGCCAGTGGTGCCAAAAGTTTGGGTCGGCCTATGCGAGGAAATTGAAGAAGCGTCAAGGTCGCTCAGGGGATACCTGGTATTTGGATGAAGTCTTTATCACCATTCAAGGGGAACAACAGTATCTGTGGCGTGCGGTCGATCAAGACGGCGACACGATTGATATTTTGGTGCAGCGTCGTCGCAACAAACAAGCGGCGGTGCGCTTCTTTCGCCGCTTATTGAAAGGCCAAGGGCGTGAGCCGCGATGGTTGGTCACGGATAAACTCAAAAGCTATGATGCGGCTCATCGGACCGTGATGCCGACGGTCGAGCATATCAATCATGTCTACGCGAATAACCGCGCGGAAGTGTCGCATCAACCGACGCGACAACGAGAATATCACATGCGCGGCTTTGCTTCATCGACTCAGGCTCAACGATTTCTGACGCTCCATGGACTCACGCAAAATCTCTTTCGCCTCGGCCGCCACCTGATGCAGGCGGTCAACTGTCGTCTGTTACGGGCTCAGGGGTTTCAAGTTTGGCAGGACGTCGTGTGTGCATAAGAGATGTTGCCCCAACTCTGCGAATACGTCCCATTCCCTTCTGAGCGTGCTAAGTTGCCAACGCCAAATGGATTGATGTTATTCACCGATTATGTTTTTATTGCAGATTTAAGAGAACAGAAGATGCGGTGCGTATTAGATTTGAGCCAAAATCTCATGAAAAACAGAAAGTTATTGTATTAATTCCAGGTCCGACTCCACAGCTTAGGAGGACAAAAAATGACATATCCATTTAGAAATCTGGTGTTTGAAGGCGGTGGTGTCAAAGGGATTGCGTATGTTGGCGCAATGAATGTGCTGGAGAAAGAAGAAATATTAAAAAATATCGTTAGAGTAGGAGGAACATCAGCAGGTTCCATCAACGCGGTCTTATTTGCAGCCGGATTTAGTAATCAGGAAATGCTGAAGGTCTTAAATAAGCTCGATTTCAATGATTTCAAGGATGACAGCTGGGGTGTCTTACGTGATATGAAGCGGCTGAAGAAGGAGTATGGATGGTATAAAGGAAATTTTTTCAAAGAATGGATTGGCGATCTTTTAAAGAAAAAAACAGGCAACTCGAATGTCACGTTTAAAGCGTTAAAAGAGCATACAGGCAAGGAGCTCTACGTCTATGCATCGAACATATCAACCAGTTTCGGTGAGGTCTATTCCCCAGAGCATACACCACGAATGCGGGTCGTAGATGCTGTCAGACGATCAATGTCCATACCTTTGTTTTTCCGCGCGATACGTGATGACCGAAAAGACGTTTTTGTGGATGGGGGTGCCATCAACAACTACCCGGTAAAACTATTTGATCGTGAAAAATATCTTGAAGATGGAAGCTTGATAAGAATTCCTAAATATTATGAAGAAGAGAATAAAACTCTGTCTATCAAATCTCCCCGAAGCAGCCCGTATGTCTATAACAAGGAGACATTGGGCTTTCGTCTGGATTCTACAAAAGAAATTGGTGTCTTCCGTGATGGTCAGGAGCCTCAAAGTAAAGAAATAAAAAATTTCCTTGATTATACCATGCAACTAATAAAAACCGTGTTGGCTGTGCAAGATAGTCAGCATCTTCATGGTGATGATTGGCACAGGACCGTGTATATCGATACGCTTGGAGTTGGTACGACAGACTTTGATTTGAGCGACCGTCGAAAGAAAGCGTTAGTGAAATCAGGGGAAAAAGCGGCTGAAAAATATCTGGCATGGTGGTCAGACGTGAGTGATGATCTGGCGAAAAATCACCCGACATCGAATCAATAAATTCGGTTCTGTCCAATGTTCATTGAAGTTACCTTGAGGGATGCTCGTCTTATGGTCAAAAAACTCACCAAGCCTTCCGGTATCTAAAAAACGCAAATTTTTCAAGGCGGATGGCGGATGAATTTTTAGAAGGGACAACCGATCGAACGCATGATTTCGACGAGGGTGATCCCTGTACTTCTGGTCATCGCACTGATGGCCGGTTGCGCTTCCGGGCCACCCAAGCATCAGGACAACCTGTGCGCAATTTTCGGTCAGTACCCTTAGTGGTACGATACAGCTAAGGAATCCCAGGACAAGTGGGGCACACCGCCCCATATTCTCATGGCCTTCGTCAAGCAGGAGTCAGCTTTTCGCCACGACGCGAAGCCGCCACGGGACTGGTTCCTGTTCATTCCTCTGTGGCGCAAGTCGTCGGCGGAGGGCTATGCCCAGGCCAAGGACGAGGCCTGGGAGGAGTATGAGGATGAGACCGGTGGTTTCTTCAAAAACCGCTCAGCTATGGAAGACGCCCTGGACTTCATCGGCTGGTACAACGATAAGAGCAGTAAGGATCTCGGCATTTCCAAATGGGATCCCATGCGCCTGTATCTGGCCTACCATGAAGGTCGCGGCGGCTATGCGCGTGGGAGCTACAAGAGTAAGCCGGAAGTTGTGCGCATTGCCAATCGTGTGGACTGGCAGGCGAGGGAGTATGGCGTTCAGCTTCGTCAGTGCGAAGATCGTTTCAAGTGTCGGCACTGGTATCAGGTGTGGCCGTTCTGTAGTTGATGCTCAGGCTCGTGGTCCGGGCGTACCAGGGTTTCCTCTTGAGTGGTTCTTCTTTATGAAGCCGTGGGGACCCAGTCGCTTCGTACTCGGGGAAGGCTTGGGGTTTGCTGAAATATTACTTCCGTGAGGCCACATGAGTTTTTTGACCATATGAGTGGAAATTTGAGGATTAAAGGGTTACATTTCCACTATGACAAAAATAAAAATACCAATAAGCCAACCTGTTCTCACGGTGATTAAGGAACGGAAGCTCACGGAGTTGCTGCCTGGCAAGACGCGCCTCGAGGCCAGTGGAGTGGTGGCATCGAATGGCAATTATTATGTGGTGTTTGACAACTCCTCTCAAATTGCCAGAATCAAATTGGATCTCACACGGGAAACTACACAAGAATCCTGGGTCAACACAAAAGGGAAAGGGCCAGGGTTTGAGGATATTACCTATGATCGGAAGAAAGAGCGTTTTTACCTGGTCGTCGAAGCCCTAGAAACAAAAGGCAAGAAATTCAAAGGGAAGATCTACGAATTCGATAAAGAATTTTCTTGCCTAAGAAAAAACTGGATAAACGTCAAGTTTGAGGATGGCAACAAAGGATTTGAGGGCCTCGAGCATATACGGCGAAGGGGAAAGGAGTATTTGCTGGCCTTGTGTGAAGGCAACAAATGTAGAGGAGGAAAGAAAGGGAAAAAGCCGGGAGGGGGGAGGATAAAGGTGCTACAAAAAGATGGAAATACGTGGGTTAAAGCTCACACCATCAAGCTTCCCCAAACCTTACTATTCGAAGATTATGCCAGCCTCACGCTGCAAGGCAATCGTATGGCTATTGTTTCACAAAAAAACTCAGCATTATGGATTGGACAGTTGCACTCTAATAGCTGGACCATTTCTGGCCATGGCGATACCTACCAATTTCCTCGGACGCCCAAAGGTCTAAAGCCATATGGGAACGTTGAGGGAGCCTGCTGGATAGGGAAGAATAAACTCGTCGTCGTGTCCGATAAGGCAAAAAAACAGCAAGATTCAATATGCAAAACAAAAGGCCGATCCATTCACATTGTGGAAATTCCCCTGGCTCTTCCATGAAAAATTTGATTTTTTAAATACTCCAACGCTAGATGAATTTTTTGACCATACGAGGTTAGTCTGTGATAACGGGTAACGGTTTTTTAGCCAATTCAAGAGGAGGAGAAGAGGGAGGCGGTATCGGTTCATAGGGATAGGGCTGTCCACTTAATAAACCCAAAATAGACAACGAAGGTTTAAATTTAAAATCAGCTTCTTCTTGTACCTTGCACCCCTCGCAGAGGGTTCCCGAAACTTTCCCCGCCAGATAATTGCGTCGATATTGAGTGTAGGCTTCATTCTGCCAGACATTTTCTAACGACTCCTTCACGACATTGCCTAAAATCGTCGTTCTTTCCCAGTCCACACAACAGAGCACGGCATCGCCATTCCAGAGAATATAGGCTTGGCCCATGAGGCGATCGCAATTGGAATACGGTTTCATGGGTTTGATATTGATCGACTTGCCATTAACATAGGGATGTGACCGGTTTTCCAGCGTATGAATTCTGACTGTGATCCCCTGGGCATTCCAATAATCACGGATTTCGTCAAGCTCTCCATCAATGGTTGAGGTGTGGACCATTGTCACGGTGACCTTGAGTTTCTTGGCCTTGCGCCGTCTTGTAAGTTCAATGAAACGGTTCACTTTGTTCAAGTGCGTTTCCCAGTCAAGATTTCCCATGCTCGCTTCATAGGTCTCTTTGCGAATACCGTGAAAACTGATGAGTAAATTATCAAGGCCACTCTCGATCAAGCGTTCTCCCATATCATCCGTGAGATACGTCGCATTGGTGCTTATGGTCGTGCTTGTTGCGCTCTGCTTATGGTCAGTGATGTACCGTATGAGATCTGGAAGGCGGGGATCCGCTAAGGGTTCATTCATGAGATACGGACTGATTCGCCGTACCGGGTGTTGCACAACTTCATCGACGATCTTTCGGAAAATGTCTTCATCCATACTTCCCATGGGCAGGCGGTTAATCGTATGCCCATTGGGACAGAACTGACAGCGCGCGTTGCAGCCAGAAATAGTCTGGATCTGTACGGTTTGGGGAAATAGGGGGACTGGCCGTTCCCCATGCCAACGTTTCTTCAGTCGGTCGAAGCTACCGGGACTGTCTATATCGAGGAAATAGCGAGTAGACATTTACAGCATCTCCAAGTCGAAAAACATAACTGCCTGGAGTTGAGCAAAGATCAGGCGTTAATGTAATTCCCTAATCTACAGGAGCAACATATCCCACAGGAACTCTTGAATTCAACTTTTAAGAAAGACTTGGTTTTATTGGAAATTTTATCCTTTTCTGGAATCAGGGGGATTCTTAAGGAAGGAGTAAAATCATGGCATATCGAGCCCGTGCGACTCCTACCAGCTTTTATAAAATCAGGAAATCGAAATCAGAATTTTTAGTAACGTTTTCCTACCTTCTGCTACCCTACTCACCCCGACAAAGTTCTTTTCAAACAATAGCGCTTTCATTCAGGTACGCAATTATCATGAAAAAGGCAATGAATTACTGCTGTCGCTGCCGAGCCAAGAAGCCTTGAGGACACAATCGATTCGTACTCGGGAAAGGCTTGGGGGTTTACGGAAATACTCCTTCCGCGAGACCGCATGAGTTATTTGACCATACGGAAACCTAAGCGGCCAATTGATTCTCCCTCTGAGGTAACTTCGTGTGTATGAAAGGGGCATCGATAGGACTTGGGGTGCTTGGATTAGGGGGGTCCTGTCTGGTTGTTGTACGGTTTTGTTTTAGCTCCCCTAACCTCGCCATAATCTCGATCCCAAACATGATGGCTGACACTATGCTTCCGCACATTTCCAAAATCTCGCTTGCCACAGAAAGAGTTCCACCTATCGAAATCAAAGGGCTGGATTGATAGAGCAAATACGTAAGTGGTAAGGCAGCAAAGAAGACACTCGGCCGTGGCCTCAATTGTAATATGCCTGAACTGATTAAATAGACCAAGATTGCTAACAGACATATTCCAACCAGAAGGCCGATCGGTTTCAAATAGGTCTGCGGATCATTCAAGTCAACCCATTCACCATAACGATTCAAATAAAAAGGTGTTTTGTGAACTAAATCGCCCGTTTTGGGGTTAAAACTTATATCATAATTCAGTCCTTTGAACTTGATCTTCCGAATTTCGTCTCGAATAGTGGCTGGGTTAGTAGACTTTGCATTTTGAATCGCTTGTAAGAGTATTTCCATCGATTCCATAGCCCGTGCAGAATTGAAGTTCAAGTGAAGCCTTGACCAAGGAGGAATATCTTCATCAAGACTAGATTCAAGGATTCCCTTAGCATGCGCAATCAGCTCGCTATGGGGATCATCGTAAAATGAAGTCACTGAAGTGAGGTTATCTGTAAACTTCTTTCCCGCTTCGACAAGTCGATGA
>PVMK01131073.1_pt1 | contig 13841 bp, 11 predicted proteins | sample 1853481 | NCBI WGS metagenome assembly PVMK01 (sample SAMN08533507, study PRJNA380276) | Marine sediment metagenome, whole genome shotgun sequencing project. | reverse complement strand
AGCACGGTGGAGGAGATAGGCGGATCACTGGATGTCACCCAGATCCGTTGCGCCGGTAACACCAACTCTCACGGGTTGGGCCGGGTTGCTGCCGCTGTTCCTGTTTGTGTAATCGGTGGTGGGCCAGCCGATCAAAAACCCAAGACCGGTCAGATCCACTGTGGTCGTATCCGTGATGTCATATGGAACACCCGTGTTCGGGTTGGTCACCGAGAACTCTATGGTGACATCCAGTGATCCGCCTATCTCCTCCACCGTGCTGACATCCAGAATGTTGAGCTGAAAATCTTCAGCCGCAATCTGTTCCGGGAATTCATGTGCCGTTGTCACGCTTTTCCCATAAACTATCGTCCCGGTGGCAGGGTGGCAAAACGTACAATTGGCGTTGTCCTGCTGCGGTATCTCATCAGGGCCGTGGTTTTCCCCGGTGGCAAAGTTCACGTCATCATGGCACGACCCGCAGGCCTGCATGGTGGGAACTGTCTTCCAGTTGTCTCCATCCGGTGTCTGAGAATCCGACCCGTCATGACACTTGGTGCAGTTCCGGATATCCTGCGGATAGATAACCGTGGAATAGTCATGTTCGCTTTCATTGTATCCCCAGATCACGTAACTGCCACCGGCCTGGACCGATGGGAGATCCTCGCCCCTGTGAATCTTGTGGGCCATGACCTTTAAATCAACCGTATTGCCGCTGTAGGCATCCCCGCTTCCCGGGTTGTGGCAGTTCACACAGTATTCAACCTGGATCCTGTCGCTCCCATGAAACCCCAGCTTTACATGGCATTCATCACAGGATGCATTGGCAACAATGCTCCGGGTAGGTCCTGTGTCCCATAACGGGAGATCATTAGGGACAAAATCTACAAAGGGGTTGGCAATGTTGTCGCTAATCTGCATGGCAATGCGGTGGGTGAGGGAGGAATCGTACGTCACCACAACCGGACTGGTCACATCGGTTATGTCAAATGACAGCTGATATGAATAGGTGCCGTCCTCATTATTTATAAAGACGCCGCCCGTGGCGTTGGCCCTTTCATATGTGGCCTGAAGTGCCGTGTTTCCGTCAGGCATGGGGCCGGGGCCGCCGGCTTCCTTGGTCTCGATTCTGTTGATATAACTCTGCCAATAGCTGGAATTGCCCGCCACCTCACCAACCAGTTTAGAGATGGAAAACCGGATGCTTGAGTCAGAAACAGACCCGAGGGGAATAAGATTATTGCTGCTGTCAAAGAGCTTAAAGGCGACCGTCACCGCGCCGCTGTCAATGGTGACACCGGTGATTTCACCTTGAAGGCTTTTTGTTTGAAGGCTGTGAACAATTGTAACGCTCGCAATACTCGACTCAGAATGGCACGTAATACACCTTTCGTTATAACTCTGTTTGACAAGGGGAGGGGTATCAACCGTCCCCCCGCTCTCGCTGCCACAGCCAGCCAGTGAAAGGCCAACGACCAACAAAAGGCCCATGATGAGATAAGTAGAAATCGATCTAAACATAGCGACCTCCCAGTTTTTTTGTTTCGGCCAATCCTGGCCTATCTGTTTTCTATTTTTTGAGATAAACTTCCTCATACAAGACAATAGCCTTTTTTACCGCAAAGGTGGTGGCCCGTGAAGATATGGTAGCCCCGCTCACACCGGTGATATCGGTTCCCACGGCCAAAGCGCTCTTGCTTGTCTTTCCCTTGTATTGTTTCATGTAACTGGCCCGGGCTATCGGCTGACCTCTTTTCTCTGAATAACTCATCACCTTTACGACCTTTACAACGGCTTCCAGGTTCATTGCGATGATAAACGTCACCGGTCCCCATTTTCCGGGTTGTTTTTCTATTATGGCCACACCAATTTTTTTCCCATTTCTTGAGGCAAAATAAAACTTGACCTTTTTCTTCCCTCTCACGGCTCCGGATTCCGAGCCTTCCTGGGTAAAAATAAGGCTTCCCCCCAATCTTTCCTTGATTTTCTTTAGTGTTTTGCCTTTAAGTTTTACCTTTTCAACGGTGATCTTGCTTTTTGTGCCAAAGATCTTTTGTAACGCCTCATCTTTTGTGAGAAGCGTGATGGCATGAGATGGTGCTGATGAAAAGACTGCGATAAAAAGTACTGTGAGTATAATTAAGATGGCTTTTCTTGACATTCAATAGTCCTCCTCATTCGATTTTTGATATGTGCTGCAGCTGATTTTTTAATCCTGAAGAATACAGGGTTTTTCCTTCTGTCGTCACCATGATGGTTTCCATTCCCGGCATTCTTTCAACCAGTTCGAGGCCTTTTTCAGGCCCCATTACAAAGAGCGCCGTGTTCCAGGCGTCAGACACAACCGGATCCGGGTGTATGAGAGTAATGCCGGCCAACCCTCTCGCAGGGTATCCGGTTTTGGGATCAAAAACATGGTGATACCGTTTTCCATCTTTTATAAAAAACCTCTCGTAATCACCGGACCCCATAATTGCCAGATCTTCCACCTCCAGATACCCCAGGAGCTCCTCGCCTCTTGGGTCCCTGAGACCCACCTTCCACAATCTGCCGCCTTTTTTTCCGAGGGCATACACATCACCTCCGGCGTCTATCAGGGCGGAGGTTACACCCTCTTTTTTTAAGACCTTGACTGCCTGCTCTATGGCATATCCTTTGGCGATTCCTCCCAGATCAATTTTTATGTTCTCGCTGTTTTTTTTAAGCGTATTGTCTTTGATCCTGAGATGTTTATACCCGGTGTTTTTTAAAACCTCTTTGATCTCTTGATCCCGGGGAAGCCGGGGAGAATCCCCATAAAACCCCCAAAGGTCGGAGAGTGGTGACATGGTGATGTCAAAGGCCCCGTCAGACTCACGGCTGACCGCCAGGGCCAACCGTACAACCTTGATAATCTCCGGGTCGGAGATGGGGGCACCCTGGCGATTAAATGCATAGAGAGGGCTTTTTGGGTTGAGTATGTTAAATTTTGTGTCAACCTCCTGCATCCTGTCCATGGCCAGGTCAACTGCCCGTGATGTGACCTTTTCAGGCCCCACCGCAAAGATGGTCACATACGTGTCCATCATAAAACGGGTCTGTTTTTCCAGATGGAAGCGATGGGAGTTATAAATCCTTATCGCAAACAGCCCAATAACCACCACTGCTATCAAGACACCCGCCAGTTTTGTTTTTTTGTATTTCATATCCTGATTTTAACGCCATAAGATAAATAACATCTCTCACCCTGAAAGCACTGAGCCGTATCTACACATGTGCACAAACCGCGACAACAGGCAAAGGTAAAACGCCCGAAAGGGCTTTTACCATAAACCGTGTGGAAGTCACTTCTTCTGGCTATATCAAAGAGCAAGAGTGATGGTCTCGTACAAAGTCAAAGCCTGTGTTTCTGAGGCTCATAACTAATTGATATTACAATATAAAAATTCTTCTTTTTGTGTGTTTTGTGCCTTTTTAAGGCTATATCAAAAGTCAATCAAAGAATAAAAGGCTTGGGCAATATCCAATATAGATAACCGGAGCATCCCCGTTGCGGGATTATGCGGTTACGTTTCTTGTTTGTTTTCTGAGAACCGGTCACAATCGGTCCCAACCCGAAAACTTTATGGCTGTCTTTTCTAAAACGTTGTCCGCCAGCCCAGAGTCCATCGCCAGTACTGGAGTTTTTCAGAACCATCAGATCGTCTGGCATCCACATATTCGACCTGGGGAATAATGGTAGAACCGCCCACAATCCAGTAATCCACCGCAAAACTGACTGTTTTGTAATTATCGGTCAACATGGTTGTCGAAACATAATAAAGGTCCACATCGCTGTACTTGATCAGCGCTCTCCACTTTGAGTTAAAGGTATACATCCCTCGGACATACCAGCCTTTGTTATCACCGTCTGCAACACCGCCACCTGTAAGCGGCACCGCATCCTGACCCCTGTGCAGGTATCCGCCAAGGAGACTGATGCCTTTAAATCTTGCTTCACTTTCAAGGGCCCACTGGAGAGAGCCATTCTTATCATCATCATCCCATTTTCCAAAACCCACGGAGCCCATAACCTTAAATCTCCCGCCAAAAAACTCCGGGGCAACGTGGGCCAACAGGTTTTTTCCGCCATTGTTGTCCACATAACGGCTGTAACTATTATCCCCATTCAGATAGTACAGATAGACAGGCAGCGAAAATTCTTCAAAATCAAAATTTCTGTAAACTTCGACACCGTTCGAACGCCACGACTGCAGCTGCATAAGGCCATTATTACCGTGATACTGTTCGTGCCACCAGGTTTGTCTGGCATATTCTTCACTAAACATGGGGTAGAACGCGCCTACCCGCACATCCATTTCCCAGGGGACTCGCAGCGACATATAGGCCTCGTCAAGACTGAGCCGGACGGACGCTGACGTGGCCCTGGATATGTCTGCGCCAAGACCGGGTGTTGCAGCGGCCAGGACCTCTATCCTGGGGGCGATATCAATGGAGAGCCAGTCATTAAATCTTTTGCTGAAATAAAGCCACACATCGTTTATCCCGGCAGAGAGGTTATTGTTTTGATCTATGTCATTACGCTGGCCCTGGCTCCGGTCCAACAGAAAGGCCTTAAAGTGGCCACCGATATTGACCCCTTTTGATATCTGGGCGGCCATTTGCTCGGGCAATGTCCCGAGGTCCTCAACCTCTTCAGAGAGATCGGAGATCTCCTCATCCCTTTCAGCCTGGGCTTCAACTTGAGCTTCCTGTTTTTCCTTTAATTCATTTACCTGCCCCTTTAATTCATCAATGGTTTTTTGCAACATCTCAATTTTCTTGCTAAAGTCTGATATTTCATCCGACATTGCAGGACCCGCGCTAAAAAACAGAAACGCACAGGCGGTAAAAAAAATGATCCACGATTTCATTTTTCTCCCCCTTTCAAATTACTATTCGCACAACCATTTATTCCGTTATTTTTGTTTACAAACATCTCATCCTCGCCCAACTGTATCCTGGACACTCAGGTTTTCCTTACGCCCGGGATAAGCGGTTTTCCAGTAGACACTTCCCGGGGCCGCATCCGAATAGAGCGTGGCGATCAGATGACTCAACGCCGGGATCAGGTTGCGCAACCCCTCCACTTTTCTCAGATTCGTCGCCCGGATAGTCTTCCGTGCCTCTTCCCAGAAAAAAGGAACGGCCGTCCACGACAAAGAGAGAATGGTGGCAACCTTTTTTTCGGAAACTCCCAAATATTTCAGTGGCGATAACACCTTTGCCAGGCCACGCGTGAGTTCCCCGGGCGATGTGGTGCGCACCAGCAAAGAGCTTGTAAGTATTAAAAAAAGAATTCGCAACGCAAACAGGGCCCCCGTGTTGAGTCCTTCATGGGTAATCCTGAAATAGGCCGTATCAATCAAGACCTGGGTCCCCGAGTTAAAAAACAGGGGAAGAAAAAAAGCAACTAACAACAACGAGGTATATCTTTTTGCCTTAGAAAAAAGAAAAGTGATTGACGTGTGCGAAAACACCACAATCACGGCCAGAAAGGAATATAACCCCAGATAAAGCCAGAAATTACTAAAGATAATTACGGTCAACAACAGAATCGAAATGGTTGTTAGTTTTATCTCCACCGGGAGCCTGTGAAGAAAAGAAGCGCCGGCCTGATATGTGTTTGGACCCGGCGCAGAGACATCATGCTGGATCACTGCGGGCGCCATTTCCTTTTTCTGGATTTTTTCAAGTCTTCGGCAGACGCCGCCGGCAACCGCCCCCGTAACCCACCCCATGACCACGGCGCCGATGCATAGCCAGGGAAGAAAAATAAAAATGCCCCCATGTTTTACAAGGATAAGATAGGCTAAATACAACTGAACAAGGTTATGAACAAGTGCGCCGACTATACTTATCCCTATGATGCTTAATCGATAAACCTTGTTAGACCCCGCCAGCCAATACAAAACCCCCATCACCAGCGTACTTATCAGAGCGCCCGACAAACTCAAAACAAACGTGGGCGACATAAAAGTTCCCATGATGATGGAACTTAAAATCGTACGAAAGATAGCTATCTCCAGGGCCGGTCTAAAACCGAGAACGACCAAGGCCACCAGGGTCACCATGTTGGCCATTCCCAAACGCAGCCCGGGTATGGGGTGCGGAATCAGGGATTCGGATATCTGGAGGACGCAGGAAATCGCCACAAGAAGCGCGATCTTATAAACCTGGTTGTTTTCTTTGGATTCTGGCATATCCTACTTCATAAACCGTCTAAGAAACCACCGCATCCAGAAGAGGAGCGGCAGGTTTCTTAATTTCAATCAATATCTTGTTTGGAACACAGACGATGACCTGTCCCGGGCTCTTGATCCATCCCCTGCTGACACATATTTGCCGCGGGCAGTCTGATTTCTTGACTCTGACCCGCTCATCCTTTATCTCCAGTGTCATCTTCCCTTCTAATAGGACAATTTCCCGATCTTTGTCAAGACTCAAATGCTCCAGCAATTTGCCTTCATGATAGACAACGGCCTCAGGGGTTTCCGACAGCTGCCAGTTGAGACCAAGTTCTGTAAATAAAATGACCCCTGTTGAGGCAAACAATATCAGGACAATCAGAATGACATCAAATGGGGTTAACCTATAAAAGCTCTCCTTCTCCGCTGGATTATCCCTTTTCATATTCCAAAGCGCCCTTGAAATATGCGCTTATACCCGAATTCGTTAATCAAACTCGCCTTTTTCGGAATTCGCGGCCTCTGCCTCCAGTGGAAATGCATCCTTCTGCAATTTCTTCAGATCCATGTCCTTGTGTTTGTGGCAGGATGTGCAGGAGTTTGGGATTGCCGGGTCTTTGAGTGTATCTCTTGGTCGTAAGGGCACGAACATGTGACTGCGGCCCTCTCCGTATTCACCGATTTTGACTATGCGAGGCATATGGCAGCCCGTACATTTGGCGGAAGAATGGATAGCGTGGGGCCCGGTTTTATTCATCATTACATGACAGCTGAGACACTGTTTGTCCGGGGTCTTTTCCAAGTCGGCGACTACCGTTCCCGCCATCTGCCATGGCAGGGATTTTTCGAGATCGTAGACATGAGGAGAATGGCAGGAAATACAGGTCACCTTGCCTTTGTTGTGTTGAGAATTTTTCCAGTCAATATATTGTTGACGATTCCCCGATGAATATCCATTGGGATAAAAATGTTTTTTATCCCCGGCCGCAAGGGATGTGGATGTGAAATATGCATCAAGGGGAAACCCGGGCTCATATCCAATCGCCCATTCCACACCTTCTTCTTTGGTAGACTTACCCCGGTTGTGGCAGGAGCCGCAGATCTGTACGGCCGTTCCTTTGCTGAGTTTGGCGGGGTTGACGATGGCCGGCTCTCCGTCAAAAAACTCTGTGGAGGGCGATGCAAAATGCCATGACCCCTTTCCGTGACACGCCTCGCAAGAAACAGAGATTTCCACAAATGACTGTTTCTCCATATCAATACCGGTGTTGTGACACCCCGCGCATTTGGTCATATAGGGCCGTTTATCCCAATCCGCCTCATGATAGTTTACAAACCGTCCGGTTTCGGCGTTGTACTGAATCGGGGCGACATAGAGCGTGCCGTCCTTTTCGACAACATAACGCTGTCTGAATCTGCTGCCGATAGTATACTTTATTTCTTCAGGTTTTGGGACATAAATCTTGTCCGCTGGAACCTTAAGATCCAGTTCGGCCAGATCTTTTCTTATCTTTTTTTCATCCAAATCAGCCATAAATGCCCGTTTGTCAGCCTGGGGGTCTTGAATTATCCGGCTGTGGGCATGCCTCCGCCACGAATAATATTGTTTGGTATGACAAGCTTTGCAGTTTTCCGACCCGATAAAAATCTTTGGATTTTCAAGAAGGGCGTCAAGGTCATCCTCAGAAATTTTTTCCGCCTGCGCAGCCCCCATACTACCAAAGACCACCATACCCAAACCAAAAAGGAATGATTTCACCATAATACCTAATCTCATTTCATGCTCCTTAAAATTAAATTAATAGATTAAAAAAAGGGGTTTTGTCAACGTGCCCACAAACAGGAATGATGGGCACCCCCATACACCACGTTTGTTTGTTCACAAATCAAGCGTTCGCTTCCAAACGTAGCCATATGGACGTACATAAAGTTTCAAGGGATCTCCAGCAAAATTTATTTTTAAATTAATTCATCGCCTGTCTCAGAGCAAAAGACATGCCATCGGCGACGATTTTCCAAGTGCCCGGGCGGGTTTTTTTTATAGTTTGCGGGACCCATGCCTTAACTATCTGAAACAAAAGCGGAAAAAGATTTGGAAACTAAAGGGTGTCCGGGCGATGGCAATAAAATTAGAAACGGTCGGCAGCGATAGAAAAACCCCGTATTCTCCCAGCCAAATGTCCGTCTTGAGCCAACAGGGAATGGCTATTTGATATTTTATTGTAATTTCAATATATTATAGATGTATAAAAGCCATACACCATTTTTCTTAAGACGCGCTGTTCCACACACGCGATCACTGGTTAAGAAACCACCGGCCGTGTCCGGTTTTAGTACACAATTTTTTTTTATCGTACACATACTGAAATAACCATCCAGCCTCTTTCACCCATAACTTATCCTGTGTTCATCCTTTAGCCAGCCGAACGCTGCAAAAGATTTTAGCCGTTTCAAATACCACCATTTTTTCTCAGAGTCAATAGATCCACGATCTTTTTGATTTTTTGCAGGAACACTTGACAGGCGTGTTTTCTCTAACTAAGGTCCCCTCAATAAAAACCATGGGGCACTTTCCGTCCAAACACTCGGCTCACTCCGGTGACGGTGTGGATTGATTCCCAATTTTTCCACACCCGGAGACAACCTGAAAACGGATCGGAAAAAAATGAGGAAGCCTATGAAAATCAGTAGACGTCGTTTTATCGAATTGACCGGCACCATGGTGGGAGGGGCTCTCCTTGGGAAGCCGTCAAAATCATGGGCAGAGCGTAAACCCCAAAGCACCACCGGACCCGTTTGGTTGTCTTGTTGACCTCACTGTTTGCGTAGGCTGCCGAAAATGTGAACAGGCCTGCAATCAGGTCAACAACCTGCCGTCGCCCCAAGTGTCGTTTGAAGACCCCCGCGTCTTTGAACAAAGACGGAGACCTGACATCGACGCTTTTACCGTGGTCAACCGATACTACGGGGGAAAACGGGACGAGCGAAACCAGCTGCATCCCACTTTTGTAAAGGTCCAGTGCATGCATTGTCAGGACCCGGGTTGTGTTTCCGCGTGTATTGTGGGAGCCATGACCAAAAAGGATAATGGCGCCACCCATTACGACGCTTCCAAGTGTATCGGCTGCCGTTACTGCATGGTAGCCTGCCCTTTTCAAATCCCCGCCTATGAGTACGACGATCCTCTTTTTCCAAGGGTTCGCAAATGCACCTTCTGCTATGAACGTATAAGCAAAGAAGGGGGAAAACCGGCTTGCGCCGCCATTTGCCCGGTAGAGAGCATTACTTTTGGCAAACGTCGCCAGATTCTGGAATTGGCCCGTCACAGGATCAAGAACGACCCGGGGCGATATCTGGACAGAATTTACGGGGAACATGAGGTGGGCGGCACATCCTGGCTTTATATTTCGGGCGACAGCTTTGAAAAATTGGGTTTTCTCGATCTGCCAACACGTTCCATTCCCCATCTCTCCGAAACAATACAGCACGGATTGTTTAGCTATCTCTGGGCCCCCCTGACACTGTTTGGCATGCTGGGGGCGGTGGTGGCAGTCATCAACCGGAAACAAAACAGAGGTTCTTCCGAGTCTGTACAAGAAGGGCATCAACTTGATCAAGATACAGCAGGGTTACAGGAGAAATCTGATTCCAGCAAAAGGGAGGAGAAACTATGAGCGCTGATGCCAAACCTGCACCAGTCGAAGCGAAGTTTTGGACCCCCGGGGTCATGGTTTTGAGTGCTTTTATGATGGTTGGATTTCTTTTCGTGGTCGCCCGATACATAGGAGGTCTGGGAGCCGTGACCAACCTGGACAATTCCTATCCCTGGGGGTTGTGGATCGGCGTTGATGTGGCCACCGGCGTAGCCCTGGCCGCAGGCGGGTTTACCACCGCAGCCCTGGCCCACATCTTTGGGCGGCATAACTACGAGGCGATAACAAGACCGGCATTGCTCACCGCGATGCTTGGCTATACCATTGTCGCCCTGGGTCTTGCCATTGATGTGGGGCGAACCTGGGCCATGTGGCATCCGATTATCTACTGGCAAACCAACTCGGTCCTTTTTGAAGTGGCCGTGTGTGTAATGATCTATCTTCAAGTCCTCTACATCGAGTTTATTCCCATCGTGGTGGAACGTTTTCGAGGAAAGGTGGACCTTCCGGGACGACTCTGGGTCTTTGAAAAGCTGGTTGAGTGGTTTCTGAACCTGGTCGACAGGGTGCTGGGAAAAGTTATGTGGATCTTTATTATTCTCGGGGTTGTTCTCTCCTGTATGCACCAATCGTCACTGGGGTCACTCATGCTTATCGCCCCAACAAAGCTGCACCCTCTTTGGTACACACCCATCCTGCCCCTGCTTTTTCTCGTTTCGGCCATTGGCGTTGGCTACCCCATGGTGGTCTTTGAAACCACAATAGCCACAAGCTCTCTCAAATTGGAGAATGAAATGGCGTTATTGACGCCGCTTACCCGGATCACCATTTTTGTACTGGGAATCTATATGTGTCTCAAGGTGGGAGACATTATCGCCCGGGGTGCCTATGTCTATCTCTTTGACGGAACAACTCAAAGTAACGCCTTTCTGGTGGAAATGATTGGAGGGGTCATCATCCCCTGGATCATGCTTCTCATAAAACGGGTTCGCTCCTCCAGACCAGCTCTTTTCGTAGCCTGCGCCCTCATCATCTTCGGCGTTATTATTAACCGGGTAAACGTTTTTGTGGTCGGCTACCAGCCGCCGTTCGCTGAAAGCTCATATTTTCCGGCCATTGGCGAAATGGCCGTCACCGCCGCGCTGATTGCGGGTGTCATGTTTTTATACAGGCTATTTATCACTATCTTCCCGGTCCTCAGCGCCCGGCGCCAGGAGGTGTCTTCATGAAAGTGGGGATAAAACAAAAAAAAGTAACTATGATGGCAATTTTGATGGCTGTCTTGGTCTTCTCAACCCTTGTTGTTGGGTTTTCCACCAAGGGAAACAGTTCTGCCGATGCAACCAAACCAGCCAAACCGCCAAAAAAATCAACCCACCCCTGGGAGGCCCGTCAGGAGGCCGCCAAAGTACGGTCTGGCGAGGTGGTTCCCCTCATCAAGGAGCTGCTTCCTGAAACGCCATCCCAACGGCGCGCGCGTCTTGGGGATAAGGTGCCACAGATCGAAGACATCGAGTTTAGCTATTTCCTTCTAAATAACCCGATCCTGGAGAAGGAAGGGAATCTTTATGGGCCGGTTCGGTTTATGCACAAAAAACATGCGGGGATGCTCAACGATTGCTTTGTATGTCATCACCACCGCTCGGCAGATCTTCAAGCACCGGAGATCACACGGTGTTCCGCCTGCCATCAAACCTCTTTTAACCCCGAAGTTCCTGAGAGGATCGGGCTCCTGGGCGCCCATCACCGCCAGTGCATGGGGTGCCACAAAAAATGGAACAAAGGACCTGTTGGGTGCACCGGCTGTCACCCAAAAAATGTTCCGAGCCATAAGGAACTGGTCAAACTGACCGCCAACCCCAGCCCCACCGACGTCACCAAAGAATGTCTCCGGTGCCATAATGTTCAGGGTGACGAGATGCTTACAAGCACCCACTGGTTATGGAAGGGACCGTCAGAGTTCACAGAAGGATCTGAGAAAAGGGTGGACATGGGTAAAGCCACGGTTACGATCAACAATTTCCTGGTACATCTTGCCAGCAACTGGCCGCAGTGTACGTCCTGTCATGCGGGTTATGGCTGGAAAGAGGCCGACTTTGACTTCACCGACAAGACCAAGATTGATTGCCTCATCTGTCATGATACCACCAATTCCTACAAAAAAGCCCCTTTGGGGGCTGGAATGCCTGATCCTGATGTAGATCTTGTCGACGTCGCCAGGAACGTGGGGAAACCCAACCGCAAAACCTGCGGTGAATGCCATTTCGCCGGCGGCCCGGGGGAACCCATCAAACACGGTAAGCTCAATCCCTTTTTAGATTTTCATTCGACCAGTTGTGATGTCCATATGGGAGGTCTTGACCTCCAGTGCCATGACTGTCACAAGACCAGAAACCATAAGATCTCCGGCAGAAGTCTTGCCTTGCCTGTTGCCGAAGGCAGCCGTACCTGTGAGGATTGCCACACCCCGGTTCCCCATCAGGGAAAGGCGCTTTTGAACCACCATCTAAATCGCCATTCACAACATATATCCTGTACCACTTGCCATAACCCCGTTTACGCAAAATGCGGCCCGGTAAAAACCTTTTGGGATTGGTCAACCGCAGGGGACAAGTCACGGGAGCCAAAAAAAGACGCCCATGGAAATCCGGATTACATGTGGGAAACAGGAGAACAAATCTGGCAGGAGAAGATCAAGCCTGTCTATGCCTGGTACAACGGCAAAGCCAAACGGCATGTCCTGGGAGACAAGGTTAACAACGAGGGGGTGACAATCCTTACCGAACCTACCGGTGATATCAAAGACCCCAATTCAAAGATCTATCCCTTTAAGGTCATGGGGGGGAGACAGGCCGCAGACGCACAACACAATTACCTGCTTGTGCCGCACCTGGCGGGCCCTGACGGGTACTGGGAGACCTTGGATTGGGAAAAGAGCTTTTCTCTTGGTATGGATGCCGCGAAACTTCCTTACAGCGGTCAATACAAGTGGGTGGATACGGTTATGTACCTGAGCCTCAACCACGAGGTGCTTCCAAAACAATTTGCCCTTTCCTGTGTACAATGCCACCCCAGCCTAAGAACCGAGAGGTCATGCGGTCAGTGCCACATGGGCAAACGGGGTCTGGACTTTAAAAACCTGGCCTTTAGCAACATTGATTTCAAGTTCCTCCATACACGAGAACCGAACACCCAAGAACGGGTTCAAAGTACCGACTACATAGACTTCAAGCAATTGGGTTACAAGGGTGACCCCATCACGTTTGGGGGTCGTTTTAAACAGCTGCCCTTGGGTTGGCACTCGGTTTCCGCTGAAAAAAAATGACTGGGAACTAAGATCGAGGCGAAAACATATGGGTTAACTTTACAAACACATCTTCCTATCCTGCGGAGAACCTATGATCAAAGCATCTATGGTCAAGTGCCCCTGCCCTCTTTCAGGATTTCCCCTATTGATTGGAGCTGTTTTTCCAGAGATTTTTCCTTTTTAAAGACAATAAAAATATAAATGGATATGATGATCCAGGTCAATCCAAACCCTAAAAAAAGGTAAAAGGCGCTGCTCATAAGATGCTCCTCCCTATCTTTCTATTCTTGATCAAATTTATCTTCCGCCAATGCCCTCATCTTTTCCGTATCTATCCTGATATGTTCTAACCGAGTCCTGCACAGAAGAAGCGTCAGAAACAGAAACAAAAAGGCAATAAATGTAAGTATAAGCGTGTGTTTCATGGGGGGTACCATGTTGAGGCCCTTCGTTGTGATGACAACGGGATGTATGGTCCGCCACAGTCTGATGGCCAAAAATGTGATCGGGACATTTACAAACCCTATGATCCCGAATACGGCCGAGAGGTTTGCCCGTTGGTTTTCACGTACGGCCCCTCTAAGCATAAAATAGGCGATATAGGTAAACCACAGGATCAAGGTCGTTGTTAACCGGGGGTCCCATGTCCACCACACATTCCAGACCGGTTTTGCCCAGATAGGCCCGGTTATCAAA
>PVMK01124166.1_pt1 | contig 13841 bp, 14 predicted proteins | sample 1853481 | NCBI WGS metagenome assembly PVMK01 (sample SAMN08533507, study PRJNA380276) | Marine sediment metagenome, whole genome shotgun sequencing project. | reverse complement strand
CCAGTTGTTCGGATGGCGGGTCATTTTTTCGGTCAAAAACAATAACCGCCGCAATATATGATAGCGCGGTGTCGGCTTCCAGCCTAAAGCCTTATATGTGGCAGAAGCATCCACACCCAATTTTTTATCGATATATTTTGCCATCCAGGGCTGTTCTAAAGTTTTCTTTCCGCTAAGCCGGCCTAAGAACGAGATTATAATCAACCCCAAAGCCGCCGCAGGTTTCGGCATTTGAAACGGTTTGATATCATGCCAGTAATAATACCTTGTAGCGGTTTTGAAAAGCTCGTTATGTGATACACTCCCTTGAAAGCCGGCAATGTATGTTGCCAGACGCGGCAGGTTATCGCTGATTTCGATAATTCGCAGAAATAGTTTAATAAGATCTTTAATATGGATATACGGTATGGCCGATTCTCCACGTCCGGTCACAACTCTCGACATGAGTTTGTTTCCAGACAGCCAATACTTTAGCAACATATACAACATGGGATATTCACACCAATCGCTGTATACGGCGGCCAATCGGACAATTGAGCAGGGAAAGAACTCCGAATATTCCCCAATGATTGCTTCTTCTTTCCTTTTGCTCCGAGCATATGGAGAATCCGCATCGATGGGACTCTCTTCAGTAAGTGCCGTACCATGAGAAGGAAATTTACAGGCGGCCAGAGAACTGGGGAAAATGAAACGCTTTATTCCCAGTAATTTTGAGATTTCAAGAATATGGCGTGTTCCGGTGACATTGATCTGCTCATATGCAGGGTTCTCTTTCATGGTGAAGTCGTAATAAGCGGCCAGATGCAAAACATAATCGGCTCCGCCATGATTTTTGATATACTTTAAAGCCTTCAGCAGATTTTCCCGGTTTGCAATATCAACCTGGAGCCAATGTATATTGGCACGACGGGGTATGCCCACTTCCTTTTGACTGCGGCGTGCGATGCAAAACAGACGAAACTTTCCGGATACAGCGATGACAAAATGCCTTCCGATAAAACCGGATGCTCCCGTGACCAAAATTCCCGGTAACATTTCATTCATTTTATATACCTGTTGCCGTAGGTTGTCTTTCGATGAAGATAATTCTGTAACGCTAAAAAAATTATCAATCCCATTACACCGTCGCCGACCCCGGATAACAGGACAATCCATTTAAATTCAACGGCAAAACAGTAAACCATCAAAAAGAGCGTCGCCACTGCCTTTACGATAATTGAAAATATAATTAAATAATGATATTTTTTAATGTTTGTCGCGCCCATTGCATAGGCGACGGCCATCAGGACATGAAAAACACCGCCTTGAGCGGGGAAAAATCGCTCGCACTCAGGACTGAACCCCGACAGTTTCATAAGAAAGGTCGGCTGGGCAATCAATGCCAAACCAATAGTAATTGAATGTAGCGCTACCAGCCATAATACGGTTGAAAGCAGTTTGTCGGGATACTGAAATAAAACCTTTTTTAAGTCACCACGCATATTATTTTATAATGGACACAAAAAATTATGGTTTTTGGATTGATTGAAACAGATAGAAAAAACATTTTCAACAATTATTATGGGAAACAAATAACTTGAACCGGTGCTCTTTACGCCGAATACCGGGAAAAGGGGAGATGTTCAGGCAAGATAAAGTCGTTAAAATTATTCCTAATTTTTAATTTGAGAACTCAGGGGTTAAGGGGAGTGTGTGATATCAGAGGGTTCAAGCTTGGACCCTTGGACCCTCTTCTCCAACTAAATTGGAGAAGAAGCAAAAGTCGATACCGGGATGACTGGTCATCCTATTGTTCCTCAACACCCCTTTGTTTCTCAACGGAAGCAGCGGTGCCGCCGTTTTCCTTCAGTTTGCTCAATGCTTTCGTCAACTCGATCAAAACACCCAGTCCCTCCTTTACTTCATCGTTGGAACCGGCGGACACAAGGCCCCACGGGCCGACTTTTTTGCTGACTGACAGGTCTACAGTGGCTGGTATTTCAACGACTTTTTGCAAGAAGGTCAATATTTTAGGGTCGGTCAAGCTTTTTGCCAATCCCAGCAGAGAAACCATTCCGTCACCGATTTGATCAACGTCTTCGGAATTGTATGCTGCAGCAACTTTGGCACGTACGCCCATCATGGAATTGATAATACGCAATACGCCCCTTTGCTCCAAATCATTCAAGTAGTTGATCATTTGTGGAACCGAATGCTTGAGCAGCGGCTCCATATCTTTGATAAACTCCACAATGCCCACCATCTGTCTCAGGGCAAAGACGATGCTGCGGGTACTCCTCAGCATTTGCTTGACCAGATGGAAAAGGTCTTCCAATTCGAATCCGGCTTCGATATCCTGCAATTCATTGATCAATAATTGGACCGCTTGATTGCCAAGGGGAATCATATCTTCCCTTAATTCATTCAATTTGTCTGCAGTGTTGATCAATGGTGCAATCTGGGTCTCTATATTATTGGTGGTTTTAACCAAAGGGGCAATTTGGGTCTCAATATTTTCGAGTCGTTTAAGAATCAATTCTTCGTTTGTCATGTCCACCTCCTATGCTGTGTCCACTCTGGGCCATGTCTTTCCTGCCATGATCATTTGTGGCTCCAACGGCATATCTTGACCGGTGAGCAGCAAGTTCCAGTAGACCCACTTGAACATCATCTTGCCCCAATAATTCAGGTTGCTTTCTCCGAGCAGATCAAACGGACCCATACCCGGGAAGGGAAATTTGCCGGGCAGCGGCTCGGTATCGTAATTAAAATCGATCAGAAAGGCCTTATCTAATTCTGAAACAATAAAGCAGGTGGAGTGGCCATCGTATGCGGGTTTCGGCTCCTCTCCATCTATCTCAAGCACCAGGTTTTCTGCGATAACCTCAGCTTCATAATGGGCCACAGACCCTGCTTTGGATGTGGGCACGTTGGTCGCATCACCGACAACATAAATATTATCATACTTTTCGGCCTTGAGTGTGTGAGGGTTCGTAAAGACATAACCCATCCCGTCACCCAACCCTGAATTTTCTACATATTCCGCTCCAAGATTCGGGAAGGTCGATATCAGCAAATCATAAGAAATCTTATCGCCCCTTCCGGATTCTATGGTTTTTTCCTCGGTATTGTACTGAGCAAGATCAAAATTGGGTGTGACGATAATATTTTTTTCTTCCGCGGCAGAACTCATAATTTTAGTTGTAATGGGTTTGGTAAAGATCCCGGTGGCGGGTGTCACCAACTCGATTTCGATATTGTCTCTGACGCCCTCATGGATAAAGTGTGCATTCGCCAAAAAAATAAATTCCATGGGGACTACGGGACACTTATGGGGCATCTCGGCGACATTAAATACAATCCGGCCTTTTTTGAAGTACTTCATTCTTTGAAAAAGCGCTACAGCGCCTTCCACGCTAAAGAACGTATGAATGTCTCCTTTGGGGTCCGGCTTCCAGCCATCAAGCCCGTCAATATCATCGGGTACGATGTCGCAGCCGCTTGCTATGACCAGCCAGTCATAATCATAACTCCCCTTTTTCGTTGCAACCCGGCGTTTATCCGGATCAACACCTACGACTTCGTCCAATACATATTTGACCCCCCTGGGAATGAATTCCCGCTTGGGCTTCATACAGTCCTGGGCGGTATAGATGCCAAATGGGATAAATAACCAGCCAGGTTGGTAATGGTGCATGTCATCTTTGTCGATGATCGTGATTTGCCATTCGGTATGGTTTAGCAGCCTGTGCAGTTTTGCGGCAACCATCGTCCCACCGGCTCCCGAACCTAAAATAAGAATCTTTTTCATAAAAAATCTCCTTCTAAGGTCTATGAATCTTTTAAATCCCGAACCCTATAATCCCGGCTCGCTGACAGCTTTGATTGGCGAAAACTATTTTATTTTCTTATTTTCCAACAGACTTGCGATGGTGATGGAGTCCAATTCTTTGTAAAGCGCCTTGGTGGCTTTTTCCCACCCCAGTCGAATCAGACAGTCATCACTATTCGGGCACTTTTGGGGGTCGCTGACACAATCAACGAGTTCGGGCCGACCCTCAAACAACCGGGTAATAGCACCCAGGGTAATTTCATCCGGGTTTTTTTCCAGCATGTGGCCCCCTTTAGGTCCCCGGATGCTTTTAACAAACCCGGCTTTCTTGAGGGGACGGATGATCTGTTCAAGATATTTGATGGAAATATTCTGGCGAATGGAAATCTCGCTCATTTGGACGGCGCCCTCCCCCTGACGTTGGGCCAAGTCGAGCAACAATCGAGCGCCATAGCGGGTTTTCGTTGTAAGTTTCATAGAACCTAAAATAACACTTGAATTATAGATTAATCTAATATATATAATTTTAGTATGATATAATCTTAAAGATTGAATCTTGTCAAGCAAAAAGTTTAGGACGGGATTGTATTAAAAGATTTATATCTCATCTATAGAGGCGTTATGAAAACACATTTGTATCAACAAAATATAAAAAAGCCTAAAAACTTATAATACTTCTCCCGGTTTGTTTACGCTCAATTAAGGTATTATAACTTCCAAAGAATTGGGTTGTGTTTTCACAGTGTTCTGTTATGGATGAAAAAGAAAGCAAAAATACATAATTTGCATTCTCATCCATCGACTTATACCTAATTTAAGCGGCAAGTCAAATGGCAGAAAAATCGACCAACGTATCACCTCCAAACGATCTCCTAAAATGGATCAATCCCCAGCTGTTTGCAGCAATCCCCCTAGGAATCGCCGTCATCGATTCGGATTTCAATCTGGTTTATGCCAACAAAGCTTTCGAGGAATTGTTCGGCACATGGACAAACCGTAAATGTTACAGCGTTTACAAAAACAAAGAAAAAAGGTGTTCTTACTGTGAAAGCGCAATGACATTTAAAGACGGCGTTTCTCGCGTAAACGAAGAAGTGGGATATGACAAGAATAAAATACATATTCACTATTTACAGCACACAGCTCCCATCGTGGACGAAAATGGGAACTTCCCCTATATCGTTCATATTTTCACCAACATCACCGAAGCTGCCCAGATTCGAGATGAGCATCAGATTCTCTATGACCAGGTTCCATGCAACATTCTATTAATTGATAAGAACTTCCACATAGTCAAGGCAAATAAACGACTTCGGGATTCCCTGGGCAACCCGGAGGGTAAACACTGTTTCGAAGCTCTCAAAGGCGTTAAACACAAATGTACCGAATGTACCGCCCGACAAACGTTTGCAGACGGTCAAATTCACACCGGATATCATGTTTGGAAAACCAAAACAGGAAAAATCCCTCCATCTACATGTCATCACCGTACCGCTGAAACGGGCGAACGGCAGTTTTGATCTTGTGATGGAGATGGCCGTTGATGTTACCCAAACGCTGAAGCTTCAAGATGATTTGAAATTTGCGCATTCGTATCTGCAATCCATAATTTCAACATCCATGGACGGCATCTTCGCGGTAAACGAGAAGGGGAAAGTGACAATTTTTAACCCGTCGGCCCGCAAATTTTTTAAAATAAAGGACAATCAGAACGTTTCCAGAGAAGAACTTGCCGCCATGCTCCCTGAAGGTTTTTTGGCAAAAGTGTCCGAGGAGCCCGGACATGTTTATCTCCCGGAAACCGAAGTCAAAACAAATGACGGCGAAACTTTTCCCGTGCGTCTGGTCGGCAATAAGCTTATGGCTGATGACGGTTCCATCGGCATGGCCTTTTCTGCTCAGAACCTGAGCGAAATCAAACAACTAGAAAGAGAAAAGCTTGAAGCCGAACGCCTCGCAGCTGTTGGCCATACGGTTGCCGGATTGGCCCACGGCATAAAAAATCTTATCACTGCCTTAGAAGGCGGTATGTATATGTTGACCTCCGGCCTGGACAAAATGAGCATCGAGCGTATCCAGAAAGGCATGGAAATGCTGGCGCGAAATATCCAACGGATTTCGATATTTGTAAAAGCGTTTTTGAGCTTCTCCAAAGGTCGCGAAATTCAGGCCAAAATAAGCAATCCGGCAGACATTGCAGAAGAGGTTGTAGGGGTTATACTCGGTTAAAGCCGAAGAACTGGGCATAATACTCAAAAACGAGAAAATAGGCGATATCCCCCCAGCTCCTATTGACTATGAAAGCATGCATGAATGCCTGACAAACCTTGTGGGCAATGCCATCGATGCCTGCCAAATGAGCAACGGAACCGCATGTCACGTAACGGTTAGAACTTTTGAAGAGAACGGCACGGTTATATATGAAGTGGCTGACACCGGAGGCGGCATGGACTATGAAGTAAAGAAAAAGGTTTTTACAACCTTTTTTACCACAAAGGGTTTGGGAGGCTCCGGCCTTGGATTGCTGATGACCAAGAAAATTGTTCACGAGCACGGCGGAGCCATCGATTTGAAATCTGAATCCGGAAAAGGGACTACCTTCCGAATCAAACTGCCGCGAAGGCGGCTACCTAAAGTCATTGGAAAAGAACCAAAAAAGCCGGGAGTACTAAATTAAAAGTCGTGATGCGCGAAACTAAAAAAATTCTGATCGTCGATGACGAGCAGGATGTATTAACCTATTTTGAGGCCGTATTTCAAGATAACGGCTTTGATACCGTATCGGCTGAAGACGGGATTGAGGGTTTTGAACTGGCCAAATCAGAAAAACCTGACCTGATTGTCCTCGATATCACCATGCCGAAACAATCTGGATTAAAAACATATCGTCAATATAAAATGCACCCCGGGCTTAAAAACATCCCGGTGATCATCGTTACGGCTGTCAACGACTCGTTCAAAGTATTGTTTGATGAACTCGAGGGGCTTGAACTTCCGGAAAGATTTTTTAACAAGCCCATCGATCCACAGGAGCTATTAAAAGTGGTTGCGGAAATATTGTCGGATTAAACAAACAATCTTGATGAACTCGTAAGAAGTCTGATTTTGCTCGATGTCGCTCACAAAAGACTTTTTACGAAACCGTCAATCTTATTTCTTCACATAAGGAGGTAAAAAATGGCAGAAGCATCTCAAAAAAAAATTCTTGTGGTGGATGATGAACCGGATGTCCGGAACTTTATAGCTGCTGTTTTAGAAGATGCCGGTTTCAATGTTGAAACAGCCATTGACGGCCTTGATGCTCTGGAAAAAGTTGAAGAGTTTTCTCCGGATTTAATGACACTCGATATGGTTATGCCGAGAATGCCCGGAATCAGGGTGCTTCGCACACTGAGAAAAAATAAAAAGTGGGCCAGATTACCCATAATTATTATCACCGCCCATGCCCGGGACGAAATGGGAAGTGATCAAATTACGGAATTCATGGCGTTGACATCGAAAGTGAGTCCGAAAATTGTATTGGAAAAACCCATCTCCCCGGCCGGTATAGTTAACGCTATATGCCAGATCCTGGGATTGGAGCCGAAAGCTGTGGAAGCTGTGGACAAAGATCCTGCAGATGAACGGGATAAGCTCACAAAATTAATAAAAGAAACCGATTCAGATACATTAAGAAAAATACGTAAGCTTTTGGACAAAAAGAAAAAATCCGAACCGTATTTTCTTTTCGAATAGAATCACACTTATGCCGGATAAAAAAAATTCAATCGTTAATATTGCCCTTGTGGGGGGTGGGGGCCTTTGCAAAGAGGTTCTAAAAAAAACCACGTTTAACTTGGCTCACGAGGATGTCAGTGCCCCGGTTCTGGCCGTAGCAGATCCTGATGCCCGGTCACCCGGTATGGTTCTTGCCGAAGAATTCGGCCTGTTAACCTTTACCGATTATCATGAACTGTATGATCCTCGCTACAACATCCACCTTATTATCATCCTGTCTCCTGAAGAGAATATTCTTGAGGACATTCTTGCAACACGGCCTTCCCGAATCCGGATCATGGCCTACAACGTATTTGAAGTTTTCTGGAAAGCCCTTCATGCCGAAGAACGTAAGTTAAGGAAGCGAAACAAGGAAATAGAAACCATCTTAAACGGCATTCAAGAATTTATTATGGTTATCGCGCCCAACATGGAGATTGTAGAAGTCAACGATGCATATCTTAAAAAAATGGGTTATTCCCGTGAAGAAATCATAGGACGCAAATGCCATGAAATCTATCAGAAAATTGTATATCCCTGTGACAATTCGGAATTTGAATGCCCGCTGAACCATGTCATCCGCAACAAAATGCCGTGCCGCCAAATCCGGACCCGGATGAGCGCTGAAGGCGAGCCGATCCACATAGAGGTTCGTGTTTATCCCGTTTGGGAAAAGGATGGCAGAATCTTAGAATTTATCCATATAAGCCGTGACATTACCGAACAAAAAATCGAAGAAGAAGAAATCACTCAAAGACTCGAGCATATGGTAGAGGAACGAACACGGCAGTTGAAAGAAACCCATGAAAAATTACTTCATCAGGACAAGATGTCCTCACTGGGAAAGTTGTCCGCCTCGGTCGTTCATGAAATAAACAATCCCATTGCAGGCATACTGAACCTGACCATGCTGATCACACGGATTGTTGAGGAAGGACCGGTCGGGAAAGAAAAAGATTTTGAAAAATTCCTTTATTATCTAAATCTCATGGAGGCGGAAACCCGTCGAATCGCTCGAATTGTCAACAACTTGCTCGCCTTCTCCAGAGAATCCGAAATGGCGTTTACAAAGGTGGACATCAACCGTTTGATCGAAAAAACACTGTTTTTAAATGCGAATCTGCTCAAACTCAACGGCGTAAAGGTGGAAAAACATTTTTTTTCTGATTTGCCTGAAATCATCGGATCGGAAGATCAGCTTCAACAGGTGTTCATGAATATCATTTCCAATGCCGCTGAAACCGTCGAGGCTTCCGGAGGCGGTGTTCTAAGTGTTGAAACCCGATATCTGCAAAAGTCCGAGAGGATCGCTGTAATCTTTAAAGACACCGGAATCGTAATCCCCAAGGAAAATGTCTCCAAAATTTTCGAGCCCTTTTTCACCACCAAAAAGGAAGGTAAAGGCGTTGGACTTGGGCTTTCTGTAGCCTACGGGATCGTTAGAGATCACGGCGGCAGTATTTATGTGGAACCGGAGGAGAGAAAAGGAAACAGCTTTACCGTAAAACTCCCGCTTAAACAAACCTATGTTACCCTTGACCAACCTGGAGGACTCCATGGATAACACAAAGATTCTTATCATCGATGATGAGATTATCATGCGGGAGTCTTTGTCCGGCTGGCTCGAACGGGACGGCTACAAAGTCGCCGTAGCGGCCGGCGGAGAAGAAGCTTTGGAAATACTAAAAGATTCACGCTTTGATATCTTGCTGGTGGATATCAAGATGGAAGGAATGAGCGGTCTTGATGTTCTACGCCGGGTTAAAGAAAGTGATCCTGACGTGGCCGTGGTTATGATTACCGCCTACGGGTCGATTTCAACCGCCATCGAGGCGATAAAAAACGGGGCTTATGATTATCTTCTCAAGCCCTTTGATCCTGAAGCATTGGGAGTGCTTATCGAAAAGATAATCGAACACCAGGCCCAGGCCCGGGAAAACCTTTTTTTGAAAGAACAACTCAAGGATCGCACCCGCTTTGAGAGCATGATCGGCCAGTCCAGACCCATGCAGGAGATTTTTGACCTTATAGAGGACTTGGCACCTATGGAATCTACGGTATTGATCTCCGGTGAAACAGGGACCGGCAAGGGATTGGCGGCAAAGGCAATCCACACCAAAAGCGCCCGGAGTGAGGGCCCTTTTGTGGTGGTCAATTGCGGGGCCATTCCCAGGCATATTATGGAAAGCGAACTGTTCGGTCACCAGAAGGGCGCCTTTACCGACGCCAAAGAAACAAAAAAAGGGCGCCTTGAAATGGCCCATGGCGGCACACTTTTTTTAGATGAAATCGGCGAGATTAGCATGAGAATGCAAATCGATCTATTGCAGGTACTCGAAGACCGTATATTTTATCGTGTGGGTGGCACCCAACCCCTTGAAACATATTTTAGAGTCATTGCAGCCACAAATAGAAACATTGAAGACGCCGTCAAAAATGGAATATTTCGGCAAGATCTCTACTATCGTCTGAATGTGATATCTTTTAAAATGCCCCCGTTAAGAGAACATAAAGAAGATATCCCCCTTCTTGCCGAACACTTTCTTCATCGGTTTTCACAAGAAACGAACAAGCCGGTAGAAAAGATCAGCCGTAATGCCATGGATGAAATGATGCTTTATGAATGGCCGGGAAACGTAAGAGAACTGGAAAATGCCATTGAACGAGCTGTTGTCGTGGGCAAAGGCCATACCATTATGCCCGAGGATTTGCCCATTTTCCACCGTGAACACATCTTGCCCCCCAAAAACAATTCTCTCAGAGAAGTCGAAAAAGCTCACATCTTTGAAATATTGAATGAAAACCAATGGAATATCGCAAAAAGTTCCAAAATGCTGGGTATAGACCGCTCCACGCTGTACAGCAAAGTCAAGCGTTATAAGTTAAGCAGGCCGGCATGAAAATACAAACCATTTAACATCACCCAAAACCATGATGATGGCGAATTTATTCAAACATTTTAAATGTCTGAAAATAAAGTTAAATATCACACCTTGAACCCCATTTCACACCCTGTGACCCGGAACGCTAATACGTTACGAGAAAATATCATAATTTCACCCATAGGAGATCTTGATCCCGACCTTATTCGATGGGTGAGTCCGGAAATCCATCGGATATTCGGCTACGAAACCCGGACAGAGCCACTGATTCAACATGTTGATTTTGCTTTTGATTCAAGCCGCAATCAGCATTGCTCTACACCGATCATCGGAAAACTCGCCGACATGGCACCCCCTAAGGCCGTCAAAATACTTGGGATTACCCGGGTGGACCTTTTTATCCCCATTCTGACACATGTTTACGGAGAAGCACAACTGGGTGGAAAAGCTTGCATAATTTCAACCCATCGTCTTAATGAAGGCCTTGGCATGGGGGGTTGGGAACCTTTTGGCCGGCGGGTGATAAAGGAGGCGATTCATGAACTGGGACATACCTTTAATCTGCGTCATTGTCCAAATCCCACATGCTGCATGCATTATTGCCGCAGCATAAAAGACGTGGATCGAAAATCAGGACAACTTTGCCGTTATTGCAAGATCCTCTTGAAAGATGAAATAAACAGGCTGGCAAAGAAATAATCCGCCGGCCTCGAAAAAAATGTCGGATTAGGTGTGAAAAAAAAGCCTCACAAGCCGATTCCAGCCGACTTGGGGAATATTTCCATAGATATCGTTCCCCAATTGACCGCCGTCCGCAGCCAATGGGCCTGCCGCATCTTCTATCACCCCATAAAGCAGATCGACTTCTTGTTTAAAAAAATCTTTTGATTCACTGCCGATCATGAGATTCTGCAAATCCTTGCGAAGATTTTTTGAATAAGCCCTCAAAACCCAGCCGTCCGCATACGGGTCTTGATTGGCAAGACGTCCCTCGTTTCTTAACTTGGGATTTACGGCAGTAACAACACCACCTACCGGAGAAAGCACCTTTGCCCGGTTTGAGCCCCGGCTCGCTATGATATCCCCACGATTTTGTTCTAAAGTCTTACCGATAAGCGGCGCCGCTATGCCATCGAGGGGACCCAGCATCCGCAGCGCAAAATCATCCAATCCAATTCGGACCTCAGAGCCTTCTTCCACCTTCACCCAGGTATGTCCTTTATGAAGATAAAATCCATGGGGAATCTTAATGCCTTCGATATCCATGAAATCCACCGGTCTGACCACAGTATGAACAGTGTACTGATCATTAAAATATTGATCAAATTCACAATCTCCACACTTGTAATCCCTGTTGCAAGCCTTAAAATCGATGCGTCCCTTCATATGGTGCAGGCATGGACGTTTCCACGGAGGTCGTTGTTTCAACTTGTCTTTCCATAAAACCAACCGCCCTTTTCTTCCGGTTGAAATTTTGCCCTGTTTTCCAAGTCTCTTATTTTCATCGCAAACACGCCTCAGGGCTCTGTCAAAACGGCAAACCGGGCATTCATAATTGCTCAGACAAAACTTGCGTTGAACGACTTCGGCCTGCATCCAAATGCATGGCCGCTGTTTCTCGGTTGATCGATTCTCCATACGGATAGAATCCATTTTTCCCTGCCTTTCTCGAACGCTGTATCAATATTGAAGCTCACTGCAGCGCCCGGATTCATCAGCGATCCTGGTGTATTAAATACCGGTTTTATGTCTTGAGAAAAGTTTTCGTTAGATTTTTCCACCCGAGATTCGGTAGATTTCCATAGATATCATTTTGCAAATAACCTCCATCAGCGGCCAACGGACCTGCAACGTCTTCTATCATGCCTTCCAGGGTGTCGATTTCCTTGTTGGCCCAGTCCAGGCTGTCTGTATGTGACATAAGTTTTTTGACAGTTTTTTTGACATCCGGTGTGCGCACCATGAAAAGCCAGCCATCACCATAGGGCTCTCGATTGGCTATCTCGGGATTTTCTCTGACCTTTGAATTGACCTCTACAATGACGCCGTCCACCGGAGAAAGAATATCCGCCAGATTATCCTTCCGTCGCAATCCCCATCCCACACGGTCCATGTCGAGTTCCTTCCCCATTAGGGGAAGATCGAAAGCATCGGCTTTTCCCATCAGCTTGTTGGCAAAATCATCCAGACCGATCCGGATATATCCGCCGCTCTCAATTCGAGCCCAGCAATGCCCGTTATGAAAAAAGTAATCCGTCGGGATGTCAAAGCCCTTAACATGCTGCATTTCAAAGGGAACATTTTTGGTTTTGGCAGTCCATATTTCCTCAAAAAACTGGTCAAAATCGCACCTGGAACAATTATAGTTGAACCCGCAAATCCTATTTTCGATCCGGCGCGTGAGGCTGTGTCGACAGGTTCTGTCTATACCCGATCGTTTCCGCATGGCATCTTGCCAACTGATCTGTTTACCTTTTTTTATCTGTTTCTCCATTCCCAGATCATATTTGCAGGTGTTGCAATCAAAAAAATTGTTACAGTTTTTAAATTTTACAACACCGGCCTGCATCCAGATACAAGGATTTGCAGCTTTGGCCTTTTGGTCCGGCTTAAACATCCAGACCTGTCCGCCAAAGACCGCCCCGATCTCCGATTCTTTTCCGAGATCCTGCCGGGTTCCCTTTCTGTAAGAAGAACCGTAACCAAACCGACTTTTTTGAATGTCTCTTTTTTTTTCTGCCATTTTCTGACTCCTTTGTTTAAAGTTTAGATTTGTTCTCTTTTGAAACATATACAGAGCAAGGGGCATGCCAGAGACAATACAACCTGGAGATTAAATGTATAACCATTTGATGTTACAGTTTATTTTGGAGAATAAGCAGGGGAATGCCCGGCTTGGGTGGCGGATCTTACATGTAGGAATACGCTACAGTTCAATGAGCCCATTGGGTGGTGTTGACAGATAAATCGTCTTTATTCCTTTTAGTGACAGTTCGTTACAATTATGTAGAATTTTCCAACAAACATTCTTGAATTTCCCCACAGGCCTATAGCAGTTCCCAAAAATATGTTCCGACTGAATTGCTTTCCGTCACAATTTCAGTAAGCCGCAGGATGATTCTGTTTCGATTGGGAAGCTGTCTGAGCAAATTAGAGCGCGTTAAAGCGAACAGCAATGAGGTTGTCAAAATTATAGATAATTATCATTTCCCCGCCGTGTAATTTTAACATCTTAGACCTGTTCGCTTTTACGCGGTTTTATTTGCGAGTTCTTGCCGATGGAAACAGAATTATCCTGCGGCTGAAACGGAATGTAATTATAGATAGACCTTATGGGCGAGTGAATCGGGCCAAAGAAAAATTCGGGTTAGTCGATTCCATAGGATTTGAGC
>PVMK01170760.1_pt1 | contig 13842 bp, 9 predicted proteins | sample 1853481 | NCBI WGS metagenome assembly PVMK01 (sample SAMN08533507, study PRJNA380276) | Marine sediment metagenome, whole genome shotgun sequencing project. | reverse complement strand
CTCAAACTAAACTCAACTCCTTTTTTCCTGGCCCGCCCGAGAATCCGACTGGCTTTTTTCTGCAGATAAGGAAAAATATTTTAAATCCCAGACGTGTCCTCGGCCTGGTCCTGGCAGAAAATGCTGGTGAGGTGAATAGTACGGGTCGAAAGCTTTTTCACTATGGTCAGTACAGCAGGCTACAATTTTCTGGAGGTAAAAACGTGAAAAAGGAGACAGCGGCAAGCGACCGAGGGATGCAGCTTGAGGTGGACCAGCCGGCTAGCGGGATTGCCATTGAGGCAGTGCTTCCCCTATCTGAAATTGCTTCCCGGGTAGCCGATAAGACCATCGTCTATGTGGGCGAGAAGCATGACCGCTACGGCGATCACCTCGTTCAGCTTGAAATGATTCAGGCCCTGCATCGGCACCATCCGAAACTGGCAATAGGCATGGAGATGTTTCAGCGCCGTTATCAGAAATCGTTAGACGACCATATCTCCGGGGAAACCGAGATCCAGACCTTTCTCAAGGAATCCCACTACTTCAGTACCTGGAGGTTCAACTATCATTTATATGAAGATATCCTCCAGTATGCCAGGGCCAATAAAATACCTGTTGTCGCTCTCAACCAGGACAATGAGTTGGTTCGCAAGGTTGCTAACGAAGGGCTCGAAAGCTTGAGCCCGGAGGAAAAGGGTCGCATACCTGACGAGTTGATTCTTGACGACGAACCATACAAGAAGCGCCTTCGGGGCGTTTTCGAAATGCACCAGACGAACCTGGATGGCGATAGCATTCCACAAGAATTCGAGTACTTTCACCAGGCCCAGATTCTGTGGGATGAGACCATGGCGGAAAGCATCGCCAACTTTCTGACAAATCGCCCCGACTATCACATGGTGGTACTAGCAGGCAGTGGCCACCTTGCTTACGGCGTGGGGATTCCCAAGAGAGTTTATCGCAGGATTGGAAAAGACTATGCCATTATCCTGCCCGATCCGGGGGAACCACTGGAGCTTGGTCTGGCTGACTTCATTATTTTCCCCAGTGAAGTTCAGGCTCCGGAGGATGCCAAGCTTGGGATAATGCTGGATTCGTCTGATGGTCTGCTCACGGTGGCCGGCTTTTCCCGCGGAAGTGGGGCCAAGAAGGCTGGGATGGAAAAGGGTGATATCGTCCTGGCTGTGGATGGTCAGAAAGTGGAAGACTTTGACGATCTTAGAGTTTTTCTGGCCACCAGGCATGTCGGTGACGTGGTTCGGGTCAAGGTGCGGCGCGACAAAGCAACGGTGGAGTTAGACGTGGAGCTCGGGGCTCCAAGCCGGCACGGGCCATGAACTGAAGCCATCAATTGCTCCAACACTTCCCTTCCTTGTCTCCTGGTAGGGTCCCAGGAACCTCATCAGCAAACACTTCTTTAGAATCAGCTCAAGGGGCCTTGAGAAGTCGACTTCAGCGCTTGGGTAGCAAAGTCGATAAAGGGGTAGCCTGGTAAGGCTGATAGACGAGAATTTATAAGAATCTACATGATCTATCCCCATTTTTTCGGTTGCTGATTTAACGCAATTCGTGGTATAAGACCGATATCTCTAGAAATCTCGTATGGAACCATTTTCGAGCAATAGACCTTCTAGCTGTTACACCAATTTGAGTCTAGGTATTGATTGCCAGTAAATCTCTGGGGCCCAGACGGCCGGATAGCAGGTAAGTATCCGCAGTCTTCCATTCCAGCGGAGTGGAACCCTTTTGGCGAAACTCCATGTCATAGCTCGCGTTTCTTGTGCAGTAATATGTGTATCTCACCTTCTAACACGGGGACAAGCAAAATGAGGGGCCTTCAAGAGACCCCTTAAACTCTTCATGACTTAGCAATTTTAAAACGAAGAATTGGCAAGGCACGGAGCTAGATGGTTCAGTACGGCTATCCCTGGCATGGTACCGTAAGTTTCGCGATTGTGTGCAGAATACGAATCGACATGTTTTGAAAAGAGAGACTCTCGGGAGGGACTGTTGTGATTATCGAGAAATTTTCCCTAAAGGCACAGGACGCAATTGAGCGCGCTTCTCGCCTGGCTGTGAAAAAGGAACACCAGTTTGTGACGCCGTGGCACCTCCTTCATGGATTGCTGGAGCAAGAAGGGAGTCCGGCTCAGCGCTACTTGTCCGAGGCGGAGGTTAACTTGGAGATACTTGGCGCCAAAGCAGACGGCCAGCTCTTGACTCAACCCAAGACTAAATTGGACACCCAGCAAACCTCAATCAATAGGGACATGGAGAAGGTGTTTATCCACGCGGAAGAAGCCGCCACCTCCATGGGGGACAAGTATATCGGTATCAACCACATAATGCTGGCAATGCTTGAGTCAGAGGAGTTTATGGCCGCCTTGGAAGAGGCGGGCATTAGAAAGGAAGTCCTGGTTACCATTCTCAAGCAGCCGCCAAAGGGCGGATACCAGCCGGGCGAAGGTGCACCTGGAGAGTTTGAATATTTGGACAAGTATACCACAGATCTTACTGAGCGTGCCCGCCAAGGGGGATTAGACCCTATTATCGGACGGGATGAGGAGATTAGACAGACCATACAGATTTTGAGTCGCCGCTTAAAAAACAATCCCATAATTATAGGTGAACCTGGGGTCGGGAAAACCGCTATTGTGGAAGGGTTGGCCCAGAGGATTGTTCAGGGTGATGTCCCGGATAATCTGAACGACACTGCTGTTCTCTCTTTGGATATGGGTCAGTTGATAGCAGGGGCGAAGTACCGGGGGGAATTTGAGGAGCGATTCAAGCGAGTATTGGATGAAATTGCCACTGCCGGGAATGTAATCACCTTTATTGACGAGATTCACATGATTGTTGGCGCCGGGGCCTCCGAAGGGGCCATGGATGCGGCCAATCTTCTTAAACCAGCACTTTCCAGAGGAGAGATCCATTGCGTCGGGGCCACGACACTGGAGGAATATCGCAAGCATATTGAAAAGGACGCTGCCTTGATGCGCCGCTTTCAGATTGTAATGGTGGAGGAACCGACTGTTGACGACACTATCTCCATTCTCCGGGGGGTGAAAGAAAAATACGAAGTGCATCACGGCGTGCGGATTCAGGATATCGCCGTCACCGCAGCGGCAAAGTTCTCCCAGCGCTACATTACCGACCGCTTTCTCCCGGACAAGGCCATTGACCTGATTGATCAAACGGCCGCGACTATTAGGATAACTTTGGCCTCCAAACCGGAAGAAATCGACAAAATAGACCGCCAGATAGTGCAATTGGAGATCGAAGCCCGGGCACTGGCTAACGAGACCGATGAAAAGCTTAAAGAACGCTTGACGCTATTGGAAGAAGAACTCTCGGAACTTAAAGTAAGGAGCAACGATTTAACTGAAAAATGGCAGAAGGAAAAACAGGCAATTTCGGAAGTTCAGGAGGCCAACAAGGCTCTGGAAGAAGCCAAACGGGAGATGGAACAAAAAGTTCGGGAGGAGGATTTTTCCAGAGTCGCCGAGTTGCAATATAAAGTTATTCCGGAATGTGAAAAAGTCCTGGAAGAATATGGAGACATAGATATATCCGGCAGTGCCTTCTTGCGGGAAGCCATTGACGACCAGGATATAGCAGCTACGGTTTCCCGCTGGACTGGTATTCCTGTCTCCAAGATGCTGGGTGAAGAAAGGGATCGTCTACTCCATCTGGAGGATCATCTGAGAAAGCGAATCGTAGGTCAGGATGATGCCCTTTCTGCCATAGCCAAAGCAGTCCGGAGGTCCCGCAGTGGTTTGCAGGACCCCAACCGCCCCCTGGGATCTTTCTTGATGCTCGGCCCTTCAGGCGTGGGCAAGACCGAGTTGGCCAAGGCATTGGCCGAGTTCATGTTTGATGACGAGCGCGCCCTCATCCGCATCGACATGAGCGAGTTCATGGAGAAACACTCGGTGGCTCGGCTTGTGGGAGCGCCGCCCGGATACGTGGGTTACGAGGAAGGAGGAGTTTTGACCAACAGTGTCAGGCGCAAGCCATACAGCGTCGTTCTGTTCGACGAAGTGGAGAAGGGACATCCTGATGTCTTTAACCTTTTCCTCCAACTTCTCGATGACGGCAGATTGACCGACAGTCAGGGCCGGACGGTCAACTATACAAACACCATTATCCTGATGACCTCCAATCTGGGGGCGGAGCACATTGAGCCTGCCGAAACCGAGGAAGAAACCCAGCAAATGATCCAAGGTATCATGCAGGCCGTGCGGGGTCATTTCCGGCCCGAGTTCTTGAATCGACTGGATGATATTCTCGTTTTCCGTCAACTGTCACCGGAAGTGATGCCCACCATTGTGGACATTCAATTAAAACGATTGCGAGAGCTATTGCTGGAGCGTCAGATTCAGCTGGAGGTAAAGGAAGAGGCGAAAACGCTTTTGGCCGAGGAGGGTTTCAATCCCCTTTATGGGGCACGGCCATTGAAGCGGGTCATTCAGGCCCGACTTCAGGACCCAATGGCGGAAGAGATTATTAGTGGGGCTTTACAAGAAGAGCAGACGGTTGTTGTTACGGTGGTGGATGGTGAGTTTGTCTTCCACACTGACGGAGCCCCTGAATCGTCAGTAAGGGATGAACAAGTTGAGCCGACCGATGTGAACGAACCATCGCCAGAGCAAGAGAGCGATGACTCTTCGATTGAGGACTAGACTACGAAGAGGGGAGTTAGGGAGCTGAACTTAGATTATGGATCCTCTCAAGAAGGTTGCACCTCTTAAGAAAATAGCCGCTAACCCGTTCTTTAAGAAATTTCTGGGTCTGGAAATCTGGCCTTATTGGGTGGCGATTTTAGGCCTAGCCGCTCTCGTGGTCCTACTGGTGTTTCTAATCAAACGGAGACGAGCAAAAAAGGTTGAGCCTCCCTTAGAAGAAACCAAGGAAAAGCCCTTTCCCTCTTCCACTTTGCTAAATATATGGAAAGAGTTCTTGCTTCAAATTCCGAAGGAGTTCCGACGGTCCATCATGATGTATGAGCCGTTCGTGGTGCTCGGAGAATCCGGCGTTGGCAAGAGCAGTTTAATAGACGCGTGCACGGATTGGCAGGGACAAGCCCGTCAGTTCTATCCCAGCTATACCACTGATCCCCTCTTGCAGATTTACCTCGGCTCCAGGGTTGTCGTGCAGGAAATACCCCCGGCTCTACTGAACGATTCCTCCAAACCGGTACTCAATGCCCTGCGCAGGCTCTGGAAACCACTTTTCCGGAAGGCGGAGCCTACCGTGGTGGTGGTTCTCAATAGTACCGCTTTGCAATTTGATACCATTGAATCCTTAAAAAAGCATGCCCAGATGATCAGAGGGAAAATTAACATCATTTCCCGTCTTCGTAAAAAGCCTGTAAGGGTCTGCATCGCCCTGACCCATATGGACCATTGGGAGGGATTCCTCGAATTTTCCAGGTTTCTTCAGCAAAACAACATACCTTTGAATCTTAGGTTTACCTCCAAAACTGATTTAAAGAACTTGTCTACTTGTCTTTTGCAGTACGAAGACTACCTATCCAACGTCCTGACATCTCTGCCTGCAAAGGACTTTTTAAAGATAATATCCTTTCTGCGACAATCCCCTGACCTATTTTCGAAGGTCTCCGTATTCACAAGAATCCTCCAAAGTCCTGACCCGCTTTCTCCTGAGCCTGAGGTGGTTCGCTTGAGTCTGGTCTCTGAGAAGGAGGGGGATAGCACAATTTCCAATCCCTTTGTTTCAGCGCTTAAAACAGAGGATCTACGGAGGACTCAACCCCTTTTCAAACACCAGGTTGCAGCCGCTGCCATAGTTGTGCTCGGGTTGGCATATTTGTTGTCAGGATACTTTTACGAACGCCACCTTTTGAACAAAACAGATCTCCAAATGGGTAGGATGCAAGTTTCGCCACCTACAGTTGTAGACTACGACAGAGAGATGCACAGGCTGTTTTTAGACTTCAGTATAAGTTTAAGAAAAGATCCACTTCTGGCTATTCTGCCCAACTTTTTTCCAGATTTTCATCAAAAAATTAATGATCGTCTGGTGAGTAGCATCCGAAGGTTTTATTTGATCCCAGAGCTTAAACGGCTTTCGGATCAGGGACAGGTGGAGGAGGTACCAGAAAGAACCCTCTACCTGTTGTCATTAATGTATGCAACCAATACCAACCAACTGGGAGTATTAGTTCTTAAGAACTTAAGAGAAGAGAGCGAAGAATGGAGCAAAAGGCTTGGTCTGCCAAAACTTCTCATTGAAGACTATGTGACCAACAACACCGATCTGCGTGAGGTAGCACGCGATCTTTCCAAACTCAATTTGGCCAGTCTCAGGGCCAAAGGTCAGCCGCCGAATGTACTGCCATGGCTGGTTTATTTCCGGGAACTCAGAAAAACTTACCGGAAGCCCTGGATGCCCAAGGCCCATTTGCAGAAACTGCGGAAAGAAGCAGAAGCCGGACTCGAACTCCTCGGCAAGCTCGAGCGGTACAATCTGTATGCCAGGTTTTCCGAGTTGCTGGACTCGGAATTGAAGTTATTGAAACCCTCTGTAGACATTGACTTTATCTGGATTCAAAGGAGAGGCGCAGAGGTTAATCAAGAGGCTATTCGACAATTTCTTACTTTTCTGAGGAGCTTGGGTATTGAGTATCCCCCGGTGAAAGAACTGAGCCTCGACCAATTAATGGAAAACGTCAGAGGAATGATGACGTTATTCTCCAATGAACCTCAAATGGGCAAAACTTTCAAATTTGTCTTGGCCGGAGAGGGATTTGAATTCAACAAAATACAATGGAAAGAACTAACCGTACGTAGCATGATAACGTTGTCCCTTAGAGATTTCATAGCTGAGAACGAGAAAGGCGATGGACTGTTGTTTTTCGAAACCTATGACGGCTTCGAAGACATTCTCATGAATCCCTTTAACAAAGGTCGATTCTTGTTTGTAGGGAAGGGAAATGTTGACGGCAGATTTACCCGGGAAGCATTTGAGCAACAAGTCAAGCCGGCGCTGCTGGAATTGCCGGAATTTCTTGGACAAGCTGCCGATTGAGAAAGAGCGAAAAGGCGCGTTTTCGCAACCTTGTCTTTCGCGAAGTACAGGCCTACGCCGAGCGGTACGTTGCCGAATGGCGTGATTATTACTGGGATTTTAATGTGAAGGCGGAATCACTCGAGGAACTCAGATACGTTTTGACCCAAATGCAACTACCGTCGTCCCCCTTTCAAGCTTTTTTGATGACTGTTAAAGAGAACACGGTATTGGAGCTAGGGGACAATCCATACTTTACCCCGATGGAGTCGAAATTGCGGACATTTGGTTTTATCGGCCGGGTCATGGAGAAGCGAAAGGACTCGGTTCCGGAATTGGAAAATTACAGGGCAATTTTGGCCCAGATGCAGAGGGATTTGGAGGGTGAAGAGGCCCCCAAGCCGGCAGAGGCCGAAGGCGATATCAGTTTGTTCGAAAGCCAACTATCACCCCTCGGTAGATTTTTCCTAACCGTTCTCCGTGTCGAGGAAGACTCCTATTTAAAACTTGCTGAGAAGTGGATCAAGAATGTTGGGATTGGCTCGAAATACAAGCACCTTTTCCTGGAGCCCTTCCGTCAGGCCTACCTGTTGGGACGGCCCGAAGTAGAAGAAAAGATAAATAACCTGTGGTCCGAGCTTTATCTGTCGGACATCCAGCCCCTCGTCACCAAGTTTCCTTTTAACAGGAGAGCGGAGTCCGTCGTCTCCCCCGCCGATTTGGAGACCGTACTCAACCCGCGAGAGGGGACGTTTTGGAAGGCGTTTAATATATTCATGTCGCCGGTGTGCCGCGAAACGGGGGGCGTATTTACTGAGCGTAAGTGTCCTCTCGGTTCCTTACGATTGTCGACAGAGATGCTGAACACGGTAAATAATATAACCAGGATCGGCAGAACACTGTGGGACGAGAAGGGACTGCCTCAGCCCTTGGTCCTCTATTTCAAGTCTTTTCCGTTACCTGCATTGACAGATAAAGAAATGGTGGCGGTACTCTCATATCTCCAGTTCGGCAATTCTTCGGTTTTTGGTTTTAATCAGAGGCCGGCTTGGCAGAAGTTCGAACTGGAGTGGTGGAAGGAGCAACCGGCGGCAGTGGGGTTCGAGTTCAGAACATCCCCTGATACCCCAAGTGTCTACAAGGCGATTACCATTCCAGGATCCAACTGGAGCTTTCACAGGCTGCTGGTGCAAGGGGAAGTCGTGGATAATGATGTGCTTGGGTGGAAAGTAGAGCGCCCCGAGTATCCTAGCGAGTACCTAACAGTAAAGTTTGCTACAAAATCCGATCCATGGGCGGTGTTCAACTTAGCGGAATAGAAGGGCTTTATTGAGCAGGCAGAGGATCAAGCGCATGGTATTCCCTATCCAGCAGGGGAGCAAGAGAAACTGGATATATAAAATTTTTCTCCTGGGCACTATGCTGATTTCGGTGTTAGTTATTGGTTGCGGAAAAAAACATGTTCCGCCTCCGCAAATCGTTTTCACCATAGAGTCCGAGGGCGAGGCAAACGACGGGCAGCCCTTTCATTGCGCCATTCGCTCTGTTAACGCCAAGCAATTTTTGATCGAGGGCTATGATGGCGTTGCCAATATGTTGTTTGCCAATCCACCCAACTCGACGGTTCTGGCCACGCTTGTGATACTGCCCGGCGAGGAACAAGAGCTAAAAATAAACAAACCAGGCCAGAACGATCTCGGGTTTTATTGTTTCTTCACCCAGCCCGGAGATCCCTGGAAGGTAAGGTTGCAACAGCCCCTGGGTGAGGAATACGAAATATCTTTGGGGAAGAACAAGATACTGGAGACAGAAAAGACAGATGGAGGTTGGTGGCCTTTCTAGGAGACACTAGAAAGACCGATCTCCCTTACGTCCTGGCAAATAATGTGTTGGGATGAGTAGAGCTTATGGCCGAGCCTTTGAACATTTCCTTGATTGAACAGCAACTCTGCGTTGAGCGGTTGGAGTCTCCCGGCTCGTTGGGGTGGCTTGAATCGAGCTACCGGGACCCCCTCCCCTTTTGGCAGGCTCTGAAAGATACTCATGATTCAACGCTCTCTTGGCCAGGGAAAAGCATCCCCTTCGCTAGCTACGATTTCTACCATGATATTGTCGTGCGCAATCAGAGAAATACAGCCCCGGCTTTTTGTTGGTACGACAGGCTCACGGGCTGGCAAGAGATTTCCTATAGTCAGCTCGGAGCACTGGTAAGCAGAAAAGAGTCTGTCTGGTTGAGGTCTGGTGTTCAGCCAGGACAGAAAGTCTGTATAGTTCTTCCTCTAGAGGTGAAATACTTGGTGTCCCTTCTCACTGCACTGAAGCTCGGTCTCACAGTTTCCTCCCTGCCGCCCCAAGGAACTCTATTTTTGCAAAACCGGCTGGAAGCTCTGTCGCCGGAATTTATTGCCACGGATGAAATGTACGTGTCCCTGCTGTCAACATGGAAGGAGAATATTCTCCCCGAAGAAATTGCAGCGGAGCATACCGGCGCTGATTCGGAACACTCACACAGCTATCCTTCGGGTTCCATCGTCAGTCTCTGTTTCGATCCTTCCAGTGAAACTCCCCACGTCCCTGTGGAATTGACCAGTGACGCGGCCTATCTCTGTCCACTGCGGGATGGGCTTATTGCCCTGGGAATCCGGCCGGGTGACGTCCTTGCTGCACCAGGGTTACATTTTCTCGAGACCCAGCCAGGGTTGCTTCTGGCGTGCCTCTTGAACGGTGGGACCTACCTTCACCTCGAGGCTGACGATGTTTCTGATAATCCTGAACTGCTGAGAGAGCAGCCAATAAGAGTGCTGGGAGTGAGCAGGCGGTTGCGTGATATTCTACTGGAAAAGCCGGTGAAATTAGGAAAACCCCTGTACTACTGGTTTCGCAACCCTGCTGAACCGCTGGACATCGACCTATGGCAGAGCTTCATTGAAATCTCGGAATTGGAAAACGTCTATAGCGGTAATGTCAAATACGATGCGATTCTGGGTGGATGCTCTTTGTTCTCTGTAAAGCGCCAAGGTCAGACCCATGCGCAGGTATTCCCTGCCGCGGGAGTCCCATGGGGTCTCGCCGATCCTGCCAGCGGGGAGGTTGATTCTGTGGTAGACTACGGAGTCTTCTCCGTAGTTATCCCAGGCGGTGAGAACGGTGAAAGTACAGCCACCGGAAGTATTGTCGCCAAGAGTAGCAGGGACTGGTTGTTTGTAGGGTCTCGAGTTTCTGGCCGAAACGGGAGAACTTACCCTTTGGCCGAAATCTTGGCAGCCATCGGCAGCCTGCCTCATTGCTCCCGATCTTCCATTGTGGCAGCCCCTGCTTTGGGAGCTGATCTGAACCCTAACTTCGTTCTGCTGCTGTTTATTGGAGGACATCCGGGAGTAGAGCAGGCGGCAGTCAGGAAAAAGATTTCGGCTACTATCGCCAGAGAAATGGGCAAGGAATTCTTTCCGGACCGGATACAGTTCTTCCCCCTCTACCCCAGAGGTGATGACGAGGGAAATGTTGACCACCATTGGTGCCGGGATCAATACCTTACGGGCTCACTCTTTCGGAAATCGAGAGAGGAAATGTATCGGTCTCTGGCTCAACTCAGGGAATATTTGGTGTAAAGGAGGTGACATGGTCTCAGGGTCTTGTTTGTGGATTATGAGGCCTTATTTCTAGGCAGACGACCTCAAACAAGCGTTTTTTGGCATTTTTGTAATAAGAAAAATAACAGGGAAGGAGGAAGATTATGGCAATCCAGGATGAAATACCCAAATCAAGACTAACGCTCAGGTACAAGACGGAGGTGAGCGGACAGCCTGAGGACCTGACCCTACCGATGCGGCTATTGGTAGCAGGTGACTTCTCTCTGGGGACTTCCAAAGACAGGAAGGTAGATGTCGAGGAAAGAAGGATTCGGAACATGGACGGTAAGAACACGGATGCGGTAATGAAGGACATGGGCATGTCTTTGAAGATGGCCGTACCGAATAAAGTTGATCCAGACAATGAAGAAGACATGAATGTTGAGATTCCCCTAGACAGCATGAAGGCTTTCCTGCCGGACCACATAGCGGAGAATGTGCCTAAGCTGAAAGGTGTTCTGATGCTGAAGCAGTTGCTGGAGGAGGTCCTGTCTAATGCGGACAACAGGAAGGAATTCCGGAATCTCCTGGGACAACTTATGAGCGACCAGGAAGCCCTGGGGAAAATGATGGAGGAACTGAAGGGCTTCGAGAGCTTCAAGCTGCCATCTGCCACCCAAAGCGAATAAAGACACAGATGCCTGCTCGTGAAGTCGAGTGATAAAGGCATAGTAACTAAAAGGGGAAGATATTATGGCTGAAGAAACCAAGGAAAAGGTTAAGACTGAAGAAAAGGTTGAAACGCTTGACCTCAAGCGTTTCCTTTCGAGCATGCGGTTGGATGTCGAAGCTGCTGAGCCGGTCCCGATGCTCCAGGATGAACTACAGACCATTGCCGAAGATGTGAGTGACGAGGACCGTTTTATTTCGGGGCTGGCTGCGCTGCTGATGAATATCGACACATCTGTGGGGCGTTTCGACAAGGGAATGGCCCAGGAAGTCATCGCCGGCATTGACGTCATGATAAATGACCAGATCAACGAAATCATGCACCATGAGCAGTTCAAGGAGATAGAATCCAACTGGCGCTCCCTCAACGACCTGATTCTGAATACCAATTTCAGAGCGGATGTCATGATCGATATCCTGGACGTGACCAAGGATGAGCTGTACGAGGACTTCGAGAGCAATGCCGTGGACATTACCGGCAGCGCCCTTTTTAAAAAGGTTTATGTCGCCGAGTACGATCAGTACGGCGGCAAGCCTATCGGCAGCATTGTCGGCCTATATGACTTCGAGCACACACCCAGGGATGAGTTCTGGCTCCGGACCATGGGTAAAATTGCCGCTGCCAGTCATGCACCCTTTGTCGGTGCAGTATCACCGAAATTCTTCGGCTGCGACAGCATCGAAGAGTTGGAGGCGATCAAGGACCTGGAAGGGCTGATGAGCCACCCGAAGTACGGCTCATGGAACAAACTCCGCGACTCAGAAGAAGCAGCGTATGTGGGGTTGACCTTGCCGCAGTACGTCATTCGCAAACCCTTTGACCCGGAAACCAACCCCAGCGGCAAGATTCCCTTTGAAGAAAAGGTAAGGGGTGACAGCAACGAAGATTATCTCTGGGGCAGCGCCTCGATCCTTTTTGCTCAAAACATGGTGCGCTCTTTCGAACAGTCCGGTTGGTGTCAGTACCTGCGCGGGCCTAAGGGCGGCGGTTTAGTGAGCGGCTTGCCGGTTCACATGTTCAATGTGCGTGGGGAAGAAGAGATGAAACTCCCCGTTGAAATGGCAATCCCGGACTACCGCGAGTTGGAGTTCGCCAATGCCGGCTTCATGCCCCTTATCTACCGCAAGGGCACTGCGGATGCCTGCTTTTTCAGTTGCCAGTCCCTCAAGAAGGCCAAGAAATTCAAGGATCCGAAGGACAGCGAAAACGCCCAGCTGGTGACCAACCTTTCCTACACCTACTCCGTTACCCGCATCGCCCATTACGTCAAATCTATAATGCGAGATAACATTGGCTCATCCGCTGATGCCACATACATCAAGAATAGCCTGGAACAATGGCTTAACGGCTATGTGACCACGGTGGTGAATCCGGATGACCTGACGCTTCGCCACTATCCGTTCAAGGCATGCTCGGTGGATGTGGTTGAGCGGGAGGGTATGATCGGCTGGTACGACTGTTCCATCTCCATACTCCCCCACATCCAGTTCGAGGGCATGGATGTGGAGCTGAGACTCGATGCACGTCTGTAATGTTGTGAAACAGGCAATAACAAGGCAGGAACCATGCAAAGAAAAGAAAGGGGTGTAAGAAAATGGCAGAACTATCTTATGAATGCAGCGTTTCCCAGGGGTTTAATTTTGAAAAAGATGTTCAAATCTTGGTAGGGCACATCAATAAATTGAAGGTCTCCACCAAGGATTTGGCGGTGGACCTGGAGGTGACTGATCCCGAAGCCGTAGCCGGTGACAAGGTAAAGGTAGTGGGAGTTGTCTCTTCCTTGTACTGGGCGGGCGGGTTCGCCGACCCGATTCAGTTCAGCTGCCATGTTTCCAATGCGAACAAGAAAACGATTCAAGTGCTTTCTCACTCGGAAATGAGTGACACTACAGCGCAATTTGACTTCACGATTTATGACTACGACCCCGACGAGAAGAAGTATTACAAGGCTTTTCATACCAATGCCGTATTACTGAAAGGCCTTGTTGAAAAGGCTGGCGGCCGACTTTCAATAGAGATTGACAGTCAACAGTCGGAGGAGGTTATATCTCCAAAGAATTTTACGCTTAATCTTGGCATCATGCCGGAGGACCTCAAGCAGGAAACTCACATGGCCATGTCGGTTACCGATAAGCTGGTCAAGGAGTGGGGCGTGACCGTAGGATAGTAATGCTTACTTTCACTGCTTCTTAACTAGAGATGTGTCGTTGACATGCCTTTTCGGGGACACGTCTCTATCGCCCTGTTATTGAAGAGTAGGAGATCATGGCTGGTAAACTGGCACGTGTGCGTTGGCAGATGGGGCAAACTCTGTTACCGGAACACTTCCAGGCACAGGAAGAAGCTCTGGTGAAAGATACCATCATGCGGTTTCGAATGAGTGGCATTCCAGCTTACGGTATCGCGGCACTCAAATGGAATGAAACCCTCATCAGTGAAGGTGTGTTTTCCATTCAAACCATGGCGCTGGTAATGCCCTCCGGCTTGCTGTTGGATGTGCCGGGAAATGCAACCTCATCTCCATTCAACCTG
>PVMK01172968.1_pt1 | contig 13845 bp, 13 predicted proteins | sample 1853481 | NCBI WGS metagenome assembly PVMK01 (sample SAMN08533507, study PRJNA380276) | Marine sediment metagenome, whole genome shotgun sequencing project. | reverse complement strand
GCTGCGTGCTGGACATCGGTACCGGGTCGGGAATTCTGGCAATTACGGCCGTTTGCCTGGGGCTTAAAAAAGGACTGGGTATTGATATCGATCCCTGCGCCATTGCCGAGGCCGGCCAAAATAGGGTCCTTAATCATTTGGAGGATCGGATCGTCATATCCGATCGGGATATTGATTCCATCGACCCGGCTTTTTCGATGGTCATTGCCAACTTACGGTATCCGAGTCTGAAAAGCTTTTATCCGCAAATCACAAGGCTGACCGCTGCCAACGGTTGGGTGGTGCTATCCGGTTTCCGGTCCTATGAGCTGTATGATTTGATAGGCCATTATACTGCCAAACACTTTGAAGGTATCTGGAGCGTCCATGAACTTGACTGGTCAGCAGCTGTCTTGAAAAAGATATAATCGAGCTACATTCTTTTTGATTAAAAACTGCAGAGAAGGGCCGGCATCGCGACATGAAAAAAAAGGCATGCATCGTTGTTTGCGATGCATGCCTTTTTTAACTTATTTCGCCCGTATTATTTTTTCTTTTTCGGATGGCACTTGGTACAGGTTGTCGGAGCTTTCTTTTTAGGTTTGTATTTTTTATTGTAGCTCCTATGGCAAACTCTACAATTTTCGTGCAGTGCCTCGGCATGATACTCTAATATTTTAGATTTAAGCTCTTCTTTAGAGATTTTTTTAGCTTTAGCGTCTTTTTTCAAAGCCTGCTTTTCTTTTTTGGGCATTTCAGCCGCAATCTTGTGGCACTCGATGCACTTTTTAACTTCGTCTCCTTCTTTCAGGTCGGAAAGCGGCTTGTTGTCTTTATCGTGGTGACAATCGCCGCAGCCATTTTTATAAAATTCCGGATATTTTTCAGCATACTCCTTTTGGTGTTTTCCATGTTCGAAATGAACAACCCCTTTTTTGTGCACCTTATAGGCCGGATCATTCAATTCGATCACGTCCGGAATTGTTTTGGCGTAAATTCCGGCGGCAACAAATAAGGCAGCACAACCGACAATAACCAAAATCAGCAACTTTTTATTCATGGTTCTCTATTCCCCTCCTTTGCTCAACGGTTTTCCTTTATCCATTATCCATTCTTTCCTAGCTTAACCCTATTTTTTATCAGGCAATAATCATTCTGTCAATCACAAACAGCAGGTTAAAAAATCATGTAACGTATTGGAAATAATGATATATAAATTTGTCCGTCAAAACTTAATAAACTCGTAAAAAGTCTGCCAAGCTGTCATTGCGAGCGCAGCGAAGCAATCTCTATCAATCCAAGTCTCTGAAATCATGGGATTGCTTCGTCACTTCGTTCCTCGCAATGACCGGCGATAGGACTTTATACGAAATCATCAAACATCATTTCAGATATATAGTCGTTTGAAACGAGATTTTACACTTCTCCCATAAAAGACGCGCTTTCGGTTAAAAAAGACGACAAACGACTTTGTTTCAGGATGGGTTTTACAGTAGGACCCTGTGTCAGGCTGGCCGGAATCTAAGATGCACTCTGCTCAGCTTTGTCTTCCTCAGCCTCAGGCGCCGGCTTTTTTTTACCGAAAAACCGGGCGCCGATAATACTGATCTCATACATCACCATCAAGGGAAGGGCCATCATAACCTGGGTGACCACGTCGGGCGGGGTTAAGATGGCTGCGCCGGCAAAAAATAACAGCAGGGCATATTTGCGGTTTTGTTTCAGAAAGCCCACCGAAACAATCCCAGGCGTGCCAGAAGCGTTAAAACTATCGGAAGTTCAAATACCAGCCCGAAGGCCAATAACAGTTTGGCCGAAAAAGCCAGGTACTCTTTCATGGATGGCAGGGGCCGGATGGATTCGGTGGCGAACCCTAAGAAAAACTTAAAGCCCCAGGGAAACACAATAAAATACCCGAACAGCGCCCCGGTAATGAAAAAGAACGCGGAGAGGATAACCACCGGAATCATCAGCCGACGTTCTTTTTTGTACAGCCCCGGCGCGACAAACATCCAGAATTGATACAGGATGACCGGGCTGGCCAGCATCAAGCCGGAAAGGAGCGCCACTTTCAGATAGGTGAAAAACGCTTCAGGCAGGCCGGTGAAGATCAGATGATCACCCTTTTCCATCACTTTTGCCAGCGGCCGGACCAGGATATTAAACAGAATCTCTTTGAAACCGTAAGACGCCGCAAAACCAACGCCGAGCGCAATAAAGCATTTGATCAGCCGGCTCCTGAGCTCTTCGAGATGAGACGTAAACGGTATTTTATCTTCCTCAGCGATCATCTTTTCCGGATCCTTGGTGCTGTTCCTTTTTCTGTGTTTCAGCGTTGCTTTCTGATTCTTCTTCTGATGCGGTGGGGTCGCTGTCTTTTAATTCATCAAACGCTTGTTTCACATTTTCTAGTTTGTCCTCTTTCTCCTCTTTAACAGCACCTTCGGCGTCTTTGCCTTTCTCATCAACATGGCCTTCAGCAGATTTCGACTCATCGGGACGTTTAAACTCAGCGGTGTCTTTCTTCAGGCTTACGGATTCTTTGATATCTTCACCCAGATCATCGAAGGCCTTTTTTACATCAGACAGATCCTCGTCAATCTGGATGGTTTCCTTAAATTCATTGGTTGCTTTTTTAAATTCCCGCATTGCACGGCCCAGCGATTTGGCCAGATCCGGCAATTTTTTCGGGCCGATTACAATCAGCGCAATTGCCAGCAATAACAGCAATTCGGGCATGCCGATACCGAACATTTTAAACCCCTGGTGATCTGTTTTATTGGTTTAATTGGTTAAAAAACGAGTAAAAAGGTTTTAACTACTGGTTTCGGCTAAATGTGTCAAGGACAACCGGCTACCGGATGGATCCTTCAAAGCATCATCTATATGAAGGTCACTTTATTAAAATCCGAAATCCGAATATCGAAATCCGAAACAATATCAAAATTCAAAATAGCAAATGACCAAAACATTAAAAAAATTGGTATTACCGTATCAGTGCAACTGGGAACAAAATTGTTTTGAATTTGGAATTTTTAGTATTTGGATTTGTTTCGCATTTCGTGCTTCGTGCTTCGAATTTGCCAAAGGTTTTTAACCCGCGAGTTACTATATCTCACCCAATAAAAGTGTAACGGCCGATCTTTGACAGCCGCATAAATTATTTTGGCCGGTCCGGTTTTAAAATCAGAAAATACAGTTTACCGATATGGGCCAGATGGCCGGCGGCAATTTCGGCATAGGGCCCGTTGCCCCAGAACAGATCGGCTCGTCCCGGTCCCCGAATAGCACCGCCGGTATCCTGGTTGAGCACAAAGCGGCCGCAATCCGCCCAGCTATCGATCTGCCCGGCGCCGTTAACCACCGGTTTTTTTGTCTGGATATATGCCAGGGCAGCCGGCGGGAACAGGCGTCTATCCAGTGCGACGGATCGGCCCGGCGTCAGCAATACATTCAGATAGCCAAGGGGGCCTTCGGACTCCAGCTTGAAAAAGACATAGCTGGGGTTGTGATTTAAAACCGCTGCCATTTCCTGCGGATGGGCCTGTAAATAAGAACGGATTTTTTGCATGGACATTTCTTCTTTGGGTATTTTTTGCTCTTCGATTAAAAGCCTGCCGATGCTGCGGTAGGGTCGACCATTGCTGCCATGATAATGCACATTGAGCACCTCTCCGGTATCCAGAAAAACTTTGCCCGAACCCTGTATCTGCAAAAAAAACACGTCCACCGGGTCTTTAACCCAGACCAGCGGCGCGGCTTTGTCGACGAGTACGTCTTCTTCCTCGATTTCCCGACGGTCATAGTATGGGACGACGGTTTGCCCGGTGTAGCGACCGACAATGCTTTTCCCTTTGTATTTTTCATTAAAGACTGAAAGATCAATTTTCATCAGATCTGTTGGAAGGGCGTAAATCGGATACGGATATTCTGCGTCCGCATGTAAACGGCCGCTTAAATGGGGCTCGTAATAGCCGGTAAACAAAACTTCGCCCTTTTGATTTCTGCCCACCGATTGATAAACGATGTAATTGGAACGTATGAATTTTTTTAATTCCTTGTTGGAGGGGTTCGTTCGGATAAAATCCAGAAAATGCTGCAGCGATTGCATCAAATGGCCGGCGTCAAAGCGGTCTTTGCCAAATTGATAGGTTCGGTCGGCCGGCACCCGTTGCAGGTAGACCAGACTTTTTAAGATACTGTGTTCCAATCCGTCGAGTTCCAGATCATCACTAAAATCCGGGTAGGAAAAAGTGGACCTGCGGACCAATGCCAATTCTTCCGGGGGCTTTTTAATGGGGGCCGGACATCCGGCGATTAAAACCGCGAGGGCGGCTGTAAAAACCAGGGCGTATTTGGAATAAAGCGGGATGCTAATTTTCATCGTTTTCGCGTATTCAATCGGTTTAAAATCCATGGGGTTTAAGTTTGCTTTTCAAAGGTCCCGGATATTCAGCGTATTTATCATTGTTTTCGAATATACGTACCGCTTTTGCCGCCGGATTTTTTTAACAGCTGGATCTTTGAGATTGTCATTTCTCTATCATGGGATTTACACATGTCATAGATGGTCAGCGCCGCAACCGAGACCGCGGTGACGGCTTCCATTTCAACGCCGGTTTGATCAATGGCGCGCACCGTTGCTTCAATGCCCATGCAGCTTGCAGACGCATCCGGAGAAAAGTCAACCTGGATATGGGTGATATTCAAAGGATGGCACATGGGGATGAGTTCCGAGGTTTTCTTGGCGGCCATGATACCGGCAATCCGGGCGGTCTCAAGGACATTGCCTTTTTTCACTTTGTGATTTTGAATCAAATCGAATGTTTCCGGATTCATATGGATCGTCCCGCCGGCGACTGCCGTGCGAACCGTCGGCTTCTTTGCGGTCACATCCACCATCCGAACGCGTCCCTCGTCATCGATATGTGTAAATGAAGACATTTATAGCTCCTTTGAAAAATACCCTAATTTTAGGGCTTCAACAGCCGCATTTGGATTACTTTTATATTGCCGAGATGGATTGTGAAATTTTATTCCGAAGCTTACAATATTTCTGTATCCTGGCAAGGCATTATTCCACTCCATTGTGACATAAGATCATGCCGACTTTTTCGAAATCCGGGTGTCTTTTGATTTCATCCAACAAGTTAGCGATGTTCATCAGGCCCTCTTCTAAATCATTTCCTCCGCACGCTTTAAGTCCTCCGGTGTGTTGATATTAAAAAAAGACTGCAGGTCAGGATCTATTGCGCATAAAACTTTTTCAGAGATTGTTTTGATACGGCTCTTTCGAAACGCCTTTTTGATTTTTAGTTTGTTCTGCTCAAGATGGTGCTGCGCCGGATTTAGACAGCGTTTGGAATAAGCCGCGCAAAGGGGTTCGGATCCGGCGGAGGTTTCGGGCATCACAATATCGATTTGGGCTTCAATTTTTCCGATAACGGTTTCAACCATTTCCTTTTTCAGAAAGGGCGTGTCGCCAGCCGATATAAACGCAAACGGGTTTGTCATATAAAAGAGACCGGCATGAATTCCGGTCAGAGAGCTTCGAATCGGGAAAAGGTCCGATACAATCAACAAGTCCCACTCCAAAAATTTTTGGGGGCTGTTGGTTACCAGAATGATTTCTTCAAACAGCTCGCTGTAAATATCATATATCCGATCCAGGATGCGGACCCCACCCACCCGCAGGAGGGCTTTCTCCGTGCCGTCATAACGGGAGGCCAAACCGCCGGACAGGATGACTCCGGTGCAGGGAAATTTGCTTTTTGAAGGCATGATGTAAATGAACTTAGTTCGCTTCGCTCACAATTGGAATCATGGAATATTGGAATTATGAAATGATGGGTTTAAAAAACAAAACACATAGCGCAAATTGTTGCATTGCAAGCGGCAACGTTTCAGCTTAAGAAAAAAGCGGGCCAAAATCAAGGTAAAATCAGGGAGTTTTGCACGGCTGCTTTCCTGATAAGCAATAAATTCCTTGATCAAAAATCAATATAATGTATTTTAAAGTTTATTTAGATCTAAAAGGCGCAGAAATTAGAAGCACGGACAGCATCATTTATAAGACCCATTATTCCAATATTCCATTATTCCAACATTCCAATCCCTGCGATTATGGGCGTACACGAGCATAAAAAAGAAGCTCCCCGATCCGTTACCTTGGGCATCATTACGGTCTCCACCACCCGGGCATTGATCGATGACACCAGCGGCCAATGGATCCGTGAACAGGCTGAAAAAAAAGGGCACAAGATCGTTTTTCATCAGGTGATCCCCGACGACGCTGTAAAAATAGCCGCCACACTGCAAGATGGGATTAAAGAATCAGGCCCCCAGGTGATTCTTTTGAGCGGCGGCACCGGGATTACGAAAAAAGATGTGACCATTGAAGCCGTCAGCCCTCTTTTTACCAAAGAGCTGAGCGCATTTGGTCCCCTGTTTGCCAAACTCAGCATGGAAGAAATTGATTCCGCCGCCATCATGTCCCGCGCCACCGCCGGTGTTATCGGCAACACCGTAGTGTTTTGCATGCCGGGCAGCCTCAATGCTTGCAAACTGGCCTGCACGCGGTTGATTTTTCCCGAGTTGGGCCATCTGGTCAAGCATGTGCAGGATTAGAACCTGATTTCAGGAGGCAATTGTGTCGAACCCATACAAAAAAACATCAGCGGTCACCGGCGAGGCCTATGATCCGATGATGGCTCCGCGCTACACAGAAATCCCCACCTTCATGCGGACACCACATGTAAGCCAAGTTACGGATCTGGACATCGCGCTTGTCGGTGTGCCTTTTGACAGTGGGGTGACGAATCGTCCCGGTGCGCGACACGGTCCACGGGAAATCCGTAACATGTCCAGTCTTACACGCACCATTCATCACGTGACCCGCGTTAATCCTTACGAGCTATGTCGCATTGGTGATGTTGGGGACGTGCGTTTCACCAACGTATATCATCTGGAGGAGGCGATCAATAACATCGAAGGTTTTTATCACAAGCTCCACGCGGCGGATGTCATTCCGTTGACTGCCGGAGGAGACCATTCGATCACTTATCCGATTCTCAAGGCCCTCGCAGTGGAAAGACCGGTCGGCCTGATTCATATCGATGCCCATACCGATACCTGGGATGAGTTTCTCAGCTCCAGAGTTCACCATGGCGCGCCTTTTCGCCGTGCCGTTGAGGACGGATTGCTGGATCCCAAGCGAACCGTGCAGATTGGTATCCGAGGGGCACAGACCACAAGTGAAGGCTGGGACTATTCGGTCGAAAAAGGGATGCGGATAATTTTCATCGAAGAATTCACCAGGATAGGGGTAGAAGCAGTTATCGTCGAAGCGCGGAAAGTCGTCGGTGAAGGTCCGACCTATATTTCCTTTGATGTTGACAGTCTTGACCCGGTTTATGCACCCGGGACAGGAACTCCCGAGATCGGCGGCCTGACCACGCGTGAGGCGCAGGCGCTGCTTCGAGGTTTCCGCGGTCTTAATCTGATGGGTGGTGATGTTGTTGAGGTGGCGCCACCTTTCGACCCAACCGGCAATACGGCCCTGGTCGGTGCTACGATGATGTACGAAATCCTATGCCTTTTGGCCGAAGCGGTTGCATCCCGCAAAGAATAATCGGTCGGTCCAGTTAAGCTTTTCTCATTTCTTCTTTTGCAAGAAAGGATCGCGCAGGCCTTTTTTGTAGATTTTTCCCGAACCGGTTTTGGGCAGCTCATCTAAAAAAACGATGGACTTGGGGGCCTTGAAAGAGGCCTGATGTTCTTTGCAAAAGCTGATGATTTCGTCCTCGGTGGCGCTTTGGCCTTCTTTGAGCACCACAGCAGCATTTACCGCCTCTCCCCATTTTTCATCCGGCACTCCGAAGACAGCGGCCTCCAAAATCTTGGGGTGCATGTAGAGCACGTTTTCAACTTCGGTGGAGTAAACATTTTCGCCGCCGGTGACGATCATGTCTTTTTTGCGATCCACGATGTTAACATAGCCTTCCGAATCCAGAGTGGCCAGGTCCCCGGTGCGCAGCCATCCCTCTGAAAATGCATTGGCGGTTTCTTCGGCTAGATTCCAGTATCCGGGGGTAATGGTATCTCCTTTTACCCAGATTTCACCCACCTGTTGCTCATCAGCAGCAATCGGCATCCCTTGCTCGTCCACAACTTTAAGGTCCACGCCGATAGCCGGCCGGCCGGTTTTGGATTTGTATTTCAACTGCACATCGGGCGGCAGCGCTTTTAAATGATCTTTTAAGATACTGAAGGTCAAATACGGGCTGGTTTCGGTCATGCCGTAGGTCTGGATGTAATTGCAGCCAAGAGTCTCCATGATGCTTCTAACCAGCTCGGGCGCAATGGGGGCACCCCCGCTGAGGATTTCCCTCAGGCTTGAAAAATCATATTCTGTTACCCGGGGGTGTTTGATCATCAGGTTGAGCATGGTGGGTATTAAATTGCTCAGCGTCATCTTTTGCTTTTCGATAGTAGCCATAACGGCTTCGGCCTCAAATTGAGCGACCATCACGTGGCGTCCGCCGACCCAGGTAATGGCAAATGTCGCCCAGGCATCGGCCAAATGAAACATGGGCGCAATATGACCCCAGATATCGCTATCCACCAGCTTTAACTCGGCGATAGTTCCCAGTGCGTGGCTGCAGACGTTTTTATGGGTGAGCATCACCCCTTTAGGCCGTCCGGTGGTGCCACTGGTGTAATATAGATGGGCGACCCGGTTTTCATCAACTGAAACAGGCTCGAAATCCCCGGCATTGGCGGAAACGGCATCTTCATAGTGATGGCACTGAATCGTGATGGATTCATCCGGTACTTCACCAATCCAGAGAATCCCTTCGAGGGACACACCCTCCTTCAATGCACCTTTGACCACATCTGCAAAACGCGTTGCGGCTATTAACCAGCAAGTGCCGGCATCTTTTAAAATGTAAGCGACTTCTTTGGCTGCCAGGCGGTAATTAAGCGGATTGAGAATGGCGCCAATGCCGGTCGTCGCGTAGTAGGCTTCCAGAAATGCATGCGAGTTGACTTCCAGAATGGAGATGCGGTCTTCTTGCTGAATTCCCCGGTTTTGAAAAAATCGCGCCAGCCCGGCCACACGCTCAGCGATCTGCTGATAGGTGTACGAGCGCTCACCGTCGATGACCGCAATCTTTTCAGGATACAAATTTAACGCCTTTTGAAGCGTCATCCAGATATTCACAATATTTTCCTTATTTAAATTTGATAATCTCGTAAAAAGTCAGAAAAGCAACCTTTTAGATCCTTATAATACCACCACCTTTTTAAATGCCAAGTCCAAAATCATTGCGATTTGACAAAAGATATGGTTGAAATGACGATAAAGGTATTTTTTATGGCTTTAGAAATCGAAAGTTTTGCCGAAGATTTTGACCCGCGGTTTAAAATCTTCCATGAATTGATGGCTCGCAAGGTCAGGGATATTCTGCTGGTCTCGACACCTTACGATGCCTGGATTCTGGAAGAAGATTGCCGTCTTTCAGAACGCATCATTCATGAATACCGCGGCCTGAACCTGAGCAATCCGCCCCGCTTTACCTGGGTTTCCAGGGCCCAGGAAGCCCTGGCTATGCTGGATGAAAAGAAATTTGACATGGTGATCACCATGAGCCAGCTGGCGGATATGGATGTCTTTACCCTAGGTGAGGAAATCAAAAAAAAGGCCCCCGATCTGCCGGTTGTTTTGCTGGCCCATGATTCTTTACCGCCGCCGGCCCAGGAATGCCTGCTGGATTTTACCCGCCCCGCCCCGGGATTGACCGGTCCTTTGTCTGGTCCGGCAACACCGATATTCTGGTAGCCCTGGTCAAAAGCGCTGAAGACCGGCTAAACGTTGAACACGATACCGAGTTTGCCGGTATTCGGGTGATCCTTTTTGTGGAAGATTCTCCGACTTACATTTCTTCTTTGCTGCCGGTGCTTTACAAAGAACTGGTGAGTCAGACCCAGGCGCTTATGGAGTCCCGGCTAAATGAGGAACACAAGTTGCTGACCATGCGGGCGCGGCCCAAAATTCTGATTGCCGAAAGCTTTGAGGAAGCCAATCAACTCTTTGAAAAATTCGAGCCCTATGTTGTAGGCGTCATATCCGATGTTCGCATCCCGCGAAACTGCGTGCTGGATGAAAATGCCGGCGTCGCATTTCTGTCAAAGATTAAAAAGGAACGTTTCGATATTCCGCTTTTGCTTACCAGCTCTGAATCAATCAATTCAGATAAGGCCAAAAATATTCCGGCGGCTTTTGTTGATAAAAATTCACCCAGCCTGCATGCTGAGGTTCGTTCGTTTTTTCTCGATCAGTTGGGATTTGGGGAGTTCGTCTTCCGCAAACCCGATGGCCGGGAAATCGCCCGCGCACCCGACCTGCGGAAACTCGAAGAAATTTTGCACAGTGTTGCCGAAGATTCCTTTGTTCACCATTGCAGCCGCAATGATTTTTCCAGATGGCTTTTTGCCAGAACCGAGATCATGCTGGCCTCAAAAATGCGCCCGCTAAGTTATGATGACTTTTCGAGCGTTGAGGGCCACCGACAGTATCTGATTTCTATGATCCAGACCCGGCGGCAGCGGCTTCAAAAAGGGGTGGTGGCCAACTTTGATGCCGGTGATTTCGACCCGGATACCGAATTTTTTAAAATCGGCAAAGGCTCTCTAGGCGGAAAGGCCCGGGGGCTGGCTTTTGTCGCCAATTTGCTTCAGCGGCTTCCGGCGATCCAGAAAAAATTTGAAGATGTGAACATTTTTGTTCCCCAGACCCTGGTGGTGACCACCGAAGGCTTTGATGCTTTTATCGAGGAAAATGATCTCAAGGAACTGGCAAAATCAGATGCGCCTGATGAGGAAATTGCCGAAGTCTTCCATGCAGCCAATTTTTCGCAATGGATTGCCGAAGCGCTCAAGGCCTATCTCGAACAAATCAACTATCCGTTGGCCGTGCGCTCTTCAAGTCTGCTGGAGGATGCTCAATTTCGGGCTTATGCGGGCCTTTATCGAACCTACATGCTTCCCAATGAGCATTCGGATCTCGAAATACGGCTGGAACAATTGATCAACGCCATCAAACTGGTTTATGCGTCAACCTACTTCCGGGACCCCAAGGCATTTTCAAAGCGGGTAGGTCACCGCACCGAAGAAGAGAAGATGGCCGTAATCATCCAGCAACTGGTGGGAGAAAGATACGGTAATTATTTTTATCCGACCATATCCGGTGTTGCCCAGTCCCATAATTACTACCCGTTTGCTAAAATGAAACCGGAAGAAGGCATCGCCACGGTGGCGATGGGCCTGGGCAAGACGGTTATGGAAGGTGAAAAGGCCCTGCGGTTTTCTCCCAGATATCCGCAATTACTTCCGCAGCGTTCTACGGTAGAAGATATCCTGGAGAACTCACAGCAGCTTTTTTATGCCTTGAATATGGGTAAAGATTCTCCGGAGGTGGGTATGCTTGAGGATGCCAACCTCGCAAAAAGAGAGGTCAGCGATGCCGATAAGGAAGCTCCGGTGAAGCTTTTAGCCAGCACGTATATCCCCGAAGAACATCGAATCAGAGATTCTGCTCATATGCCCGGCTATCGGGTACTTACCTTTGCCCAGGTTTTGAAGTATGGGCAGTTTCCCCTGGCGGAAGTTCTTTGCGAAGTTTTGGATCTGGGCCAGGAGGGTATGGGTTGTCCGGTGGAGCTCGAATTTTCGATCAATATGCCCCGGAACCCGGATCGAAAGCCGGAATTTGCCTTTCTGCAGCTCAGACCGATGACGGCCCGTGCGGAACTGCTTCAGGTGAAAATCAGCGATGACGAAATTGCCCGGTCCTTTTGTGTTTCCTCTCATGCGCTGGGCAACGCTGAAATGAATGATATGGCCGACATTCTCTTTGTAAAACCCGATGGGTTTGATCCCGCCAAGACCCTCCAAATTGCCCGGGAGATTGGTGAGTTGAACGCCGGTCTGTTGAGTGAATCCCGTAAATACCTGCTGGTCGGTCCGGGCAGATGGGGTTCGGCCGACCGCTGGCTGGGAATCCCGGTAAGCTGGGCCGAGATTTGCGGCGTAGGTGCGATGGTTGAAACATCTTCATCGGAGTTGAGGGCCGATCCATCCCAGGGCTCGCACTTTTTCCATAATATCACCACCCTGGGAATTACCTATGCAACCGTTCTGGTTGAAGACTCGGATTTTATCGATTGGAACTGGTTGACCTCCCTACCGGTGGCCAATGAAACGACCCATGTGGCCCATGTCCGACTCGACAAAGCGTTTAACCTGAAGGTGGATGGGAGGTCGTCGAAATGTGTGATGTACCGCTAAAAACGGCTTGAAACCCGCTAAAATGAAAACAACTTTGGTGACCGCGCTGGTGGCGAATGCGGGCGGAGAAATTTTTGAGCTCGACGGCTATGCTGCGGTGGGGATGGCCGGGGCAACGCAAATACCGCTGACGCTGAAGAATACCCGCAACATGCCTTTTGGCAGCGAACTCATGTACCTGCCGGAGCGCCGGCCGGTTTTATTCAATCTGCATTCGGGCCGGATTGAAACGGTGAGTGAGAACCCTTACACTCCCGGCCAACCGCTATCTCCGGTGTCCGCATTTAATTCTCCGGGTTACGTCATTTCGTATCTGGGTGCTTATGTTGAAACAAAAAAAGCGCGGGCGCTGCCGCTTTTTTCCTATGGCGCCGTGGGGTGGCACCGGGGCAAATTTCGATCGGCCGTTATTTGGGTAGACCGCGAAAAACGACAGGACCTGCGATTGATGAAACCGGACGCTGTTGCCGCCGGCATCGAAAAGATGCGCAAACAGATGCCTGCCAATCGCCTCAGGGCCCATCTTGAAAAATGCGCCCTGCAGTCCGGGTGCCCGGCAGCCAAAAATTTCTTTTTGAGCCGCTGCGAAGCGCCCCTGCCCACTGCCGGACAATGCAATGCCCGCTGCCTGGGCTGCCTGTCTTTACAGAAAAACAGCGATATTCCTCACAGCCAGGACCGCATCGGATTCACCCCGTCACCGGAAGAAATTGCTGAAGTGGCGCTGGCGCATATAAAGCGGACCCCAAAAAGTGTAGTCAGTTTCGGCCAGGGCTGCGAAGGCGACCCGCTGCTGGCCGTCGATGTCATTGCAGCGGCCATTCGTCTGATTCGCTCTGAAACTGACCGGGGCACCATTAATATGAACACCAACGCCAGCCTGCCGCAAGCGTTGCAGCAAGTGATCAATGCCGGCCTGGACAGCATTCGTATCAGCATGAACAGTGTGCGCGAAGATTGCTATCATGCCTATTTTCGTCCGCAAGGCTACGGGTTTTCCGATGTTTTGAAAAGCATTGATCTCGCTCTGGGAAGCGGTCTTTTTGTTGCGGTTAATTATTTAAACTGCCCCGGGTTTACGGATACACCGCTGGAAATAGAAGCATTACGCCGATTTTTGAAGCCCTACCCGATTCACATGATTCAGTGGCGCAACTTGAATTTTGATCCCCTGCGATATTTTGAGATAATGAATGACGTGGCCCAAAATGGCGCGCCCATCGGGATGCAGAATCTACTGGAACAAATCCGGCAGGAATTCCCGCATCTAAAATTCGGCTACTTCAACCCGCCCAAGGAGAAATTTGGGAATTAGCCAGGGAATCACACACCTGGTTCAAAGGTTCAGCGTTCAGAGGTTAGATAACAGAAGACAGATGTCAGAGGTCAGATGAAAAGCCGGAAAGAAGGGCAGCCCTCGACTCGACTGAGCTCGTCGCAGGCTGCGGCTGCCAGAAACGAATGATCGGTAGCCAGCCGCGAGAGGTCGGAACCTCTGAACCTTTGAACCCTGAACCT
>PVMK01177456.1_pt1 | contig 13846 bp, 14 predicted proteins | sample 1853481 | NCBI WGS metagenome assembly PVMK01 (sample SAMN08533507, study PRJNA380276) | Marine sediment metagenome, whole genome shotgun sequencing project. | reverse complement strand
GGAAAATGGCACAGTAATGACCGTCCATGCGACTGCCGGCTCCCAAACCACCCCCCCGAATGATCATGGTAAGCCAGGGATTGCCGTTGGAGCGTTTGCCGTAAAAAATATTGGTCTGGGCCGGGGTGCCACCGCTTTCAGCAATGATATTATCCGGGGTAGCTTCGGCCAGCGCTTTGAAAACCATTTCGGTCATGAAATGACCGATTTGCATTCTGGCGGCCACGGCGGCCGGGAATTTGCAATTCACCACCGTACCCTCGGGGGCCGTCATTTTCACCGGACGAATGGCCCCTTCATTGATCGGGATATCGGGATCAAAGGCGCTTTTTACAGCCATAAAAACGTAGGCATAGGTAAAATTGTACACCACATTGCCGCCCCAATCCACCTGGGACGACGTACCGTCAAAATCAATGTGAATATCGCTGTCTTTAACTTCCACTTTCAGCTTGATGCTGATATCATCTCTTTTGCCGGCCCCCTCAATAATGCCTTCATAGGGATAGACCCCATTTGGAATCTTGGCGATAGCCTCCCGCATGCTTTTTTCGGTGCGATCAATAATTTCATCGGCCAGGTCATCCAGTGTATCCAGCCCTTCGTCTTCCAACATCTCGATGACCTTCTGAGCACATACATGGTTGGCAGCTACCTGGGAACGGATATCCCCGGTTACTTCCTCCGGGGTCCTTACATTCCAACGAATCAGATTCAACACACTCTCGTTGAGAACGCCCGCCTCATACAGTCTGAGCGGGGGTATAAAAATGCCTTCTTCATAGACTTGACGATTGTCTGATGCCACCCGGCCGCCGATATCGGAGTGGTGAAAAACACAGGCCGTAAAGGCCACCGGGCGTTCTTTGTAGAAAATCGGACTCATCACACAGACATCGTTTAAATGCCCGGCCAGAAGCCAGGGATCGTTCACAATGAAGACGTCACCCGGCCGGTAATCACTCAGGGGGATAGAGTTGACCAGTTTTTTAACACCCAAAGCCATGGCACCGGCCTGACCCGGCGTGCAAAATGTTCCCTGAACAAGTTCCTGCCCCCGGCTGTCGGTAAACATACAGGTGTAATCATGGGCGTCGCGCAACAGACTTGAAAACGCTGTCCGGGCGACGGAAGCATCCGCCTCGTCAACGATCGAAACCAGCCTGCGCCAGAGAATTTCCAACGTAATCGGATCAAAATTAGACGGCAGCGATCCGCCCATTTTATTTTCGTTTGGCATATTTAATGCTCCTCTGGAATGCCCGTCTTATATTTTTTGATACTAACTCAACTTTCTGGTTTCATGTGGGAGCGGCTTCCAGCCGCGATAAATGTGCACATGATGATGCTATATCGCGACAAGATGCCGCTCCTACATCTATTTTTCAGGGTTATTTCGCTCGAATCCAGAAAGCTGAAATACTAATTTAAATTTCGTCCTTTAAATTTAAATTAATCCATACAAACCCATACTCATCCACACGGGCGCTGGCATCCTCACCCACAATGATGGTCGATTCTCGCTCCTCGATAATAGCAGGGCCCTGCATCGCCGCACCCGGAAAAAGTTTATACCGATCGTAAACTGTAAATGGGAAGGTATTCCTTGCGGACCAGAGAGAAAGCACTGCGTTCGCCTTTTATGCAGTCCGCCAGTTTCGTCTCAGTCTGCTGGATAGGGGGTATGTGGAACTCTCGTGACGGAAGGCTGGCCCGAACCTTAAAGGTCACCAATTCGACCGGTGTTTCCGGATACGTTCGACCGTATAGCTTCTTGTAAGCATCGTCGAAAAGCCCGCGAATCTGATCCTTTTCCCCACATGATCAAAGGGTTTCCGGTCAATCGACAGATCGGTTTCCGCACCCTGCCCCACAAAGCGCATCATCAGCGTGCGCTCAAAAATGATTCCCTCGTCTTTGCCGGCTTGCTGGAGGATAGCGGCGCTTTCTTTTTCAAGCTCCCGGAATAAGCTCTCGATCTCTTTCAAATCGACATCGTCCAGGGTGACACGGTGGCTTCGGGTAAGATCAAAGGCCACCGGAGCGGTGAAAAACCCAAGGGCAGATCCCCACCCCGGCCAGGGGAGGGACCAGGATACGAGGTGCACCGATTTTTTTAGCCAGGCCATAGGCGTGCACCGGCCCGGCACCACCAAAAGCGGAAATGGTGACGATGTTCGGATTGCCGCCTTTTTCGGCGATATGGGTTTTGGCTGCGGCCGCCATGGTTTCGTTGATCAGGTCGTGGATTCCAAAGGCTGCTTCCACAAGCGTTGTCCCAAGGGGGTTGGCTACTTTTTCTTCCATCGCTTTTTCCGAAGCCGCCATATCCAGGGGCATGGTACCGCCCAGAAAATAGTTTGGATCCAGATAGCCCAGCAACAGATCGGCATCGGTCACCGTGGGATTTTCGCCCCCGCGTCCGTAACAGGCCGGACCCGGATCGGCCCCCGCACTTTCAGGCCCCACCTGTAAAAGACCCATTTTGCTCATTTTGGCAATACTGCCGCCACCGGCCCCGATTTCCATTAAATCCACCACCGGCACCTGAATGGGCAAACCACTTCCCTTTTTAAACCGCTGGACGCGCCCCACCTCAAATGTGGACACCAGCCCGGCGTGACCTTTTTGGATCAGGCAGGACTTCGCCGTTGTCCCGCCCATGTCAAAGCAGAAAATGTCCTTTATCTGAAACATCCTGCCGTAATGCTGGGATGCGATAACGGCTGCAGTGGGTCCGGATTCAATGATTCGCACCGGAAACTGCCGGGCGGTCTCTACCGAGGTAATCCCGCCACTGGATAACATGATAAACAGTTTTCCCTTAAATCCTAAGGCTTCCAGGCGGGAGGAAAGTTTGGCCAGGTACCGGGCCGTAATCGGCTTGACATAAGCGTTGGTTGCGGTGGTGCAGGTCCTTTCATATTCGCGGATCTGCGGCAAAACTTCATATGAAATCGATAAAGACAGCTCCGGGGCCAGTTGATCAACCATTTCTTTTATTTTAATCTCGTGCACCGGATTCTCGAAGGAATTGATAAGACACACCGCCAGAGATTCAATCCCCGATTCAAGCAGTTCGGAAAGCACTTTTTGTACATCCTTGGCTTCCAGGGCCCTGATTACACGACCATCGCTGGTAATGCGTTCGGAAACTTCGTAACGAAGCGATCGTGGGGACCAGCGGCAGCGGGTATTCGGCAAAGATGTCATAGGCATCATAGCGCATCTCGCGGCCCAGCTCGAGAACATCCCGAAAACCTTTGGTGGTGATCAGACCGGTTTTAGCTCCTTTGCGCTCGATGATGGCGTTGATCACCAGGGTGGTGCCGTGGATAATTTCATCAATTTGGGGCATAAACCCGGGCGTTCGCTCCAGCAATTCGCGGATGCCCTGTTCGACTGCATCGGAAGGATCTCCCGGTGTGGTCAGGCATTTGTTAATCTGGAATTCACCGGTGTCGTCATTGACGAGAACAAAATCCGTAAAAGTACCGCCGATGTCACAACCCAATCTGTAGGTTCCGTTCGTCACTTTGGGTCTCCCATTATGAATGCGGAAGTCGGAATGCGGAATGCGGAATTTTATTTGGACTTTTTACCGATTGTAGTAAAAATGGCCACCAATTCATCAGCTTCCACGAGTAATTCCTCTAATAACTTCCCTTTTGCAATTCCAGACTCCTTCAATAATTCTAACCAATAAAGCGATTCATCCGATTCCTGCTCAACTATGCCGATTTTAGCCCTAAATTCTGCTTTTGATCTCGCTCGATTGGCTTCTCTATAATTCGCCCCTACTGATGTTCCCGCTTTCAATAGTTGTCTGCCGATAATATCTGCCTCCCTAGTACGAGGAAGGGACGCCACCAGTCGAATAATCTTTAAGGCAAATTTTTTTGTTCTTATCCTTAAATCCTTATCACTCACGATTCACTTACTCCACATTCTGCATTCTCATTTCCGCCTTCCGCATTCCGACTTCCCCATTCTTTTCCATTCCGACTTCCGCATTCCGACTTCCCACTTCAAAAGAGGCTCGGTTCTTCCCATTCCCCAAAGAGGTCCCGGAAAACACCGGCCATCTCTCCCACGGTGGCATACGCCCGGCAGCAGTCCACCAGCAGCGGCATCACATTTTTAGCGGCGCGCGTTCCTTTTTCCAGTTCTTTTAAGGTTCGGGTAACTTCCCGATCGTCGCGGGTCCGACGCAGTTCTTTGAGGTTGGAAAGCTGCTGGTCCACCCATTCTTCATTGTATTCATGCAGTTCCACATCGGTCTGATCTTGAACTTCATCGGCATATTTATTGACACCGATCTTGATGTATTCTCCGTCTTGGACCCCTTTTTCATATTCGTAGGCCTGGCGGGCGACTTTGCGCTGGATAAAGCCCGTCTCCACGGCATGAACCATTCCGCCGATCTCCTGAATTTGCTTCATCTCCTCGAGTATCTTCTCCTCCATTTTTTTGGTCAGAGTCTCGATGAAGTAAGATCCCGCCAAGGGGATCCACCGTGTCACGCAGTCCAACCTCATCCATCAGGATCTCAAGGGTGCGTAACGACAGCAGTGCGGCTCGCGGGGTGGGAATGGTATAGGCTTCGTCAAATGAGCACAGCGCGGTCGTCTGGGCCCCGCTCAGGGCGGCCCCCAGGGCATAGAAGGCACCCCGCATGATATTATTTTCAGGTTGATCTTTGGTGAGTCCGCTGCCGCCGCCGCCGAAAAGACCCCTGAGAAATAATTTCTTTTTATCCTCAACCCCGTATTCCTCGCGCAGCATTATGGCCCAGAGTTTGCGGGCGGCCCTGAATTTGGCAATCTGTTCCCAGAGATTGCCGAACACATTAAAATTAAAAGAAAAGCGTCCGACAAAATCCTCGGCCGGCAACCCCCGCGCAATCACATTGTCCATGTAAGCCTTGGCAATTTCAAAGGCACAGGCGATCTCCTGGGCCGGGGTGGCACCGGATTCACGTATGTGATAGCCGCAAATGCTGACCGGATTACAGCGCGGAAGTTCTTTGACCGAGTATTCAATGCTGTCTCCCACCAGGCGAACCGCAGCTTCCACCGGATAGATCCAGGCCCCACGGCCGATCATTTCTTTAAGAATATCATTCTGAGGGGTGGCGCTGATTTTCTCTTTGGGATATCCGGATTTTTCAGCCACCGTCTGATACATGGCCAGCATGATGGAGGCCACGGCATTGATGGTCAGCCCGGATCCGATGCGATCCAGCGGGATGTCAGCAAAAGCGATTTCAAAATCACGCAGAGAATCCACTGCCATGCCAACGCGCCCGACTTCGCCAACAACTTTGGGATCATCCGAATCATACCCCATCTGGGTGGGAAGATCGAAAGCCACATTGAGACCCGTTTGTCCGTGGGATATCATCAACTTAAAACGTTTGTTGGTTTCCTGGGGCGTACCGAAACCCGTGTATTGGCGGGTGGTCCAGGCTCTGCTGCGATACCCCTGGGGGTGCAGGCTGCGGGTGAACGGATACTGCCCGGGATCGCCGAGATCCTTTTCGTAATCGAAGCCCACCTCAACGAGATCTTGCGGCGTGTATACCGGTTTTACACGGATGCCGGATTGATAAATCACTTCTTCGATGGCGTCTTTTTCATTTTTTACATATTTTGCAACACCCATATTTACCTCTTGCCATAATGCAATTTACAAAATTCGTATTGATTTCGTAGTACTTTCTTTTCCAGAATGAAATTGGTTAAATCCCAAATTACAAGTTACAAATTACAAATAAATCCCAAATTACAAAACTCAAATCCGAAACTACTCTCAGAATTCAATGAATCAAATCGATTCGGCTGTCTGTGACAAGCTACATTCGGCCTGAACTCATATCAAAGAAAACTCCTCCTGTCTAGTCCGAACCTGTTTCCCCCCTTTTGGAATGACGAACGACGAATGTAGAATGAATAATTAAGGAATTCTATCAATTTTTATTGTGTCGTATCCGAAAGGGTTATAATTAAATCTTCTCGATTGTCAAAATTTAAAAATTGATGGAGCGAAGCGACTCCACCATTTGTCATTATTCATTCGACATTATTCATTCCAAAGGGGGATCTTATCTTCTCACTTTCTTACCTTCTTATCTTCTATCTCTCAGCTTTGAGCTATCAGCTAACTTGCCAGATCTTGAATTCCGGCAATGATGTCGTCAAACCGCGTACCACCCGGGAAAACCCCTCTGATCCCCATTTCATTTAATTTAGGGATATCCTGCCTGGGAATAACACCGCCCACGGTAACCGGGATATCGTCAATACCCTCGGATTTCATCAACGCCAGCAATTTTTCACAAATGGGCAGATGCGCTCCCGACATGATGCTAAGACCGATCACGTCCACCGCTTCCTGAACCGCCGTCCTGACAATTTGTTCAATGGTCTGATGAAGACCGGTGTATATGACCTCCATACCGGCATCTCTTAAGGCCAAGGCAGTAACTTTGGCCCCACGGTCATGTCCATCCAATCCCGGTTTGCCGACAAGAATCTTTATTTTCTTTTCTGCCATTTGGTTTAATATCTCCAGACGATATTGAGCGTTTTAAAACCGCTCAATTCAGAGCTAATCTGTTTTTAGAAAGCGATACAAATTAGGAACTTTTGGTTGACCGGGGTTGGCTGAAGTCGGACAGCACCATTGCCCGCCCTCGCAAAATATGTTCTCTGACCAACCGTTCCACCCCCTCGGCATCCCGTTTGCGCATAAACTTCAGCATCTGTATATGGTCTTCATTGCTGGTTCTGGCATATTTACTATCTTTTAAAATGATTTCTCTAAACCGATAAATCTGGTCTCTGAGCCCATTGATCATGTGGATCAGTCTCGGACTTTGGCTGAGATCATAAAGTAACTGATGAAACTCCGTGTTGATGGCCGGTAGGGTGTCCATCTGCCCTTTGGTCAGGCAAACTTGAAATTCTTCAACTTTTTCTTCAAGCACTTTCAACTCGCGGGGATGGTGTTTGATGGTTGCCAGCCTGACGGCATAGCCTTCCAGGACACTTCGAATGCCAAAAGTCTCTTCGATGTCATCCCGATTTAATCCCAGAACGGTAAAGCCGCCCTTCGGCTGCCGCTCAATGAGCCTTTCACGCTCCAGCTTATGAATGGCTTCTCTGACAGGCGTACGACTGATACCCAACATTTGAGCGATATGGCTTTCAACAAGCCATTCTCCCGAAGCAATGTTACCCCTGATAATCGCCTGCCTCAGGTTGTCGAAAACATGCTGCCCAAGGGACTTCCGTTCTTGAAGTGCCTGCAAGGGTCCGGGATCAAAACCCTTTAATTCAGCTCTTTTTCTCATCTGCTTTTCTCTCAGAAAACAACTCAAGATTTAGTGTTTAAAAACGGATCTTTCACGGAGGAACACAGGAATATTATTCCGCGGGCGGCGAAAAACAATAAAATATTTTTAATTATTTTTCTTTTTCCGTGACTTTCCGTGTCATTCCGTGGTTGACTTTTTTCTTTTCTTTAAATCCAAAATCCGCATTCCGCATTCCAACTTCCCAATTCTTTTCTATTCCGAATTCCCAATTCTTTTCAATTCCGCATTCCGCATTCCGCATTCCGAATTCTAGATGACTCCTTTTTCCTTGAAGCGGGCAAGCTCATCTTCGGAATAACCGAACTGTTGGCCGTATATTTGCTGATTGCTCTCGCCAAAACGGGGGTGGAAACGAAAGCTGCCGGTTCGAAGCTTCCAGAAACGGCGTCATATTCGGTGGCGGAGCCAGTGTAATTCGCATCCCTGACACGGGATCCTGGGCATATAAGAGCCTTTTTTCAACCAGGGGATCCGCGATCACTTCGGTTACGGTTTGAATTTTGCTGACGGGAACGGTTATGGAGGTAAATAGATCGATCAATTCTTCCGAACTATAGTTTTTGGTGATTTCATTGATGGCGGCATTCAGTTTGTTGACATCTCCGATACGACCTGCATTTTTTTCATATTCCGGTTTGTCGAGGGATTTGAACCTTTCCTGGGACACCATGGTTTTCCATTGCCGGTCGTTTCCAACGGCCAGATAAACATATCCGTTGCTGGTTTGATACACCGAGACCGGGCAGAAAAACTCATGGGTGTTGCCGCGGCGGGTGATGGTTTTCCCAAAGCTGTCCGTCAGGGTTATAGGAACGGTCAGCCAGGATACCGCAGATTCGAACATGGCCAGATGAATGCAGGTTCCCTCACCGGTGCGCTCGCGCTTGTAAAGCGCTTTCATTAGCAGCCCGTAGGCGTGCTCACTGGTACCCATGTCCGGAAGTGGTATTCCCAAAACCTGGGGATCTCCGTCTCTTTCCCCGGTAAGCTCCATTAAACCCGATCGGGCCTGCAATATGGGGTCATAGGCCCCCTCGTTGCTGTCCGGGCCGAAACCGGTGACACCCAGCCAGATGATGTCCGATCTTAAGGATTTAAGGCTTCCATAGTCGATACCCAGCTTTTTGTAATTTTTTGGCAGCTGATTGGTGGCAAAAATATCTATATTTAATTCTTTGATCAGGGAGTGAAATATTTTCCGGCCTTCCTCATCGGCAAGGTTCAAGGTCAGGTCTTTCTTTCCGGCATTAATACACAAAAAATAAGCGTTCATGCGCTCCTCAGACAGGACCTTGTCTCCGATAAACCGGTTCGGGTCTCCGTAAACAGGATGCTCCAGCCGGATCACATTCATTCCGTCCTGGGCCAGCCTGAAAGTCAGATAGGGTAATACAGTGGCCTGCTCGAGGGATAAAACGGTAAGATCCTTGAATAATTCCATAAAATATCTCCGTTCATAAGCGTTCAGGGGTTCAAAGGTTCAGGGGTTCAAGGTTCAGAGGTTTCAGGTACATGGTATAGGGTAGAAGGTTGAGGGCGCAAGGCGTAGCCATGCGATCTAATCTGATTTTTTTCGTGCTCGTCTTCGTGCTCGTCCTCGTGAATCAGAATTTTGTAGCGGACGAGGGACGAGGACGATTGGGACCAACCCATAACCCGTATCCGTCCCATCAGGTCTTTTCAATCCAAAATCCGAAATCCCAAATCCGCAATCGAAGGACCCTGAACCTCTGAACCCTGAACCTCTGAACCCTGAACCTTTGAACCCCTGAACCTTGAACTCTGAACCTTGAACTCTGAACAATTTCTGTATACGGTATACAATGAACAGATGTCAACAATTGTTTTTTCCATCCCCGGAAAATTCTATCTATTTGACTTACTTGATCATAATCTTATATTATTTCTCAAGATTTAGTGCTATCGTAGTCCTACCTGCAGGATCTGTTTTATGCCGGGTTTTTTTATTCCTTCATATTCAACAGATATTAACATTTAATTCAGTTACTTATGACATAATTCGAAATGAGTTCTCTGATTGCCTGTCATGATTGTGATTTGATCCAGCGATTGCCGCATATTTCTGAAGCCGGTACGATTCAGTGCATTCGCTGCGGCGCCGTGCTGCATCAAAAGATACGCAACAGTATTGAACGTACATTGTCCCTGACGTTGGCCGGACTCGTTTTGTTTGGACTGGCAAATGCTTTTCCATTTCTGGCCTTCAAAATAGGAGCCCAGGTACGCCAAACCACCCTGCTGACCGGAATCCAGGAACTATATGCCCAGGGGATGCCGGAGCTGTCTGTTATTGTACTGCTCACCACCGTGTTGGTACCGTTCGCCCAAATGATATGCATGTTGTACATTCTGCTGCCGTTGAAGTTCAGGCGAATCCCCATTAAATTACCTCAGGTTTTTCGATTTATTCGCCATCTTCAGCCCTGGAACATGATGGAAGTCTTCATGCTGGGAATCCTGGTATCCGTTGTCAAACTTGCAAAAATGGCCAAGATCATACCCGGTGTGGCCCTGTTTTCATTTTTGGCGCTCATTTTTGTTATGGCAGCCATGACCGCCTCCCTGGATTCGCACCTGATATGGGAGAAATGGGACGAAAAGCGATGAATCAAGGTCTAAAAACAGCCCGGAGTGAAGGGCTTATCAGCTGCCACAGCTGTCATCTGCTCTGCCGCGAGTGCGGGGCCGGCGGCCGTCATGATCTGCCCTCGGTGCGGAACCCGATTGCACCGCCGCAAACCAAACAGCATCAAACGGACGTGGGCCCTTGTGGTTGCGGCTTTCATATTCTACATCCCGGCCAACGTGCTGCCCATCACCACCGTAGTCTCATTGGGCAAGGCCCAGTCCGACACCATTATGAGCGGTGTCATCTATTTCATAAAGACCGGCATGTGGCCGATTGCCCTGGTCATCTTTGTGGCCAGTGTTTTTGTGCCCCTGTTGAAACTGATCATACTGACCTTCCTGTTGATAACGGTGCAGCGAAAATCCAGCTGGCGCCGGAAAGACCGCACCCGCCTTTACCGGATTACCGAGGTGGTCGGCCGCTGGTCGATGGTGGATATTTTTGTGGTCACGATCCTGGTCGCGCTGGTCAATCTGGGGGCTTTGGCATCCATCCAGGCCCGGCCCGGTGCTATCTTTTTTTGTGCGGTAGTGGTAATCACCCTGTTCGCGGCCATGTCATTTGATCCGCGGTTGATCTGGGATACAGAGGAGTCGTTAAATGAGTGATCCTAAAAAAGACGTGTCTGAATTCAATGCGGTCCCCGAAGCCGAAGTCCGCAGCCGCAAGCGCCATTTTTCGATTTCAGTCGTGTGGATAGTTCCGCTGGTGGCCGTTCTGATCGGCGGCTGGCTGGTTTTTAAGGCCCTTTCTGAGAAGGGGCCAGTGATCTCGATCACCTTTAAATCAGCAGAAGGTCTGGAAGCCGGTAAAACCAAGATCAAATACAAAGATGTCGAACTCGGTCAGGTCGAAACTATCAAACTGAGTGAGGACCTGTCGGAGGTGGTGGTAACAGCCGAGCTTGTTAAACAGGCCGAGAGCTTTCTCTCAGTGAATACACGCTTCTGGGTAGTTCGGGCCCGGGTCGGCGTCAGCGGCATTTCCGGTCTGGGAACCCTTTTCTCCGGCGCCTACATTACCCTGGATCCCGGAAAGCCCGGTAATCAAACCCACTATTTCAAAGGGCTCGAGCAACCGCCCCTGGTGACCGCCGACCTGCCGGGGCGTCATTTTTTGCTGAAGGCCCACAGCCGCGGGTCTCTGGATGTGGGCGCGCCGGTATATTACCGCAAGATCCAGGTGGGCCAGGTGGTGGCCTATCACCTGGTCGAGGACGGCGACACCGTTCTTTTCAAAGTGTTCATTAACGCACCCTATCATGAATATGTATACCAAAATACCCGGTTCTGGAATGCCAGCGGGATTGATTTTAAATTGGACGCCCAGGGGGTACGTATTGATACCGAATCGCTGACCAGCATCCTGATCGGTGGCATCGCTTTTGGAAATCCCCAGGTAGAAGCACCCGGTCCCCCCGCCCAAGCCGAGGCACTTTTCATATTGTTCAAAAACTCAGATGAAGCCAAAGAAAGAATCTATCTGGTTAAAAGTAAATCGGTTCTCTATTTTGATGAGTCGGTGAGAGGATTAGCCATCGGTGCCCCGATTGAGTTTTGGGGAATTCAAATGGGACAGGTGATCGACGTCAAGCTCGTTTTTGATAGGCAGAAAAAAGACTTCCGCATCCGGGTACTGGTCGAAACGGAGACGGAACGATTTTATGAAGCCGGGTTCATCGGGGACGACGTCGAACGCGAAAAGTTGGTTGAAAGCCTCTTAAAAAGAGGTTTTCGGGCGCAGTTAAAAACAGGCAACCTTCTGACCGGCAGCCAAATTATCATATTTGATTTTTTTCCCGGATGCACCGCCGGCTGAGCTGACATACGAGGGGAATTATCCCGTATATCCGACAGTGCCGACACCGATGGAGGAAATCAGCACCAAATTCATGCGCATTCTTGAAAAAATAGACAACCTGCCGCTCGAACAGATTGGAAACGACCTGCGGGACACCGTTCACGGCGCCAAGCAAATTGCCGAATCACCCGAAATTTTAGAAGCATTAAAAAATTTAAACGCGACCCTGCAGGAAGCCCAGTTGCTGGTTTCCGATCTGCGAACCAAGGTGACGCCGGAGATCAGCGCCGTACTTGAAAAAGCCCAGCAGACACTGGCGAAGGTCACCCCCGAAATCAGCGCCGTGCTTAACGAGGCCCAGCAATCGCTGGCCAATGCCGAGCAGATGCTGAATGCGGATTCTCCGCTGCAAGTCAATATGAATTCGGCCCTGGAAGAAATCACCGGTGCGGCACGATCATTGCGGCTGTTGATGGATTACCTGGAGCGGCATCCGGAATCACTGCTCCGGGGGAAAGGACAGGCAGACTGATGGACAAATCGAGGATAGCCCGGATTGCGTACGCGACAATATTTGTCGGCGTTATGATCTTAACCGCCTGCGGCGGAAGGACCCCGCCGGTAAAATATTACACCCTGCAGCCGGTTCAGCCGTCTTCCCTGGGCAAGTCTTTGCCGGAGGATGTCGCCATTGCTGTTGGACCCGTGGCAATACCGGCAGCCCATGACCGCCAGACGATTGTCACCCGGGGTGCAAAAAACGAAGTCAGCATCTCTGAATTCCACCGCTGGGCCGGACCGCTTCAAAAAAACATCGCCGCGGTGCTTTCCCAGAATATCGGCGCCTTATTGGGTACCGAACGCATCACGCCGTTTACGCGGGAAAATATTTTCCGACCCACCCACCGGGTGGTGATAAATATTAACCGCTACGACAGCCAATTCTCCAAAGAGTTCCTGTTGGAAACAACCTGGAGTATCAAGGATATCCAGGGCAACCAGACGCTGATCGTTCAGGGATCCATCGTCCGGGAACCACTGGCGTCATCAACTTATGAAGATCTCATAGCTGCCCAGAGCCAGGCACTGGCGGTCCTGAGCGAAGAAATAGCAAAAGCATTTATCGAATTGATGCCATAGAAAGGGCGCATTCCCTTAGGATCTTAGTCCGCATCAGGCGGATTGTGCATTTTGTGGCAAGACATTTTCGCCACCAAGACACCAAAACACAAAGATAAATTTTATCAAACAGTTTTGCTTTGTGTCTTTGTGGCTTTGTGGCAATCTTTCCGGTTTATCCGGGTTAGGCCAACCGCTTAATGTAGAACGATGTTTCCTTGCCTTCGGTTTCGATCTTTATAATTTCATTTCCGCTGGTTTTGGCCCAGGCCGGAAAGTCGCTTAATGCACCGGGATCACTGGTCAGCGCCTGAAGCACTTCACCGACTTCAACCTCTTTAATTCCCTTGCTGACTTTCACAACCGGCATGGGACAGGCCAGTCCTTTCAGATCGAAACTTTGGCAACACTAATTTCATCACTCATAATACCTACCTCCCTATCTTGTTTTCATAATTTATAGAATTATAGAAGACAGAAGTCAGAGAACAGAGAACAGACGACAGAATTCCTTCCTTCGAAATTCGATATTCGTTATTCGATATTCTGCGGTTCTCTTTTCCCTAAACCTTACACCCTTATACCCTATACCACCTGTCTTATCCATCCAGCACCCAGAATCCAGTGACCAGTATCCAGCAACCAGACCCCAGCTCCCTTATTTCCCATACATACTGGCAGCACATTCATTTTTCCCCAAATCCATAATTTCCTGGTCTTCATCGTCGACTTTGAGCAGTCCGGCGTTGACTTTGCGAATTTCGGCGTATTCATCCGGCTGCTTACGCATATTGCCTTTGATAAATTTGACAAAATCACCCTCATCCGAGATACCGTAAATATCTGCATTCTTTTTTTTGATGCTGCCCATGGTATCGACAAACATTTGTTGCGGATTG
>PVMK01119505.1_pt1 | contig 13846 bp, 11 predicted proteins | sample 1853481 | NCBI WGS metagenome assembly PVMK01 (sample SAMN08533507, study PRJNA380276) | Marine sediment metagenome, whole genome shotgun sequencing project. | reverse complement strand
ACGACCCGATGGGGCCCAAAATTCGGTTTGGGCTAGGGGCGATCAAGGGTGTGGGGACCGGAGCGGTGGAAACGATTCTCAAGGCCCGGCAGGAGGACCCGGAAGAGGAAGGCGGCGAGGCGCTCGAACGGCCTTTCGTCGACCTCTTTGATTTTGGCGCGCGAGTCGACTTGCGCCGCGTGAACAAGGGCGTGGTCGAAGCGCTGGTCCAGTGCGGCGCGTTCGATACCGTGCACGGCGCCATCAACGTTCATCGATCGCAGTCGTTCGTGGCCATCGAGCAAGCCATCGAGCGCGGCAAACGCATCCAGGCGGAGCGATCGAGCGGACAGGAGAGTCTGTTTGGACTGATGGGCGGCGAGGATGAAGCTCAGACGTACGAACATCCGGGTGGAAGCTTCCCAGTGCTCGACCCGTGGGACTCGCGCGATCAGCTTTCACGGGAGAAAGGGACGCTCGGGTTTTATGTGTCGGGCACCCACTCGACCGCTATCGAGGCGAGCTGCTTCGCTTCACCGACGCAACCACCGAAAGCCTGGCCCAACTCGGCAATCACCGGCAGGTCACGGTCGGCGGCACAGTCGAGGGATACCGCGAACGCCGCACCAAGATGGGACACACGATGGCGTTTTTCCACATCGAGGACTCGCTCGGCCGTGTCGAAGTGATCGTCCGTCCGAAGCCGCTCGAGCAGGCCGGTATCCGGGAAGCCCTGAAATCGGGTGAGCCAATCCTCCTCACCGGCCGCGTCAAACACGAACAAGATCGCAACGATGACAGCGCCGCCCCCGAGGCCAAGATCCTCCTCGAAGAAGCCACGCTGCTCAGTGAAGCCCTCCGGGAACGCACCACCGCAATCACCGTCCGGCTTGCCGTCGAGGGCATCGACCGCAGCAAGCTCGACTCCCTCCGCTCGATCCTCGAGCAGTACCCAGGCCCCTGCCCTGTCACCCTCGAGCTGAACTCTCCTGGCGACTGGCGCGTCAACCTCGCTGAAACCGGCCTCTTCGTAGACCCGAGCGACGCCCTGCTCACCGGCCTAGAACGCCTCTTCGGCACCAAAGTCTGCGAGCTGCACTAGCCCGTGCCAGCTGCTCCTGAGCCGCAATCGGAACAGGAGCTGCTCACCCGCGCGTGGGACCTTGCGGGGCTCACACTCGGTGAGCTCGGCGCACGTGTTGCGGTCTCGGTGCCGGAAGATTCGGTGCGCGGCAAGGGTGTTGCGGGCCAGATTCTCGAGAAGGTGCTCGGTGCGTCGGCGGGTTCACGCGCCGAGCCGGACTTCACGCGGCTCGGCATCGAGCTCAAGACCATCCCGTTGGACGCGAGCGGCAAACCCAAGGAGTCGACGTTCGTGTGTTCGATTTCGCTGTCTGCCATGGCGGACACCGATTGGGAGCGGAGCACGGTTCTGAAGAAGCTATCGAAGGTGCTGTTCGTTCCGGTCGAGGCTGCGTCCGATACCCCGCTTCGTAACCGGAGGGTCGGCCGGGCTTATCTGTGGGCACCGACCCAGGAGGAGCAGCGGCTGTTGCGGACCGATTGGGAGCGGCTTGCCGAGATGATCGCGGCCGGCGAAGTCGAACAGATCACCGGCCACCTCGGCGAGGTGTTGCAAGTGCGTCCCAAGGCCCCGCACGGAAGAAGCCGTCGACGCGCGCCCGACGAAGAGGGCGCCGTGCAGTGGACCATGCCGCGTGGGTTTTACTTGAGGCCTGCCTTCACGGAGGCGGTCATGGCTCGTCTGCGCGCGGCGGAGTGATAGGCCCTCGCGGCCTTGGTCCCGGCGACATCGATGGCGACCCGTCCACTGCCGTGGGGGCGCCTGTAACCGGATCAATATCAAACGCTGCGATGCTGTCGTCATTGCTGACAAACAATCGTCGCGTGCCTTCGTGAAGGGCGAGCATACGAACGTCGCCAGGGAACTCCGGGCCCGTTCCACGTGTCAAGTACGGGGAACCGTCGATCAAAACGATTCCGCCGGTGGCAGGGTCGATCCTGTAAGCCGAGATAGAGTTGGAAGGCTGCTGATCGTTGTTGATATACAGGGTTGGCGGCAGTTGAATATCGAAGCTGATCCCTCCGCCCGTCTCGCCACTCACTTCGATCTCGATTTCGCGCTCGCCCGGCAATGACTCGTTCCCTACAATTGCCACGATCTGCGCGTCGCTCCACGAAGTGACCATCGCTTCGCCGTCGCCTACCCGCACGGTCGAGTCGCCTTGGGCATCCCCAAAGCGGCTACCTCTAATCATGATCTCGGTCCCTACGATGCTGGCCTCGGGGTCGACGCTGTTGAGGATCGGGCGAGGGCCAGGTTCCCCTCCAGTGCCTCCGGCGGCGCCAGAGCCGCCAGTGCCTCCCATGCCGCCCGCGCCCTCGGTTGAACCGTTGTTGCATCCGAGTGACGCGGTCAGGAACATACACAAAAACGCCAATGGCTTCATGGACCACCTCCTAGCGGGCCTTGCGCGCTCTACGCCTGTCGGCGATTTTCGTCATGGCCGTTCGATCACCCGTCTAGCGGACGCCATCGAAGCTGTCGCCCAGCTCGGCGATCAGACGCTCTGCCTCGGCGTGGGCCTCTGGGGTGTCAACGTCGATCCAGGTTGCGTCGCCGACGTCGGCTGCTTTCATTCGACCCTCTGCGGCCAGCGCCGCGACCCCCTGTGAAAGCGAACAGCCCTCGGGACCGTTGACGGCGTCGAGCGCTTCGATGAGGGCAGGCGTGATCAAGAAAAATCCCGTGTCTAGCGCATTGTAGTCGTCGAGGTCTTTGCCGATGCGCTCGATGCGGTGTCCCTGTACCTGGACTTTCGTCGCGTCGTCCAAGTCGAAGCAGGCGTCGATCCGATAGTCGACACCGAGCACGGACTCTCGCTCCGTGACTGGGCACGAAGCCACCGACTTCAGCAGCCCGGGCGACCACAAGTGATCGCTCATCAAGAGCAACGTCGGCCCCGTGACGAAGTCGCGTGCCTTCAGCACCGAGGTACCGTTGGGCTTTTCGTACTCCTCATTGGGAAAGAACGAAAGGTTCGCCCGGTGCTCGTTGTCGGAGAGACCGCTCCTCAAGTCCTCCCCGAGGTAACCGATGACGATGCCGATCTCACGGACCCCCTCCTTTTCGAGGGCCCTGATGATGTGCTCGATGAGAGGCACCCCCGCAACCTCGCGTAGCGGCTTCGGCACGGGGCGGCCATCGGCAAGGCGACTGCCGAAGCCGGCGGCGAGGATGACCGCGCGGTTTCGTGTGGTTGGTATCGTCATCGGGCGTCGCCAACTTATCATGTGCGGCCGAGGAGACATCTACTTCTTGTATCCACGGTTAGAGTCGGGCATTACGTTGGACGACTATGACGCAACCAAACATCAAACCCGCCACAGGCAAGCTCGGCGTGCTCTTGCCTGGCATGGGCGCGGTGGGCACGACATTCATGGCGGGCTGTCTCTTGGTGCGGAAGGGACTCGCCCAACCGATTGGCTCGTTGACGCAGATGGGCACGCTGCGCCTCGGAAAACGAACCGACAAATGCTCGCCGTTAGTTCGCGACTTCGTGCCGCTCGCCGACATGAACGAGTTGGTCTTCGGAGGATGGGACCTCTTCCGCGACAATGCGTACGAGGCGGCGGTCATTGCCGACGTTCTTTCGACCGAGCACCGGAATGCCGTCAAGGATGAGCTTTCGGTGATCAAGCCGATGGAATCGGTGTTTTTCCCCGAGTTCGTCAAGCGGCTCCGTGGCGAGAACGTCAAGCCCAGCCAAGACAAGATGGAGCTCGCCGAGGCGGTTTGCGAGGACATCAGGCGGTTCAAGAAAGAAAACGGTCTTGATCGCTGCGTCGCCGTTTGGTGCGGCTCGACGGAAGTGTACCGAGAGCCGACGGAAGTTCATCAGTCCTTGAGTCAGTTCGAGGAGGGCTTGCGTCGTTCCGATCCGGCGATCAGCCCATCCCAGGTCTACGCATACGCCTGCCTGCGCGAGGAGGTGAGCTATGCGAATGGGGCGCCACATCTCACTGCCGGCGATGTCCCCGCCATGTTGGAGCTTGCTCGCGAAATGCACACGCCGGTCTCTGGCAAGGACTTCAAGACGGGACAGACCCTCATGAAGACCATTCTTGCGCCTGGCCTTCAGTCGCGAGCGCTCGGCATTCGGGGCTGGTTTTCCACCAACATCCTGGGCAACCGCGACGGCGAAGTCCTCGACGACCCGGGGAGCTTCAAGTCGAAGGAAGTGAGCAAGCTCGGTGTTCTCGAGACCATCCTGCAGCCGGAGCTGCACCCCGAGCTCTACGGGGACATGTACCACCAGGTGCGCATCAACTATTACCCGCCGCGTGGAGACCAGAAACAGGGCTGGGACAACATCGATATCTTCGGTTGGCTTGGCTACCCCATGCAGCTCAAGATCGACTTCCTCTGTCGTGACTCGATTCTCGCTGCGCCGTTAGTTCTGGACCTAGCGCTCTTCATGGACCTCGCGCACCGCTCAGGGCTTAGCGGGATTCAGGAGTGGCTCTCGTTCTACTACAAGAGCCCGATCACGCCGGAAGGTCTATATCCGGAGAACAACCTCTTCGTGCAGCTCGGCAAGCTCAAGAACACTTTGCGCTGGATGCAGGGCGAAGAGCTGATCACCCACCTGGGTCGCGAATACTACGACTGACCGATTATCCATTCGCTGCACGCCGGTAACACGTCAAGGTGAGCAAACTACTCGAGAAGCTGGCCGACCTGCAGACCCACCGGCCTTTCGTGATACTGCTCCTCGCAGCGGTGATCTCTGCCGCCTCTTTGCCGTTCATCCGCAATCTCGGTCTCGACAGCCGCTTCATTGCTCTGCTTCCAGAGAGCTCCCCGAGTGTCCAGGACCTCGACAAAGTTCGCGATCGCGTTCGGGGCTTGTCGGCGCTCACGATCGCGGTGCAGTCACCCTCGAAGGACGTGGACGCGATGCGGCGCTTCGTCGGGGACCTCGTGGCGCGGCTCGAGGAGCTTCCCCCCGATGAAATCGGTGTCGTCGATTGGAACGTCGGCGCCTACGACGACTTCGTCCGGGAGCACAAGCACCTTTACGCTTCGCTTGACCTCTTGGAGCGGCTGCGGGACGCCCTCGAAGACCGCCACGATAGAGAACGGCTCAAGAACAACCCGCTATGGGTCGACCTCCTAGAGGATGACGAACGGGAAAACCTCGACGACATCTTGGACGAGATCGAGACCGAAAGTGATCGCGGAGAGGAGAGATCCGAGAAGTTCCCCGACGGCTATTACCAGCACGAGGACGGTGATCTGATCGCGATGTTCATTCGCTCCGAAGTCGGGAGCGATCCCAATACCGCTGGGCGCATCATCGACCGTGTGCAGGCCGAGATCGAGCGGCTGAACCCAACCTCGTACGCACCAGATCTCAAACTAACGCTGTCTGGCGATGTCATCATGGCCGAGGAGGAACAGCAGGCGATCGCACGCGAGCTCCTCTTGGCAACGACGCTCACGGTGACAATCGTCCTGCTGCTCGTCGTTCTCTTCTTCGGGCGTCCACGGGCTATCGTCTTGTTAGGCGCTGGGCTCGTGCCGCCGGTGCTGGTGAGCTTCGCAGTTGCGGACATCACCGTGGATTCGCTCAATGCGTCCACAGCGTTCTTGGGAAGCATCATCATCGGAAACGGTGTGAACCCCAATATCATCTGGCTTTCACGCTATTTCGAGGAGCGACGGCGGGGCTCCGACGTGCATGATGCCGTCCTCACAGCGCACCAGAACACTTGGCTCGCCACGATGATCGCCTCAGGTGCCGCAGCCCTGGCTTACGGCTCGCTCATGATCACCGACTTCCGCGGCTTTCGTGACTTCGGGATCATTGGGGGAGTCGGCATGGTCCTTTGCTGGGTGTCGGCAATCACCGTGTTGCCAGCCGCAGTGGCCGCCTACGAACGCTTTCGTCCGTTTCCTGTCGGAAAAGAAAGAAAGGGACGAGGGGGACACTATGCCGACGTGTTCGCTGCCGTTGACGAACGGGCGCCGCGGGGCGTCGTAGCGGTGTCCGTGGTGCTCTCGGTTGTCTCGGTCGTGTTGGTCATCTACGCGGTCACCCAAGATCCCTTCGAATACGATTTCAGTAAGCTTCGCTCCGTTCGCGAGGAGAGCAACTCTGAGGCGCGCAGCGTGCAGGGGCGCGTGAACGACATCCTGGCCTCTCACGAGCAAGGGCGGGGGATTGCCGTATTGCTCGACAGCGTGGACGACGTTCCGCTGATCGAAGAGCAACTCGATGCGATGCCGGCATCAATCCATGCGGGGCACCATTCGTTGCACGACTTCTTGCCACATGACGCCCCGGAGAAGCTGCTGCTGCTAGGCGAGATTCGCGAGCTCTCTATCGATATCCGTAAGCACGTCGAAGATGAAGGCACCTTGCGAAAGATCGATGACAACATTCCGCCGGAGAAGATCGACATACCCAGCCTCGGCGACCTTCCGGATGAAGTGGCGCGCCGTTTTGCAGAAAAGGACGGCACGCGCGGGCGAATCATGGTGGTCGCGGAGGCCGAGGAGGCTTCGATTTGGGACGGGCGCTACCTGGTTCGGTGGGCCGAGGGGCTCAGGACGCTTCGCATGTCCGATGGGACTCGGCCTCCCCTCGCTGGTCGCGCACCGGTTTTTGCCGACATGATCAGCGCGGTGTACAGCGACATGCCTAAGGCTATCGGCGCAGCCTTCTTCGCGACCGTAGTGCTAGTGCTGGTCTCGTTTCGCCGTCGTCGTGACAGCCTGCTTTCGATCATGGCGTTGCTCCTGGGCATCCTCTGGATGGCCGGCGCCATGGCTGGCCTCGGCATGAAGCTGAACTTCCTGAACTTCGTCGCTTTCCCGATCACCTTTGGCAACGGCGTCGACTATTCGATCAACGTGCTGAGGCGTTACCGTCTCGAGGAGCAAGCCGGGAACAGAGAACCGATTCTATCTGCCGTGCGCCTTTCTGGTGGCGCCGTCGTCCTGTGCTCGCTGACGACGATTGTGGGATACACGTCGCTATTTGTGAGCGCAAACAAAGCGATGAACTCATTTGGTTTCGCCATGGCGATCAGCGAGGTCACCTGTTTGATGGCCGCAGTGCTGACGATGCCGGCGGTCCTGATCATGCTCCGCCGACGAGAGGAGAGGCGGTGAGCGAGCGCACCGGCGTGCCGCGGCGCGTCCTGTTTAGCTACGAGAACCTTCTGCCTACGACAGAGGCAGACGCAGAGTCTATCTTCAACACGGCTGCGGCGCTCGCCCGGCGGGGACACGACGCGATGGTCTCGGTTCCCGCGCCACCTAATCTCGGACCAGGGTTCGAACGCGACGTGCTCGACTACTATGGAATTGATGCGCCGTTGCGAATCACGCCCATGCCGAGCTTCACCAAGAACATCGCGCTCCAGCACGTCTACCACGCGATGCATTTCCCCGAGCACCCCGCATTCGCCGATGCGGACTACATCAACGCGCGAAACCCGATCGTCGTGATGCGCGCGTTGCAGTGCGGCCAGCGGGTGCTCATGGATCACTACCGCCCGTGGGGAGATCAGTTCCCCCCACTTCAACCGGTATTCCGGCGCTTCATGACCCACCCGAGGTTCTTGGGGTTGTCCGTACACTCGGCCTATGCCTATCAGTCGTATCGGAGGCTCGGGGTTCCTGAGGCAAAGCTTCGGGTCATCCACAGCGGTTTCGACCCGAGCAGAATGGACCCCGTGCTCTCGAAGCAAGACGCACGTGCGCTTCTCGACTTCCCTCAGGACATGCCGATCGTTACTTACACGGGCCGCATGAACGAGAGGAAGGGGCTCGACGTGCTTCTGGACCTGGCCGGTCGGCTGCCAGAAGTGATGTTCGTCCTGGTAGGGTCGACCGGGCGCGGGCCGATCGAAATCGAGGCAGAGGCCAAGGACAACGTACGGGTGGTGCCTTGGCAAACTGCTTCGTCGATCTCGCCCTATCTTTATGCGTCCGACGTTCTTGCGATTCCCCCCTCGTCCGCCCCGCTTCAGCAATCGGGCAATACCGTCTTGCCGCTCAAGCTCTTCCTGTACCTCGCAGCCGGGCGAGCGATCTTTGCGGGAGCCAGTCCTGACACAGCAGAAATTCTCGAGCACGATCGCAATGCGTGGCTGGTTTCGGCGGGCGACGCACCAGAGGCCGAGCGCCAACTGAGGGTCCTTCTGAGCGACACGAACCGGCTCGAACGACTGGGACAGGCGGGTCGAGAACAGGCGGCAGGGCTCACTTGGGACTGCCGAGCCACGAAGGTCGAAGCATTCGCCGAGGAATGCTTGGCCAGAGACCCCGCCGCACTCGAGAAGGAGCCATGGTCCGCATCCGCATGCACGCGAGACAGCATGAAGTGGCTCGTCACCGGTATCTCGACCGGGAAGTGGATATACCGATAATCGCTGCGAACTGCCGTCGTCGATCACTCCCTCGCGCGCGAAAGACCGCGTAGGGTCAACCAGTCGGCGATGAAGCGCCAGTCCTCCCCGAGGATGCGCCGCGTGAGGGTGCCCACGACTGCGAATGACAGAACAACCGTCGTCGCTTCCGCCGCGAGCAACGCACCCACACCCCAATCGCAGTTGAGCTTGATCGCCACGGCGGCTGCGCATCCCGGAGCACAGATGGCCAACGTCTGCAGGTAGCCCTTCATGGGAAACGTTCGCCGCATCGAAACGTCCGAGCAGATCGACATGAAATACATGTATATGGCGACCTGGGGAATGAATGCGAGCAGCGTGCCCAGGGCCGGGCCCAGGAAGCCCACAGTCATGACCAGTGGCACGCTGATGGCGACGTTTGCGACGAAAGAAACGATGCTGGCCCGTAGCACGAGATTTGGACGGCCCGCCGCTACGAGGATGGTGCCAAACGCGGTGATGCGCCCCAGGCTCAAAATCGAGTAGATGCGCAGGACGTTTGCCGCTGGCGCGTAGCCGGCCGGGAACAGCAACGCAATGATCTCCTCCGCCGAGACTACGAAGACCGCGGCGACCGGGACGACGATGAGCATGCTGCCGAGCGCCTGGCGCCGCCACGTCTCGATTGCCGCAACCTTCTTACCCTCCTTGTACAGGATGGCGAACAATGGTGCGTACGCGACGCCGATGGCGTATGCGAGGCTGGGAATCAAGGGGACTTGCCAGCTACCGGCTTGATACTCGGCGTAGACAGCCTCGCTGAAGAAAAACAGAATGAGATACTTGTCGACGTGATTGTTTAGGTTCGCGACTATTTCCTGAGCGCCGAGCGGCAGCGCAAACGAAATCATTTTCCGAGTGCTGATTGGAGAGGTCGTCGCAGGGATTCCCCGGTAGATGTGGTGAACGACCCACCATGTCCCGGCGCCCAGGAGCAACCCAACGACGCTCAACGAAAAGAAGGCGGCCTGAATGCTATAGCCAAGTGTCAAGGGAGCGAGCACAGCGACCAAGAGGGTGACAGCCCGCACTGCGCCGGCTGCGCCTGCTGCTTTGGCGCGGTTCTCGACGATCAACAGGTTCGGCAGAAGACGTGAGGGGATGTCTCCCAGCGGGTACAGCGCGACGGCCCACAGATGTCCGAGCACGCCGTCGCCTTCGGCGTTGGCGAACAAGCCGGTCGCGATCAGGGCAACGGAACACACCACGGCGATCCCGAGCATCACATTCAGCGCGCTGCGTGTGATCGCGTATCGTTCCTCGTCGGGTCGTTTTGGCAAATAGAACGACAGGACGGCCGGCAGGTTGAACGTGAGCACCACCGCGGCGGTGCTATAGATCAGGAGGACTTCACCCAGGATCCCGAAGTCCGTCTTCGAAACGAGTCGAGCCACGACAATCGGGACCAGCACTTCGGCGAGCCTGGCCGCGAACTGCCCATAGACGAGAATTCCAGCTCGGTATGCTTCGACGGACTTGGCCACGTGAAATCAGCGGTGCGCGCCGACGCCCAATTGAACTATTTTGGCGCACAGGGTAAGAGACAGGCGCCGCCTCCTCTGGCGTCGCGTTCGTATGGACAAGCAACGCTTCACAGTTGTGCATTACGGTGGCAAGGACCCGAGGTCAACAACCGGCGGAGTGGAGACTTTTGCCCGCAACCTGGCGCTCTCGTTTCAACGGGTCGAGTTCATGACCCCGCGCGATCGCGACTTCGATCGCGTGCGCCGCCAGCGCATTCCGGTCATTTGCGACAACCAGCGTGTGCGGGACTGGCCGAAGGATATCCCCGTCATTGGGTTCCAGCACGGCTTCGCCACGGAGAAGGCAAGGGTGACCAAGTCGCCAGGCCACCTTGTGATGGCCACTGAGCAGTGGTTGGCCTCGCGTCGCCCCAACACTCTGTGGGTCGCGTGTGCGGAGTGGATTGCGAAAGCGTTTTCCGAATCATTCGGTACCCGCACGGAAGAGGTCATCTACCACCCGATCGACGTCGAGCGATTCGATGGCCACCTCGACAACCACGGATCGCGCTTGATCCTCCACGACGGGCGCACACGTCACAAAGGCAAGCATCTCCTTCCAAGGCTTCGGGACGCGTACCCGGACTGGAAGTTCGAGCCACTGGCTTGCAAGCCAGAGGAGGTTCCGGACCGCATGCGCAAGGCACGCGCGTTCATCCATCTGAGCTCATACGAGGGCAACAGCATCGTCTGCAATGAGGCGATGGCGATGAATCTACCCTGCATGTTCACCGACGTAGGCCTGATGCGCGATTCCGGGCGACCACAGGAGGTTCGCGTCATCTCCGCCAAACGTACTTTTTCGGACGCGCAGTATCTGCACGACGAGCTGGGCGCATTCCTCCGTTCGCTCGACACCCAATCGTACGCACCTCGCCAGTGGACGCTCGCGAATGCAACGGCCGAAGTGGCCCGCGAGCGCTGGGCACGGGCGATGGCCGCGTTCTTCGAAATGGCCGGTTGGTGCTGAACACGATGCAGAGGTGGTGGCGCACGAGGGGTACGGACATCTACACCGACGTCCAGGTCCCCCTCGAGTTCCACGGCAGCGACTACGGTGGCTGGGCCATTGCCGCCGACAGCTTGAGCGCGGAGAGCGTGGTTCTGTCCTTCGGCATCGGGGAGGACATCACATTCGACGAGGGGCTCATTGGCAAGTACTCGTGCACCGTGCACGCATTCGACCCGACGCCGAAAGCACTTGCGTACGTGGAGCCGTTCGCCAGCGACAACCTCAGGGTCTACCCGTCGGGACTCGGCGCCAAGGATGAGAACTGCACGTTCTATCTTCCTAGGAACCGACGGCACGTTTCCGGCAGCACTTCCCGCTCCAGACATTTGCGAGACGAGGCCGTCGAGGTCAGGCTTTGCAGCCTGGACACCACCATGCGCGAGACGGGCGTGACCCGATTCGACATGCTGAAAATGGACATCGAGGGCTCGGAATACGAAGTGCTCCGAGACGACAAGACGATACAGATCTTGGAGGAGCAGCGACCGCAACTGCTCGTCGAGTTCCACCACCGCTTCGCCTCCTACTCGAAAGCTGACACTCAGGAAATTGTCGCGAGGCTTAGGCGCGCCGGCTTTCGCGTCGCTTGGGTATCCCGGCGAGGAGAAGAGGTTCTCTTCCTGCCGGACAAATGGATCGCTCGGAGAACCGCCTAGACGAATATCGATCCTGTGCCTCCTCAGAACCCCGTCGACCACAAAATCGCTGATGTTTCCACGCTCGGGGTCAAGCTAGCCTACCCCCATGCTTCCCTTGCTGTACGTCCTGCTCGCGACCGCGAGATCGAGCCTGAAGCCGCAGCGTGAGCTCGCCCTGCAGAACCTCGCCTTGCGACAGCAGCTAGCCATTCTGCAGCGCAAGACCAAGCGCCCCAAGCTGACCAAACCGGACCGTGCGTTCTGGGTCGTGCTGTCGCGTCTGTGGCCAGACTGGCAGTGGCCGCTGATCCTCGTGAAGCCGCAGACCGTGATCGGCTGGCATCGCAAGGGCTTCAAGCTCTACTGGAGCTGGAAGAGCCGAAACCGAGGCGGTCGTCCACCGATCGACGCGGAGATCCGGACCCTCATCCGTCGAATCGCCAGCGAGAACCCGACTTGGGGAGCGCCTCGCATTCACGGTGAGTTGCTTATGCTCGCCTTCGAGGTCGCAGAAGCCACGGTATCGCGGTACATGCCACTTCGGCGAAAGCCGCCGTCGCACTCCTGGCGTGCATTTCTGCAGAACCACACTCTGCGCGCACTGCGCGGGGCTAAGGTGGATGCCGCGAAGCGACTCGCGCATGTGGAGCCGTCGGCAACGCACCCAAGGGTCCGAGTTCTGTCCGATGGGTCATCCTCGCGAGTATCGCGGCCAACACCTCGCGACGGACAATGTTCTGAGGAACGACAGGTGCTGAAGGAGCCTACATCGTTCCCTGAGTTTGGGGGGTGCCCTTATTTCTCGCTAGCCTGTTGGCATGTGGGATTTCAGGCATGGCCTAGGAGCGCCGGGGCGCGGTTGGCGGCGAGGATTTCGGTACGGAGCCAAGGTAGGGCTCATGGCCTCCGTCCTCGTGGGATCAGGCTGCGTGGCTCACCAACACACGACGGGTCATCCGGCTCCCGTTCCGCACCCAGCGCCCCATCGCGTCGATGCCAGGGAGGCGGAACACATCGCTCTCGATGTTGCCGCCGAGCGCGGATACCGCGACCCCTACGTGCGAGACCTCAAGTGGAAGGACAACGAGTTCCGTTGGGACGTGAAAACGGAGGGCTATGTCGCGCGCAAGAAGAGCAAGCTCGATCTGTGGATCGACGGCGAGACGGGCGAGATCCTGAAACTCAAGGATCAAGCCGACTCGCGAAAACACGGCCACAACGGCCGCCATGGAGCCCATCCACCGCCCGCCCATCCCCGCTCACGGCCATCGCCACAGCCACGCAGGGGTCGAGCTGGTCTTTGATTCAGGCCTCGGCGTGTACCTCGTCGTGGATCGGCACAACCACTTCTATACCGAAGGTCGCTTCTACCGCTACGCCTACGATGGGTGGCAGATCAGCACCGAGCTGGAGGGAGGCTGGCACCAGGTCGCTCGCCCCTCCCTCCCTCCGGGCCTCGCCAAGAAGCACAAGCCGGACAAGGGTGACCAGCACGGGAACAAAGGCGACCAGCACGGTGACAAAGGCGACCAGCACGGGAACAAAGGCGACCAGCACGGGAACAAAGGCGACCAGCGCGGAACAAAGGCGACCAGCACGGGAACAAAGGCGACCAGCGCGGGAACAAAGGCGACCAGCAGGGGAAGCGAGAGCACCCGGCCAAACACAAAAAAGATCCGACGCTGATAGTCAACTCAAACGCCCTCTCTTAGTCTCGCAAAGTTAACCTATAAGGCGTTCTGCGCAATTCAGGAGCTGAGTTAGCCATCCCCTACTGGCTTCGTGGTGCTCATCGCTCCGTTACCTGCCGCGAATAAGCCGAAGGCGTTGAGCGCGGCAAGCGGGGATTGAGGACATCTCCGATGTCATACAATTCCTCATCTTGCCTCGATGCTGGTGCTGCCCATGCTACTCGTTCGCTGGGGTGACTGAGCCTTGTCTCTAACAAACGAACCTGACAGCTTCTGTGGCGGTCTCCATGCGCGCGGTCACCTTCGACGTCACGATTCCCGTTTTCCTGATTGGCAAAGCGCTGGGGGGCGTTACCGAGTCCGCCATCTTCGGTCGGCTCAGTGGTATCCGGTATCGAGAAGTCCCCGAGCCGCCTCTTCCGGGCGACGACTGGGTGCGGCTCGAAGTCCTCAAAGCCGGCATCTGCGGAACGGACACGGCAACACTGTCGTTCCGAACCAGTCCCGCCATGGAGCCGT
>PVMK01122672.1_pt1 | contig 13848 bp, 10 predicted proteins | sample 1853481 | NCBI WGS metagenome assembly PVMK01 (sample SAMN08533507, study PRJNA380276) | Marine sediment metagenome, whole genome shotgun sequencing project. | reverse complement strand
ATATCTTTTCATGCCGTCCGTCATTGTAAAAACGCTTCCGAGCGCAATAAACGCACCCACAATAATACCCTTTTGAGAAAGATCGTCAGCCTTTTGCCGGGCGCTGCTAATTGCCGTCAGGATCTTCTCCGAACTTAAAGGCCCCACTTCAGTGGTGACAGGGATCTCTTTTAGGTCTGAGGCCGGATCAATCTTTTCGGCCGGCAGCTGGGTGATTTGGTCATCTTTCACAAAGCATGCATTTGCAATTGCAGTAGCGGCGGCATCCGCCACCGAGGCTTTGGTTGACAGCACGGTTACGGCCGATGCAATTCCTCGGGTTAAACTTCTGCCCCCTACGCCACTGGTTGTCACGCCCCAGGCCGAACAGCCGGAATCCAGGTGAATTACATGGGATACATGCCGGCTGGTTACCCGGGGCCGGACTCCGACGGTGACTGTTTCGCCTTCAGCCAGCCTGACAGCGATATCACCGCCATTGTCCACAATGACCCGGGTCGTACCCTGTTCAAAAAGCCAGTTTGCCACCGCATCCGCAATGGTCCCGGCAACCGCTGCCATGGGTGTCAAGTCATTGTCACCAATGATTTCGACGCTGTTGACCATCTCCATAGCGAGATCGTCCCGGGGTTGTACTTTAAGGTCGCGAAACGATAGACTGACCTCACTGCGAAACCCGGCGACGCGTTCCAGGTATAAAAATGCTTTGTCGGCCGCCTGACGGATCAGACCAATCCGCGGTTTGTTCCCTTCCCAGGCCCGAATAACCAACCGCATCGGACCGCACTCGGCCAATACCGATTCCGCATCAACCAGGGCAATGGATTGTTCATATGGCATTATAGATACCCGTGAAACGGCAGTTAAGAGGAATGGATTCGATTTTTATTTTTTTTAGACAGGATTAACAGGATTGACGGGATTTTTTTCGCCTGCGGCCAGACGCCCTTCGGCCGAAGGCCGCTCTATCCTGTTAATCCTGTCCAATTGCTTTGTAAAGATAAGAATCCATTCCTCTTTTTTTTGCCGTCCGTCGTTATTCAACATTCGATATTCTGCGGTTCATTTTCCGGGCCTAACGATCCAAACAAATGACGAGTACCCAGTACCCAGCACCCAGCACCCAGTAATCAGTAATCAGTAACCAGTAACCAGCACCCAGTACCCAATACCCAGAACCCAGTACCCCGTACCCAGTACCTCGTACCCAGCACCCAATACCCAGTACCCCGTACCCAGTACCCCGTACCCAGCACCCAGTAACCAGTAACCAGTGACCAGTAACCAGTGGCCAGTAACCAGTGACCAGTAATCAGTAATCAGTAACCAGTAATCAGTGACCAGTAACCAGCACCCAGTACCCAATACCCAGAACCCAGTACCCAGTAACCAATACCCAATACCCAGCACCCAGTAACCAGCACCCAGTACCCAGAACCCCAGAACCTCTGAACCCAGAACCCTTGAACCCGCAACCCGCAACGCGTAACCCGCAACCTATTTCAGTTTCTTAGCCTTAAAGGGTTTCATAGCCTCCACGTGCCCCCCCATCTTCTCAAAGTCTTTCAGTTCCATGGTGTACTCCAGCGGGCAGATCGTTGCCGGCGTGGGGGTCCAGTAAAAAGATCCTTCCCTGACCCGCTCGACATCCACCATAAATGTAATGCCACCTCCAGGCAATACAAAACCCGGCGACCCACCCACCGTCAAATGCGCTTTCCCTGCATGAACCGCTCGGGTTAATTTAATCGGATATTTGGTTACGCCTGCCCGCGCACTGCCGCCGGCCCCGGCGGTGTATATGGCAGACACCCTCGAGGGCTCACAGCTGTTTGAGATGGTTTTCAGGGCTGTCCGGGCTTTTTCGCTTAAAGGTATTTCGCTAAGCTCTCCGTTTTGTCCCGTTTCGAACATGATGCCGCTTTGACCTGTAGTTTCCGTGATCAGCAGGGTCATTGCCTTCCAGGCGATGTTCATGTCTATAGAATCGATGATATCGGCCGGGTTATTGATAGAGGTGCCGCCCCACCCGCTGCCGTGATCACCAAAATAGCGCCCCGGGGTGCTTTCCTCAAACTTCAGGCGAACACCGGTGGCTTTCGCACCGGCAAATTGACCCGCCACATGCCGGCTCATCTGGCCCGTGATGTGGGAATCCAAAATGATGACTTCATCCGCCGCCTCAACGAGAAGCGGGGCAAAAAGCCCCATGGTGGCGCTGCCGCACCCCACACGCATTTTAGTTGCTATCTGACCGTCAATTACCGGAGGTCGTCCGACCTGTACCGTCAGCCGGCTGCCGTTTTCGATTTTAAGTTTGACCGGTTTGCGATTGGCGATATCGGTGACGGTGCGGGCCACCACAAATCCATTTTTCCCGGTCAGCCGGTTGACACCGCCGATGTGCAGCATTTTTGACCCATATTGTTCGGTTTCAACCATGCCGACTTCCCGTTTGGCAACATAAATACGGTCGCCTTCTCTGCCGATGGGGATATCCGTATCCACCTTGACGATAATCGAGCTGTAACTCAAAGGGACTTCGGTCACCACCGTGACCACATCCACCCCAGCGCGATTTTCCCCTACTATGCAGGGTGCGGGTTTACAATCCGGATACGTAGTGCCGGACCCAATGGCCGTCACCACCGGTTTACGAATGAGGTCTTTGGGACCCGGTCCGACGGTTTGCGCCACTTCCTCAAAGGTATGCAAATGCGTGATCCGCACCAGGTTGCCGTCATCATTGCGGTAGCGATGGCAAGCGCCGATGTATCCGGAGTTGATCCAGCATTTGATGGGACAGGCATCACACTCGATGGCATCCTGAGGCAGGGTTTCTTCAGCGTCGATCGCGTTCTCTTCGCAAACCCGCCGGCAGACCCCGCAGCTGGTGCACCAATGCTCGTTGATGACTGCTTTTTTTTTCACCAGCTTAACGGCTTCCACTGGACAATCCCGCACACAAAACCCGCAGCCGATGCATTTTTCTGGATCTACTTTCATGGTTAGGATAGGTTTGGATCGTTTTGTTCGTTTAGATGGTTTTGATCGTTAGGTTCGTTTAGAGCGTTTAGATCGTTTTGTTCGTTTAGATGGTTTAGATCGTTAGGATCGTTTAGATCATTAATATCGTCTTGATCGTTTCGGTCTCTCCCTTTGAGCTTTCAGCCTTGAGCTTTGAACTATTCTATTTGCTTTGAGCTTTCAGTTTATCCGCTTTGAGCTCTTCTATTTGCCTCTGATCTATGAGCTAACTTCTTCCACTTTAAACTTCCGAATTCCGATTTCGTTTTCTTTCCGCATTCCGCATTCTCACTTCCGAATTCCGAATTCCCACTTCATATTACTTCCGGTTTCCTCACCGGCGGGGGCGTGTTTCGGCTCTTTGACACAACAATCTCTCCGTCCACCAGCACCATGGCAATGCCGGGTACATCGCCGGCTTCGATGGCCGACAACGCATCTTCACCCACCGAACCCATGGGAGCGTCCATAATCACCAGGTCGGCCTCCAGTCCCTCAGCAATGCGGGGTAGTTTATGGACCCGGGCAGTGTTTCCGGTAGCCATGCAGATAGCCTCTTCAGGTTTAATAGGCGACAGACTCGCTAAGTGAGCGATGACCCTTAAAACCCCCAACGGCACCACACCGGTACCGGAGGGGGCGTCATTTCCAATGATGATGCGATCAAGGCTGTTATGCTCAACACACAGGTTGGCGGCATCCACCGTTACTTTTGGATTGCCGCAGTGAACGATTTCCAGTGCAAAATCTGTTTCGGTAACCAGCCGACGAACTTCATCAGGTGCTATTGCGGTGGGTCCGCCGTTAATATGAGAGACGATGTCAGGGGCCGTCTGGATAACCATCTCGGCGGTAACCGTGCTGCTGCCCGGAATGGAAGTCCCGCCGGTATGCATCATGACGGTCATACCGCACGCTTTGGCCCATTTGACCATGGGTGCCGCATCTTCCGGGCTTTTAACCGATCCCAACCCGATTTCACCAACGGTGCGCACCCCCTCTTTGGCCATTTCCTCAAAATCCTTTCCGGTCAGCCCTTTTTCCAGTATGACCGCACCGCCGACGACTTTGGCGCCACCGGGTCTGAAATTGGCAAAGGATTTGGCTGCCAGAATCGCCAGGGCTTTGGTGCCGGCGGGATCCTTCGGTCTGCCGGGCAGATGAACTTCGCCCGCGGAGATGAAGGTAGTCACCCCGCCGTGGACTTCACTTTCAAGAAAACCGATCTGTTGTTGCCTGGGGGTGTAGTCTCCCAGGACAACGTGGCAGTGCGAATCAAACAGCCCGGGTGTGACCGTAGTACCGGCGCAATCGATGACCACATCTGTATCCGAAACGTTTAACGCTGCTTCCTTACCTATTTTCCGAATCCTGCCATCATCTACTAAAATGGCATCGCCTGCCAGTATTGGAGCGGTGATATCACCACTGACAATTGTTCCAATATTTTTTAGAAGGACTTTAGACATTTTTTACCTCCCTTTGGAATGACGAATGTCGATTGACGAATGACGAATGTCGAACGACGAATTATTGAATTCGCTTCGCTCAATCTTTTTGATAAACTATTGGTAACCGTTCACAGGTTCAGGGTTAAGGACAAAAAAGGCATCAAAGACCCGAAGTTCTCGTAAAAAAATGCTCATTTTCCCAAATAATTGCCAATTTGGCTCCCAAGTTTGTAATAGTTCACCGCAGAGTTCGCAGAGAACGCTGAGAAAGTAATAATACAATTAAGAAGAGAATTTTAAGAAAATTTCTGTGATCTCCCGCCGGGCCGTAGGCCCTATCCCTATATTTATTTTTGCTTCAGCCCCTTGTTACAACAGGCTGATATAGCGCAAGAAACGAATGACTAAAAATAGAATGACCGCGAAAAGCACGGTGATTCTCTCCGAGGCGTAGGCGCTACCCTACGAGCCGGAGGCCAATAAATTGTAGAAATTCTATCGATTTAAATAGAAACGACAGAGCGTAGCGATACCACAAATCTTCAATCTTCAATTCTCCGCCTCCGGCGGATCCGACTTGGGACCAAAAAGGCCCGCTTTAATAACGGTTTCCAAAACTCGTTCCAGGTTGGCCGGCAAATTATATATGCGTTGACCCAGGGCATTCGCCAGGGCGTTTAAAATGGCAGGTGCCGTGGGGATCAAGGCCGGCTCCCCTACCCCTTTGGCACCAAACGGGCCGGAGGGCTCCGGCGATTCCACTATGATGGGAACAATTTCGGGAACATCGGCACAGGTGGGAATGTGATAATCTTTCATTGAGATCGTCCGGCCCGGGGTGAATTCTTCCATCAGCGCAAAACCTATTCCCATGGCGATCCCGCCGCAGATCTGTCCCTTGACGTTTTCAGGATGAATAGCCTTGCCGACATCATGGGCTGCGAAAACTTTTTCAATGCTGACTTCTCCGGTCAGGGTATCCACCGTCAACAAGACCAACTGACCGGCAAACGCATAGGTGGTGTAAGGGACACCCTGCCCGGTTTCAGGATCCAAAGGTACGGTTTCCGGGTCAAAGTAGCCTTGCCATTTCAGGGGGATGCCTTTTTGGTTGGCTCGTTGTGCCAAAGCAGACAATTTGACCTTGTTGTTCGGATTGCCGAAATCCATAACAAAGCCCCCCTTGAGCACTAACACAGATTTAGCTACTCTCAATTTGTTGACTGCTTCGGTGAGAAGTACATCGGCGAGCTTGTCAGCCGCTTCTTTGACCGCGTTGCCGGAAATGTAAGTCTGCCGGCTGGCGGAGGTCGCGCCTGCACTGGTGGTGCAGCGGGTGTCGGCCACAAAAAGACGGATGTCTTCCGGTTTGATTCCCAGGGACTCGGCCGCTATCTGGGCCAACACCGTGGTAGAGCCCTGCCCAATATCCGCGCAGCCGGAATACAGGCTTACGTTTCCTCCCAGGTCCATCTTGACTTTAGCGGTGGACGGATTCCGCACCCCGGTATTGCCGATGCCGTACCACATGCCGCCCAGGCCGATGCCTCTTTTTTTATAGGGTTCGCTTTTCCCGTTGCGCCAGACGGTTCGCGCCCATTCATAGTGAGGTCTTAAAGCCTCAAGACAATCACCGATCCCTATGCTGGAGGTTAATTTCTGTCCGGTGGCGGTTTCAGATCCGGGCTTGAAGGCATTCAACAATCTCAATTCGAGGGGATCCATACCAAGCTTTTGCGCCAGCAGATCCATGTGTGACTCGTGGGCAATGGCCATCTGAGGCGTACCGAAACCCCGCATGGCGCCGCAAAAAGGATTATTGGTATAGACACAGCGGCTTTCGACTGCGACGTTCTCAACCTCATAGGGACCGGTGGCATGCACGGCGGCCCGCGATGCCACTGCAATCCCGTATGAGCCATAGGCTCCGGTATCACCGGTTATCAAAGCCTGCAGGGCCAGAAGTTTTCCGTTGCGGTCGGCCCCGGTTTTCAAAGTCATCACCAGCGGGTGCCGTTTGGCCGTAGCAAGAAAGGATTCTTCGCGGGAATATACCATCTTAACCGGTCTTTTCAGGTGTAACAGCGCCATTCCGATGAAACCCTGCATATTCAAATCCAGTTTTGATCCGAATCCGCCACCTGTGGCAGCCTGAACGATACGAACCTTTTCATCTTCGAGTCCTAAAAGACCGGTGACCTCTTTGTGGTCGTAATGGGGATTTTGGGTCGAGGCGTAAATGACCAGGGTGCCGTCTTCATCCACATAACCCGCACCGGCATCGGGTTCCAGATAGCTGTGTTCAATCCGAGCGGTTCGATACGTTTTTTCGATCACAATGTCACAGCGTTTAAAGGCCTGGTCAACATCTCCTTTTCTCAGCTTACGCGTAAACAGCACATTGCCCTTGGCATGAATCTTTGGCGCATCCGGCTTTAGCGCCTCCTCAGGCGTAAACACCGCCGGCAGTTCCTCATAAGTCACTTCGATAAATGTCAATGCCCGTTTTGCCGCTTCTTCGCTCTCGGCGGCAACCAATGCAACGGGCTCCCCCACGGCGCGCACCTTGCCGGTCGCCAGAAGCGGTTGATCCTTATTAATGATACCCATTAAATTTTTACCGGGAATATCCTCGGCGGTAAAAATTCCGACAACCCCCTTAACATCGAGTGCCCTTTCGTAATCGATGGCAACAAGATTGGCATGCGGTCTGGTGCTTCTCAGCACTTTGAGGACAAGTGCCTCTGCGAGATCAATGTCCGCGCTGAAGATCGGCTCTCCGCGCAGCCGTTCGGTCACACCGATTTTGGGGATGGATTTTCCTATTGTTGAATATTCAGTTGTCATGATGTGTTACTCAAAAATGCCTATGTGATTCAGATCAGCGGCAACATTAATCGCATAAAAAGACCCTGAATCGCCGGTTCCTTATAAACAGCCGACAACCTTCGACCCGTAATTTCGATCATGCGCTCGGCCAAAACGCCACCCGCCTCCCACAACAGGATTTCATCCGGCACCCTACCCTGCAGCATCTCTTCAACCTCCCGGAATCTGTGGGGAGTCGGGGTGCAGGAACCAAGTGCAAACCGTATGAATGATATGGATTTGTCGCTTTCCTGAGCGATCATTGCGGCCATGCTCATCCTGGCAATGGCCAATTCTTTGCGGCGACCGATTTTTTGGAAAACCGCAAACTCAACCTCCTCAGGTTTGGGTTTCAGGATGAAATGGGTTATGAGTTCATCGGGTCGCAAAGTACAATGATATGGCCCCCCGGCCATTTCCTCGATCGGCACGTTTCGCCGGCCGGCGGGACCGACCACCACTGCCACGGCATCATGAATAAGCAGCGGTGGAATGGTATCACCGCACGGGGAACAATGGGCAACGTTGCCGCCGATGGTGGCAATATTTCGCACCTGCCGGCCGGCGAATCTGTCGGCGGCTTTTTGCAGCGCCGGGGCATGACGCCCGATGATTTCGGATGCGTTTATTTCGCTGATCGTGACAGCCGCGCCAATGGTCAATTCAGTATCCCTGATTTCTATTTTACGCAGTTCGGACAATCGACTTACATCCAGCAGATGCCTGGGCTGCAAGGCACCGGAACGTATGTCGATCATCACGTCAGAGCCCCCAGCCAAAATGGTGGTGTCCGGTGCGTGCTCCCTTATAAAATCGAGAGCCTCGCCTATATCCTGCGGCCTTATGTAATCAACGTTTAACATTAAAGTTCCTTTGATCGTAATCGGCCAGCCTCAAAGGTGCAAAGACACTAAGATGCTTAGATAATTCAAAATCACTTACAAAAATTAAGTCTTCAGGTGTCAGCCCAGCCGCTGTGCTGAAAAGCGGCCAGTCTAATCGAAAAAGAAACTGATGTTCGACGTTCCATCTATTCATTGTTCCGGCCAGGCGGAGTTTCATACGAACCCGGCCGCCGGCGGAACACCTGAAACCTGATTTTTAAATCCAGGTGATAAGGGATGAATGATTGCCATTTACCAACGGCCGCGATTTACGCTCTTGGCGGCCGCATCTATGGCACCAATAATACTCTGATAGCCCGTACACCGGCAAAGATTTCCTGCAACGGCTTTGACAATTTCCGCCCGATCGGGATTCGGATTTTCCTCTAATAAAGGCGCGGGTGCTCATTAAAATACCAGGGGTGCAAAACCCGCACTGAACTGCATGGTGTTCGATAAATGACTGCTGAATCGGATGCAGCGCATCATCTTCACCCAGTCCCTCCACGGTCAAAACATCACGACCCATCAAGCTGGGCCGCAAACATCAGACAGGCGTTGACCGCTTTACCGTCAACCACAACCGTGCAGGCGCCGCATTCACCGATCCCGCATCCTTCCTTGGTTCCTTTGAGTTCGAGAACATCTCTGATCAGTTGCAGCGCTGAAATTCCCGCTTCAATATCCAGCGATGTTTCTTCCCCGTTGAGAGTGAAACGAAGATGATAACTATTTTTTTTCATAATGTTATTCAACAAAATATTTTTTTAACTGTTCACAGGTTCAGGGTTAAGGACAAAAAAGGCAGTAAAGATCCGTGGTGCGGGCCACCGTGCCTGCCATTTTGGGTCGGCACGGTGGCCGCTTGATTTCAAGTTGATATTTGTTCTGAAATATAGATATTATGTATTAACTATAGCCTGATAACACCTACTTTTAACAATCGAATATCGAACAACCAAGTTACAAGTTACGAATTTTTTCTTTTATTTTGTTTAGCGGTTTTCACACTTGCCACAAAAATTGAAATTAAAGGTTAAACTCTTTGTTTTCTATCGTCATTCGGCATTCCTTGTTCGTTATTCGATTATTCCTGCCCAGACAACTTAAATTTCCAATTTTATGGCAAGAACTTTTGGGACATAGCAGTATCGGCAAAAGGGCCTAAGTCAGGCAGATTATAATTATGACAGTTCAGCTACCGCAACCCATCTTCACCTTTAACCTCTGCCACTTTCAATCCGCCCACCCTGGCAGCCGGCCTGCCCGAATCGGTTACCACCACTATCAGAACCAGTTCGTCATCACAAGGAGCATCCGCTACCCTGACTTCCATGGCGTCGAAATGAGACCGCACAAACGCTGCATCTTTATACCCCAGAGGAACATCGATGGCCGCACCCGGATATCCGCGCTTTTTGGCGGAAGGAATCAGGGCCTTACCGCCGCCGACATTATCCCGCATGGGTTTTCCCAGGGCCGGGTGCATGATGGCGGCACAATGCTCCAACTCACCTTTACCGCCGACAATAGCGCCCTTGCCGTAGCTGTGGACCTTAGCCGGTTCGATCCCCAGAGCAGCGACCGCTTTTTGGGTCAGCATGGCGCCGAGTTCCTCACTCCACTGGATCAGCAGGGATAGATCCTCCTGGTATTTCCCGGCAAAGGGGTTTGTGAACACAACAGCTGCGGCAGCTTTGCGGGTTGGAGTGTCCAGCCTCACCGTCCCCTCGGACCATGTCTCCTCTACAGCAGTATAGATTTTACGAATCTGAGGTTTTTCGCTCATTTTGGCCTCCCCTTTAAAAAAAGATTGAAGATTGTCGATTGAAGATTGAAGATTTAAGGAATCCAGACCTCGTTGAATAGGCGACTGGTTGAATGGTCGATTAAGTAAATTATAGTCATGATTTTAAAATGATAGAGCGGAGCGACTTCCACAAATCTTCAATCTTCATTTTTTCAATTTGGTTCCGGTTAGCTCCATCTTTCCGTAACCGTCTTTTGATCCAGAAATAATCGGATGGAATCTATTCTGGATTTAGCGACCCCCAGGGCGGACTCGTTTTTGGATCCCAGGGGGAAGAATGCAAACGGCTGGGGAACCGGGACATTGATGCCGATGTTGCCTACATCCGCCTCCTTCATAAACCGGCGGGCAATGCCGCCATCCCGGGTAAATATGCAGGCGGAATGACCGTAGGCGTCTTTGTTGTTGATCCAGTCAAGAGCCTCGTCGAGATCACGTGCCCGCATCAAATTGATCACCGGCCCGAAGGCTTCCTCCCGGGCAATGTGCATATCCGGATTTACGTCATCAAAAATGGTCGGGGCAAGAAAAAATCCCTTCTCTCCGCCTTCAACGTTTACCTGGCGGCCATCGAGCACAATCTTCGCTCCTTCGCTGCGCCCTTTTTCGATAAATTCGATAACTTTTTGTCGGCCTCTCTCCGAAACCATGGGGCCCAGTTCGGTAGCCTCATCCAGGCCGTACCCCAGCTTCATACCGGCCGAAGCCTCGATTAATTTTTCCTTAACGGACTCATAGGCACTGCTGATGAGAAGAAGATTGTCCGTACCCAGGCAACGCTGTCCGCTCATGCCGTAGCATCCGCGTATCAATCCGCTCACGACTGCATCCACATTACTACCCGGCATGATGACAACATGATTTTTACCGTTTCCGTTAATGGATGCTTCTTTACCCAATTTGCCGGCCAAGGCAAAAAGTTCTTTGCCCACCCCCGTGGACCCGATAAATCCCACCCCTTTAACGACCGGATGGGACAAAATTTTCTGATTGACGTTGCTGCCGCCGTAAACAAGATTGACCAACCCGGGCGGAAACCCTTCGACTTCTTCGGTCACTTTAAAGATGGCGTCCAGGCAGACGGGATCATTTTTGCTGGGGCTGACCACCACCGGGCATCCGCTGGCGAGCGCATAAGGCACGTAAGACGACCAGGCGTGCATGGGAATATTATTGGGCGTAATAATCAGAAACACCCCCCTGGGCTCCCAGTATAAAGCCTGGTCCAGGCCTTTTGCCAGATCCGTAACACATTCGCCCTTGGTCAGCAGCAGCAGGGCGGAACAGGCGGACTCGATATTTTCAATGCAGCGGCGCAGGGTTCCCCGGGCCTCTCCGATGGTTCTGCCATGATCCTGAACAAGGACACGACACAGCCGATCGAAATGCTCTTCGAATTTTCCCCTGAGATCAAATAAATAGCGGGACTTATCCCTTAAAGGCACCTCCCGCCATTTGGCGGCAGCTCCCTGGGCGGCGTCAATTGCAGCTTCGATTTCACTGTCAGTGGCTGATGGAAACTCTGCGATCACCTCACCGGTGGCGGGATTGACGTCCTCATAAATAAGATCGGATTCAGACTCCACCCAGCTGCCATTGATGTAAAACTTCAATTTTCCGTAATGCTTTTGCACTTCAGGTAACAACGTCATCTTTTTCTCCTTGTGTAATCACATATTTAAGGTTCACAGGTTCAGAGTTCTCCGTTCAGGGTTAAAGCCCAACCCGGACAAGCCGGAATTGAAGATTGAAGATTTGTTGATGTCGCTTCGCTCCGTCCTTTTTAAAACCGTAGAATACCTTAAATATTGAATAGTTACAAAATAACGACAATATTTTGTTAGATAAATCCTTCGCAAACATGATGCGATTTCAATAAATAGGTACTAAAGGTTTTAGTGTTCAATCCAGCCGCTGGCCGCTTCGATGGCCGGGCCTGGAGTAGATACCCGGGTCCAGAGGGCCCGGCACTGATTCCTCCCTGAAAGGGAGTGTTTGTTTTATTACATATAAGTGCCTAAAATGAACTAAAGTGAGCTAAAGTACCTAAAGTTAAGGAATTCTATCTTATTTTATAAACGACTGAGCGTAGCGATACATCAACTTTAGATCACTTATAACTTTAGTTCACTCCACACTTTGTAGTTGTTTCAAGGCAGAGCCCATTGTCTCTGACCTGGCTCTCCGAGGCATAGGATCGTACCCCTACGAGCCGGAGGCCCAGAGGACCAGGTTTTCGATGTTAGAATAAACAGCAAACAGATTGAGCGAAGCGATTCCACCCTTCGACATTCAACATTCGATATTCTGCGGTTCGTTTTTCGGGCCTAACGATCCAAACAAATGACGAGTAACCAGTAACCAGTGACCAGTAACCAGTAATCAGTAATCAGTAATCAGTGACCAGTAACCAGTAACCAGTAACCAGTAATCAGTAACCAGTACCCAGTACCCAATATCCAGTACCCAGCACCCAGTAACCAGTAATCAGTGACCAGTACCCAGCACCCAGTACCCAGTACCCAGAAACTCTGAACCCTGAACCCCTGAACCCTGAACCCCTGAACCCTGAACCCCTGAACCCCTGAACCCCTGAACCGCGTAAAACGCCTCCGGCGTTTTACGCCACAACAGTCGCCGCAGGGAGCATTTCGTCGCTATTTTCCTCCTGCAGGCCGGGCATCGACAGCAGAACATCCAGCGCTTCAAGAACGTGTTCCTTCATCAGGCGGCAGGCCAGGGTTTTGTTCTCTGCCTTAATCGCGTTGATGATTTGGCGATGATACCGAACCGAGGACTGAAGATGAGACTTATTCTGCAACGACTTGTAACTGAACCGGCCGACCTGGTTGTGGATGCTGACGGAAATTTTTTTCAAACGGTCGTGGCCGGAAACCACCATGATTTTATCGTGAAAGCGATGGTGATATTCCTGATATTGCAGCAGGTCGACAGGCTCCATTTTAACGCAGGCCTCCATCTGCTGCACAACCGCATCCAGCTCGCTGATTTGATTGGTAGAAATAGTATCCATGGCAAGCTCGGTCGCCATTTCATAAAGAGCGGCTTTCAGGGTATAGGCCTCCCAGACATCTTTGGCAGTCATCTCGGTGACAAAAACTCCCCGGCGCGGCTTCCGCACGACCAAGCCTTCGGTCTCCAGGGCTTTAAAAGCCTCTCGAACAGGCGGACGGCTGATACCCAACCGCATGGCGATTTCTTCTTCTTTGAGTTTTTGACCGGGCTCGTACTCACCTTTGATAATCCATAACTCCATATGGCGCTTTGCCAGATCAACGACAGATTCGATTTTCATAGCTTATCAGTCTGTATCGCCTGGCCCGGACAAGCCGGGCATAATTGTAAATTGAATATTGCCCTTATTTTATATTTGTAGAATTCCTTAAAAGGTGTATCCACTCCGTAGTCCTAAACGATAAATCGTAGGTTGGGTTAAGCCGACGGGCTGCACCCAATCTTGTTGGGTTCGCTAATTTTGTTGCTATTTCAAACTTTTGAGGTGCCTTAAGATAGGCGAACCCAACATATATTGTGCCTGCATCCCGCTTAACCCAACCTACTATATGCGCAAGCAGCGATGTGGGTACCCCGCTTCCTTAAATGTTCAATTCTTACCCCAGCTGCTGGTCCGCCCGTTCGACAATTGAATCCATTTCCCGGGTCACCTGCTCGGGCAGATTCGAAGGTGCTGCTTTTTCCAGAAGATCCTTACAGAATTCGACAGCGCGCGCGACCAAATCACCCTGCCCTTGTTTATTCCAATCCTCTCGGGTCATACGGGTAAAAT
>PVMK01121413.1_pt1 | contig 13848 bp, 21 predicted proteins | sample 1853481 | NCBI WGS metagenome assembly PVMK01 (sample SAMN08533507, study PRJNA380276) | Marine sediment metagenome, whole genome shotgun sequencing project. | reverse complement strand
GTCGGAAATTTGTCTTGATTGACGATTCCATTTTGGTCAATTTATGGTAAATTTTACATTAATTTTGGGAAAAATTTCAGAAATTTAGCAGAAAATTTACCATAAATTGACCAAAATGGAATCGTCAATCAAGACAAATTTCTGACTAATTTATGTCATAATTAATGGTGATAATATTAGAGTTTAGGCCCCCATCCATCTCTCAATTGTGCGATTTCACACCGGGCCTGAACATTTTTTTTAAATCATCGTTGCAACTATATACCAAAATAATTCAGAAATTTTATGGCACGAATAGGTATCATAATTGTAATTGCTGCAGTAATAGTTTCAATGGGAGCTGCGATGTACATGTATGCACAATACCAAACAAACTACATCACAGCAGTTGCAGGTGAAACAGTTACTGTTGGACCAGTAGAGTATACCATAACATTTGAGGGAACACATGAAGGTGACAAGGAAACTATACCTGAAAATACATTTGTAATGATTGGAATTGTTGCAAAAAATATTGGTGATGAAAAAACACTGATTTCAGGGGGGCAATTCTACTTTGTTGATGAAAAAGAGCAAAAACACAGGCCAGTTTACGGTGAATTTTCATCAAAAGACATGCTAAGGGAATGGTTAGAACCAAACAAACCAATTGAAAAAACAACACAATTTGATATTCTATTTGATGAAGAAAAACAATACAAAATAATCATAAGACCACAAAAAGAACAATCAAGTGTTGATACAGCTGTAATTTGCATTACAAACTGTTGATCGATAATTTTACAAAATCAAAAAAGTGTCAAATTATACTGTTGTTAGCGTAGTATTGTATGACTTTTACCATATAACACCGATTACTTTAGGAAAAAGTTATGGCAATATCTAAAGCCAAAAGGGCAGAAGCAGCTAATAAAGCAGCAAGAACTCGAAAGAGAAATGCAGCTAATAAAGCAGCAGAAGCCACAAAAGCAGCAGCAGCTCGTAAAAGAAAAGCAGCAGCAGCTCGTAGGAAAAATGCCGGTAACAGAGCAGCTCCAAAACGCAGAGCCGCTCCAAAGAGAAAGGCAGCTCCAAAGAGAAGGGCAGCAACTAAACGAAAAACCGCTCCAAAGAGAAAGGCAGCAACTAAACGCAGAGCCGCTCCAAAGAGAAAGGCAGCAACTAAACGTCGTCGTTAAGCCTGTCTATGCACCCTTTTTTCTAATTCGACACTCTCAATATATTATATTTCAAAACTCGAGTTTAGAAATATTCTAAATTGCTACTCTTGAATTTTTAATTCAGGTAAAACAAAAACTTTGTTAGGTTTTATTTTTAGAATAATTCTTTTTTCATCATCGCGTTTGAAAGGATAATGTTCTCGTCCCAGGTATTGTTGTGTAAGTTTGTCGGCATGTTTGTAATCATAATCAGGAATTAGTTCCTCAACAGTTCCACGGATTGTTGTCATGTCAAGAGGATTATCTTTTGATACAACAGAGACTGCAACACGTGGATCACGTAAAATATTTTTGTGTTTAATTCTACCTTCTGCAGTATTTACCAAAATGTATCCATCATCATAATTTGCCCATACAGGGGAAACTTGTGGAGACCCATCTTTCATTACAGTTGCAATGAAAACAAGATTTTTTTCAGAAAATAATTTTTCTGCTTTTTCATCCATTATTTTTTGCCAGAATTTTCAAGCACATTAGTCATCGCTCTATTCATTATTTCCATTATCAGATACTGAGAGTATTCTGCAGATTTTTTGGTCTTTGATTTTGAAGTTTTTGATCCCAATCCTTTGAGAATTTTTTCAATTTTGCCTGATGTGTTGTCAATTACCTTTGAATATTTTGAATCAAAGTCTTCAGGTGTTTGAAAACCCAATAGTTTTGTTGAAGTACTATAGTATTTTGTAATTGCACCTCTTGATTCTTCAATTCTTACAATCTCAATTAGTCCAGATACTTTTAGAATTTCAAGATGATGACGAACAGTAGTCAATGCTTTTTTGAATCCTGCTTTTTTTAGCGCAGTTGTGATTTGGTCTGCAGATAATGATTGGTGATATAAAATCTCCACAACTTTTGCTCGTGCAGGGTCTTCAATTGCACGTGCGTGTTCAATACTTGTCGTAACGGTACGATTTACTTTGATTGGTTTTTCTAATAATGTAGACATGTTAATTTTACCTTCAAATCCGATCTAAAAGATCCGCGTATCATATTTTTTTGTCTATTAGCATCAATTTTTTTTTGTTATAATAAAAGCTAGACCGCTACCAAAATGATTGTAACCGATACAAGAAAAATAGTAATGTTTTGAATAAAGTTGATAGCGATACAATGAATATAGTATTGGTAAAATAATTATTGTAACGGTTTCAAAAATATTGTAAAACATCAAAAAATGTAGGATCTGAAAAGATATGTCAGAAAATAGTCCATATGACGGTAATTTGTCATAGGGTTAAAAATAAAATTCGAGTTAGAGTTAGCTTCTAGTCAACAATCAATTAACAATTAGAGTTACAATAACAAAACGATTTGAAAGTGAATGATAGAAAGCTAAGAGTTTGATGCAGTAACTATTGCTTGCTTAATGTCAGCCAAGTGATCATTGAAAACATCAGAGATTACATCCATCATTTTAAAAGTTGATTCAACATTGCTGTTTTGTTCAGTGTCTGTTTGTTTATTTTCCAAGTATCCAGTTGATTTTGCAACAAATGAATGGTACACCATGCCAAAGATACAGTCATCAGAATTTACATCCCAATGTGAAGAGTTTACCATGTTAGTGTAAGATGGGATTTGATCAATTACAATGTTTAGTAATGTTTCAAGTTCTTTTTTGTCTTCTGAATCCATGATTTGTTTATGGCTTTACGACTAAAGAGTATTTCCAGTTAGTTTTTCATATGCTGTAACATAACGTTCAGTCATTTTAGAGATAATCTCTTGTGGGATTTCAGGTGCAATTGGTTCATTACCTGCATCACGTGCATCATCAAATTGTTTTTGAAAACCATGGGCAGTTAACCAATCACGTAATAGTTGTTTATCATATGCTTCTTGTATTTTTCCAATTTCAAATGTGTCTTTTGGCCATAAACGATATTCATCCGGACCAATTGAATCACCCAAAGTTATTTGTCCATCAAGTAATCCAAATTCTAATTTCAAATCAGCCAAAATAAAACCAACATCATTAGCAATGCTAGCCATCTTTTTGTAAATGTCTATAGAAGTTTTTTCTAACCAGTTGTATTGTTCCTCAGTTACTAGATTCATTTCTAATGCTTTTGTTTTATCAATTGGAATGTCATGCTCAGATTTAGTAGTAGGATCAAATAGCGGTTCAGGTAGTTTTGCAGCTAACGTAGTATCAGTTCCTTCAGGCACATTAACTTCACCTTTTTTCCAACGACTCACTAGACTGCCATAAAAATAACCTCTAACAACGCATTCTATTGGAAGCATCTTCATTTTTTTTACAACAATTTCAGTGTTAGACTCTCGGCGAATGAAGTGGTTTGCTACATCTAATTTTTCAAACCAAAATTCTGCAAATTTACATAAAACTTCCCCTTTTTGTGGAATATTCTGATTAAACTTTACATCATATGCTGAAACTCTATCAGAAAATTTGAAGAGAATTGTGTTTTCATCAACATTGTAAAGATCCTTTACTTTACCACTTGTAAGAAACTTCAAACAATCATACCCAATTTTTATGGAATTTAACTGCTAGGGAAAAGTTAGAATTTACTACTTTACTTCCACGCCATTCCAAAATGCAACCATTCCCTTTATTTTTGTGGCAGCATCGTTTGGTTTTTCATAATACCAAGCACAATCTTTGTTTGTTTTTCCATTAACTGTGACAGAGTAATAATTTGCCATCCCTTTCCAACCACAAACAGTAGTCATATCAGTTTTCGTGTAATATTCTTCTTTGAGAGAGTCAAACGGAAAATAATGATTTCCTTCAACTACAACTGTATCATCACTTTCAGCAATGATTGTGTCATTCCATATTGCTTTCATGATTATCAATTCAATTTAGTATATTTAAAAAAATTCCCTATTCCCCTTTGAACTCTTTTCTGCTTTTGAATTCAGGAGTTATTCCTAAAGAATCATAGTTTCCAGATGAGCAAGTAAAACACATAGAATCAATTGGGATTCCAACAGCTGCTGCAAGATTTTCAGCATCATTGTATCCTAAAAAGTCAGCACCAATGCTCTTTCTCACCATTTCAGTAGTTTCTTCTGGAGTCATTTCTTTTCCGTTAGAAAATGTTGCAAGTTCTTCTTGTGATGGAAAATCAATTCCAGCATAGCATGGGAATTTAATTTGAGGTTATGTAATCACCATACTAATTTTTTTAGCGCCTGCCCGTCGTAGCGCTTTGATAATTGCCTTTGAGCTTATACCCCTAACTAGACTATCATCAATTACAATAACATGTTTTCCCTCAATAATTTCTCTGATTGGAATAATCCACCGATTAATTTCAATTCTGTCTGATTGATGGGGTTCAATGAAACTACGTAATGGGCCTTTTTTGCTATATCTATCTTTGAGTAAACCTTCATCAAATTGTACACCAAGTTCTTGAGCATATCCCAAAGCTGCAGGACGAGCTGAATCAGGTACAGGAATAACTAAATCTGCATCTTTGATTGGAAATTTTTTTGCCAAGAATCTACCAATATTTTTTCTTGCAACATAGATGTTAGTTCCCTCCATGTTACTTGAAGGATGTGCAAAATAAGTAAATTCAAAAGAACAATGTGCACGAGTTTGATCATCAGAAAATCTTTCAGTCTCTAAACCATTTTTACTTAATCTAATTAGTTCCCCGGGATTTACATTTCGTTCCATCTTAGCACCTACTGCCGATATTGCAGAGGATTCAGATGCAACAATGTAGGTATCATCTGATTCTTTATGTCCTAAAACCATTGGGCGGAATCCTTTTGGATCACGTGCAGCATAAACAGAATTATCATCAGAAATAAATGTGAAACAATAAGAGCCGACCATTTCATTTTTAAGAATTGAAAGTGCTTTTCCCATTTCCCCATTTTCAGAAATTAATGCAACTAGTCTTTGAGCAGCAACTAGTGTATCACTAGCATTTTGAGGCGTAAAGGAGCAACCACCAACTAAATTTGATAGTTCCTTAGCATTTGCTATTGTTCCATTATGTGCAATACAAAGATCTTTTACTTTGAGAGGCTGTGCGTTTTCAAGTGAACTTTTACCCATGGTGGAATAACGAACATGGCCGATAACTGAGGATGAAGCATATTCTTCAGTAATTGATTTGAATTCAGATGATGCTGCAGAAACTAAACCCAATCTCTTAAGAGGTGTTTTATTTGGAATTGCAATACCCCATGCTTCTTGACCTCGATGTTGAAGTGCCCTTAATGCATCAATTGCCATTGGAACAACATTAGTTCCACTTAGACTAAAAATTCCAACAACACCACAATTTTCTTTAGGTCTATCATCAATACAATGTTCTGTGGAGTTATCATCCATGTAATACCAAGTCCCTTAACGAATTTATCCAAGTTTTATGCGCCTTATCAACTCTTAGATCTATGATAGACTTTGCTCCATTGGTAAATTGAATTTTCTCACCCCCAAACACACCAACGGTTTTGAATGAAACTTTATTCTTTTTTAGAATATTTTCTAATTTTTTGATATTTTTCTTTTCAATAGTTATCAAATAACGAGAATGACTTTCAGAGAAGAGTGTTCTATCTACAGGTAATTTCTCTCCAGGTACTTTATCCAAAGAAACTTTACAGCCAATTTGATCAATCATGCAAAGTTCAGATACTGCAACTGCCAATCCACCTTTAGAACAATCATGTACAGATTTCGGAAGTTCTTGTTTAATTATTTCCAAAACTGATTTCATATTTCTCTTTGATTCTGAAAAATCAACTGTAGGGCAGGTTCCACCAATAAACTTGTGAATGTATTCAAAGTACTCAGAACCGCCAAGCTCATCTTTTGTATTTCCTATCATTACAAGATAATCACCTTTAGTAATTTTTTGATGGACTAGTGGTTTTTTGTCAATTAGCCCCAAGATACCAATTAACGGAGTTGGTTTTATTGGACCTGCAGGAGTTTCATTATACAGGCTCACTTTTCCTCCAATACAAGGTATTTTGAAATCTTTTGCAAAGTCAGTTAATCCTTTCAATGATTCTAAAAAGGTCCAAAATATTTCTGGATCTTTTGGGCTTCCAAATTGAAGATGATCAAGCATTCCAATGGGTTTGGCCCCTGTACATACAACATTCCTACATGCTTCCTCAAAACATCCAATTGCACCTTCACGAGGATTAATGTAACATTGTTTTGGATTTCCATCAATTTTAACAGAAAGATATTTTCCATTATCTAATCGCAATACAGACGCATCACCACCAGGCTTTATGACAGTACGAATACCTACCTCATGATCATATTGACTATACACCCAAATTTTGCTTGCAATATTAGGTGATGCTAAAAATTTCATCATAGTTTTTGAGTAATCAGTAATTGGTTTGAATTTCTTTTCTTGTGAAATGGTTTTCAAGTATTCAGGTTTTTTTGATGGTAAATCAAGTAACGTAGCATTTGCAATTATGTCTGCAGATAAATTGGCAAATGTTTTTTTACCTTTTTTTACATGTACTTTATTATCAAATGTAACACTACCAATAACAGAGCATCCAATACGGAATTTTTTACAAATATCTTGTAATTTTTTTAACTTAGTTTTGTTTGTAACAATCAACATTCTTTCCTGAGATTCTGAAACCATAATTTCATCTGGGCGCATATCAGATTCTCTAGTATGAACTTTATCTACATCCATCTCAATTCCAATATCTAGCGCATCAGCAGTTTCTGAAATCGCACAAGACAATCCACCACCACCCAAATCTTTCAGGGCATGAATGAGTTTTTCATTTCTTGCCTCAAGTATTGCCTCTATGATTAATTTCTCAATAAATGGATCAGGAATTTGTACTGCTGAACGATCTTCAGACTCTAATGAATCAGATGCAAATTGAGAGCCACCAATACCATCCCTGCCTGTAGGGCCACCAAGTAGTACTACAATATCGCCTTTCTTTGCATGGTTTTTGATTAAATTTTCTTTTTTGCCAAATCCCACACATGCCACATCAACTAATGCATAATTTTGATAACATTCATCAAATTCTACTTCCCCACCAATTGTTGGAATCCCTAAACAATTTCCATAATCTGCAACTCCAGTAACTGCATTTTTAAAAAGCCATCTTGCTTGTTTGTCTTTTTCAATATTTCCAAAACGTAATCCATCAAAAATTGCAATAGGGCGAGTTCCAGCTGATAAAATATCTCTTACTACTCCGCCAACTCCAGTTGCAGCTCCCCCATAAGGCTCCACTGCAGAAGGATGATTATGACTCTCAATGTGTGCAGTTACAACATAGCCGCCGCCAACATCCAATACACCCGAATCATATCCCTTCTCATTAATCACAAGAGGTCCAGTCATCGGTAACATTTTGAGATGCTTCTTTGATGACTTGTAAGAACAATGCTCAGACCATTCGGCAGCTACAATTTGTAGTTCAGTAGAAGTAGGATCTCTACCAATTTTTGATTTAAGTTCAGATAATTCTTGTGATTCTAAACTCAATTATTAACACCCATTTTTACTAAAAGTGATTCAAATATTTTAGAAGAAGGTTTACTATCAATAGGGTTTATTTCAGATTCAACAGCTCTTTCAGGATGAGGCATCATACCAACAACATTCCCATCTTCATTGCATACACCTGCAATTCTATTTGATGAACCGTTTACAACAGTACTATATCTAAAAACAATTTGGTTTTTTCTCTTTAATTGTTTTAAAATATCATCATCAACATAATAACGACCTTCCCCATTTGCGATAGGGATTGGAATTTTTTCACGTAGGTTAAACTGATTTGTAAATGGAGTCTTGTTATTTTCAACAATCAAATCTGTCCACTCACACATAAAATTAAGTGACTTATTTTTTAGTAATACGCCTGGAAGCAATCCAGATTCTACAAGAATTTGAAATCCATTACACACACCTAAAATTGGAATTCCTCTATCAGCTAATTTTTGAACGTCCTTAATTATTGGACTATGTGCAGCAATTACGCCGGCTCTAAGCCTGTCACCATAAGAAAAACCACCAGGAAGAATTACTGCATCAATATTTTTTGGTAGTGATTTTTCATGCCAAAAGTATTGTGCATCAAGATTAAAGACATCAGTTAGAACGTGATACATGTCCCGATCACAATTACTACCAGGAAAAACTACAACTCCAACCTTCACAATTACATTGACATTCAGAGATATTTAATTTGAATCTAGTCTGAAAAAATAATTAGTGATAGAGATTTGATCGCTTAAACATCAAAAACATCAATTATCACTTTACTGACCATTGGATTGTAAATTCGTAATTCGTCACAGATCTCTTGTACTTTAATTTGAGCAGTCTTTTTGTCTTTTTCTTTAATTGTGAATTTTAGCATTTTTGCAGTTTTGATTTTAGAGACTGCCTTATGAGTTCCTTTCAAAACTAGATCATTTAGAATAGTTTCACCCTCAGGATCACTAATGCCAGGTTTATTTTCTATAGTTACATGAACGCTAAATGTTGCCATTAATGATTTAAAAAATTTAAACGAGGTTAATCTATCTTCCGAAGTACTATTGATTGACAAGGAAAAAATATACTTTGTACCTTGTCACTATAATGAATTAATCTAACTAAATGGACAAATACTCATTTATTTTCTAAATTATTAACTTTATCAATATTTTTCATGCTAAACAAGAACTTCCTTGTGACTAGTTATCTGAAATTACATACAGATGGTAATGTATGAAAAGTATTATTAGAAATTATGGAAAAACTAACATGTTCTTTCTATGGTTTTGAATGTGAGTTTGTTACAGAAGGCAAACTAGAAGATGTAATTCAAAAATTCAAAATTCATACAGACGATGAGCATGGAATTGATTATTCAAAGGAAGCACTAATGCAGTTTATTATCAGACAGAATTAGAAAATAAAAAAGAAAATTTAATGTTATGGTGAATGGGCTGGGAAAATTCCTTCAGAACAGATTATGTAATTCATATCATCTGGTGCTAGATCACGAAAATCTGGCAATCCATGAATAATGTTTGGTTTCACATTATGCTTTGAATTTTTTGAGACCTTCACTTACAACTAAATTCAATACACGAGAGAAGCTAATTGATTTTGGTGAAGTTCTGATCATCTTTGCCTGAATATTTCGAAGTTTTTCAGCATTACCTGAATCCAACACAACAGTTATCCGGTCTCCCATACTATGAATATACTGATTTCATATAAAAATAGGATAGTAAAATTCAGTTAGATGTGAAGATATGATTTTGAAATATTCATCAAAAATACAAAAAATGATTTTTTCAAAGCGTTTTATAATTTGAAAATTCTAGTAGATTTGCTGATGATTATATCAACGGGTTCTCTCTGATTTCCTCAAAATTGATGAATATTGCCGAATTATGAAGCATAATTAACTTAGAACTAACGTAAAATTTTAGGAGAAGCCTCAACTAAAAAAAGGATTTATCAATATTAGTAAAGACCGTATATCTTTTCAATTATGTGTCATATTGGAATTTATACCAGAATATTTCATACTAATACATAATGTCAAGATCAAGATATTGGAAACTAACATCAGATGAGATGGGAGATTTCAATTATGATGAAAGTAAATTACTAAATTGGGAAATTAAATGCATTAGAGAGCCAGAGGATGAGGCTCACTTTATTGGGGTTTTCATGTACAAGTATGGTACAGCATATGACTATGAATCAGTAAAAGGAATATGTTATTTTTACAACAATATGACAAAGAAGAACTGCCAAAAATTACAGGTTTCCTTCAAGGGAAATTTAATGGAAAAGAAATGGAAAAAGGGGACAGGGTTTTGCTTAAAGATTCAAAAGAAATCTACTCCAGTAAAGACATCGGGGATTTGGCAAAAGAAATGGAAACAAAATTCAATACACGAGCAGTTATTTCTCTAGAGTTTGAGGATTTAACTGCAGAAGAGCTCAAAGAATTTGGATTGCCAGAGGCAAAACTACTACCAATTCCCACTAAATAGATATAGCTTAAAACACAAAGACATTAGATGTCAGAGCTTGATGGTATCAACATACATCTTGAAGAATTAAGAAAAAGATTACTTAGAATTGTATTAGTTATTGGTATCATTACTGCATTCATTCTAACTTTTCATGCAGTACCAATTCAAGTAGAAGAATTTACTTTGTATTATCCGACACCAGAACCACTGAACAACATTGCAGCACAAATAACAAATCACATGAAAATGAATCTTGTTCCAGAAAATGTACAGTTAATTCAAACTGCACCAGGACAGGCATTTTTTGCTCAAGTGTACATTGCAGCGCTAGTTGGATTGGTGTTAGGAATGCCAGTTGTCATTAGAGAGTTAGTTGGATTTATCAAACCTGCACTAAAAGAAAATGAAATCAATGTTAGCCGAAGTATTTCAATTCCAGCATTAGGACTATTCATTGCAGGTTGTGTTTTTTCTTACAATTTTGTGATTCCATATATTTTAGACTTTTTGTATAGATATGGGGAATCATCAGGTCTTGTAACTTTTCTTAACATTATGGATTTTGTAACTTTTGTTTTACAATTTTTGTTAGCATTTGGATTTTCATTTCAGCTTCCAATTGTAATGTATGCAATATCTGCATCAGGAATGGTGGATTCAAACTTTTGGAGAAAAAATATCAGGTATGCAATTGTAGTAATTGTAATTTTTGGTGCAGTGATCACTCCAGATGGAAGTGGTGTTACAATGTGGTTTATTGCAATTCCAATGATTGTACTTTATGTTGTAGGCATGATAGCCATTGAGCGTAAAGAACGTAAAATGTTGAACACTTAAATCTGAAATCAAAGAATATTATTTCATCATGCTTGGAACTACTGAGATTATAGTATTGGTTGTAGTAATTGGTGTGTTAATTTTTGGTGCAAAAAAGATTCCAGATCTTGCAAAAACATTTGGAAAAGCCAAAGGGGAATTCGAGAAAGGAAAGATTGAAGCAGATAAAGAACTCAAAGACTTCAAGAGTGAAATAGACAATGTTACCAAAGATAAAGAAGTAAAATCAGACTAGTTTTCAGCGATTTTTGCAAAATCATCTAAAATTTTAAGATAATCTTCTTCAAAATTGCTTTTTCCAAATAAATAGGATATTTTCAATTTGCTCTTTAGTTTCAAATCAACGTCAACTATGATTTTTGTTCCTTCAGGAATTTCTATGAATTGTTGCTTGATGTAACTACCTTTTACATCTCCACCGATAACAAAAATCTCATGTAAAACAGGCTCTTTTGTAACATGTTTTGCCATGATTAACAATTCCTGTTCTCCAAAATTCATATGCTCTTCTACTACTGAGGTATTTCCTCTAACTGAACGAATTCTAACTGATGGAAAATGTTGAGGAATTAATTTCTGATAATTTTCATAATCAGACAATAAAGAAAAGACGATTTCTCTTTTTGCGTTAACTATTTTGTCTAAAGAAAATTTTGGCAATGTTAATTCAAGCAGTGCCCCATCGAGGGTATAAATCGTGCTCTATGTCAAACTGGTCTAAACATTTTCCAACACCGTGATTAACAATATCATCAATTGATTTTGGTTTTGTGTAAAATTCAGTTACAGGGGGTAAAATCACAACACCCAACCTAGATAATTTTAGCATGTTTTCTAAATGAATTGCAGAAAGTGGTGTTTCACGGGTCATCAAGATTAGTTTTCGAGATTCTTTTATGGTAACACCTGCAGCTCTTGCAATCAAAGTATCATCATATCCATTTGCAATAGCAGATAATGTTTTCATGCTACATGGTGCAACAATCATTCCATCAATTCTATGAGTTCCACTTGAAACACTTGATGCCATATTTTTTTCATCTGAAATATTAGTCGCAAGTGATTTTACATAATCAACAGTATATTCAGTTTCCATAGAGATGCATTTTTCAGCCCACTCAGATATTATCAAATGAGTTTCAATATTTAATTTCTTTAAGGTTTCAAGCATTCGAATTCCATAAATTACACCAGTGCTACCAGTAATGCCAATTATTAGTTTCAATGATTAATCTTAGAATCTTAGAGTATTTTATGTATTAGATAGAAAATTTTATGAGGAATTTTGAGAGTCATCTTTTGTTGCAATATTTTCCAAATCTTTTCTTTCTTTTCTTCGTTTAAACCATAAAGAAATTCCACCTACAGTCATTGCAGTAAGTAGAATCACCCCCATCATTTGTAATTCAAAAGAATACAACATGAGAGAAGTCAGATACCGATTTAGAAAAATCTTATGTTTTCGGTCTTTGGGAAAAATTGAAAATAGCTATATTAGATCCCGATAACTAGGCATAATGTGATCAAAAGTTCTGAGATCAAAAAAATAGTTAACGACTATACTGATGTCAAAATTGGAGTCCTTGGTAGTCACTCAGCACTTGAAGTAATGGATGGTGCAAAAGATGAAGGTTTTCAAACTAGAGTATTTTGTCAAAAAGGAAGAGAAGGCCCATATCAAAGATTCAATAGAATCGCAGATGAAATTACAGTATTAGATAAATTCAAAGATATGGCATCAGCCAAAATTCAGAAAGAGTTACGAGATTCAAATACAATCATTGTACCACATAGGTCACTTACAGTCTATCTTGGGTACAAAACAATTGAAAATACATTCAAAGTTCCAATTTTTGGAAATAGAAAATTATTCCAAGCAGAAGAACGAACTGCAAAAAAAGGACAATACTATCTTTTAGAAAAAGCCAGAATAAAATATCCTAAATTATTCAAAGACCCAAAAAGGATCAATAAACCATGTATCGTTAAAGTTCAAGAAAAAAAGAGGCCACTTGAAAGAGCATTCTTTACAGTATCATCATACAAAGATTACAAGGAAAAATCAGAAAAAAAAATCAAACAGGGAGTTATTGCAAAAAAAGATCTTGAAAAAGCAAGTATTGAAGAATTAGCAATAGGAACATATATGAATTTTAATTTCTTCCACACACCAATATCAAAACAAGTTGATTTTATTGGAATTGAGAGAAGACTACAAACAAACATTCATGATTATAACGCATTACCTGCAAAAGAACAATTAGAGATGGATATAGATTTACAAAATATAGAGGTAGGTCATACCCCTGCAAGCATTAGAGAGTCATTACTTGAAAAAGTTATCAAAATGGGAGACAAATTTGTATCTGCAGTCAAAAAGGAATATGCCCCAGGAATTATTGGACCATTTTCACTTCAAAGTGTAATCACAAAAGATTTGGAATTGATAGTATATGATGTATCATTAAGAGTTCCAGGAAATCCAATAGTTGCAACTACTAGTCCATATACAAAATATCAATATGGTCAAACATTTGGTGTTGGTAGAAGAATTGCAATGGAGATTAAACTGGCACAAGAAGAAGATAGACTAGATGAAATAGTCACCTAGAGTTTTTCAAATTAAAAGATCCATTTTAGAAATAAGATGAATGAGCAAAATATTATTTCAAAGTAAATCAAAAGGCGTAAACCCCTAACAGCAGAACAATGAGAGATTTCCTCTCGTGGTCAAATGGATTAACATTTGATTGCCTTTTTCGTTCTGCGGGGCTACGCAGTTATTCGTCAGATTTTATAACTAACGAC
>PVMK01188953.1_pt1 | contig 13849 bp, 13 predicted proteins | sample 1853481 | NCBI WGS metagenome assembly PVMK01 (sample SAMN08533507, study PRJNA380276) | Marine sediment metagenome, whole genome shotgun sequencing project. | reverse complement strand
CCGGTTGTATTTGAGAGCGAGGCTATCGCAAGGCTGCTGGAACGTTGTGAGAAGATCGCTGTTTTTATACTTACTATCGGCAGCCGCTTGGAGGAAACCGTTGGCCAGCTGGCCGATGATAACCTTATAGTTGAGGCATATGTACTGGACGCAATAGGATCAAGCGTTGCTGAAAGTCTGGCCGATTTACTACAGGAAAAGATAAGAGACGAGGCTCATTCTAACGGGCTTTGTATAAGCCGCCGCTTTAGCCCCGGCTACTGCGATTGGGACATTAGCCAGCAGGAGATGGTCTTCCCTGCATTGAATGGAGTTGCGTCGGGGGTCTTTCTGAGCGACGAGTTTATGATGACGCCACAGAAGTCGATATCGGGCATCATAGGTATCGGACTATGTGACAGCGGTATGGATAGTTTTAATCCCTGTAAAACCTGTAATAAACGCAATTGTCCGGGGAGGAGGCACTAGGATATGATTCGAAGAGGGCTACCGGGTGGCAGCTTCAAACCTCTTACTGAAGAGGCTATACTTATGATTCACCATACTGTGATGAGGATAATCGAGGAGGTGGGTTTTCAGGTACACTCGGATACTGGCCTTAGGCTTTTCCAGGCGGCAGGAGCGTGGGTAGATGAGGAAAAGCGCCTTGTACGTCTGCCTCAGGATAAGGCCATGGAGCTCATAAACATGGCGCCTTCCGAGGTCAGGCTCTGTGGTGGTGATGGGAAGCACGACATTATCCTGGGTGGGAACCGCGTATACACGGGAACCGGGGGGACCGCTTTAAATGTCTACCGGCAGGAGACCGGAGAAAAGACATTAGCCACGCTGGATGACCTGAAACGCATCGCCAAGCTTGTTGATCAGCTGGATAATATCCATCTATTCCTATTACCAACCTATCCCAATGATGTGTCACCGGAGAAAGTGGATGTCAATCGCTTTTTCTCCGGCCTGGATAATACAAGCAAACATGTGATGGGAGGACTTTACACCAGCGATGGGCTTAAGCAAGTGATAAGGATGGCGGAAATCATCGCTGGCTCTGCTGAAAAACTTCGCCAGCGTCCTATTATATCCTTGATAGCCTGTACTATAAGCCCCCTGAAGATAGATCAGAAATATGGCGATTTTATGATAGCCATTGCTAAAAGTGGGGTACCTGTTGTCTGCCCTGCCGAGCCCCTATGCGGAGCTACCTCACCTGTTACCCTCGCTGGTAACGTAACAATGCAAACAGTTGATTCCTTGATGGGCGTTATACTGACGCAGCTCGCCAACCCGGGTGCACCCGTTATATTTGGCTCAGTGGCTACCAGCACGGACCTGAGCAATTTCAATTATCTGGCAGGGTCAGTCGAGATGGGTCTTATCAACGCAGCAGGTGCCCAGATGGCCCAGTTCTACAAACTCCCATTCTACGCGACCGGGGGTATGACCGACTCAAAGGTGCTCGATGCGCAGAGCGGTTATGAATCTGCGATCACTAACTTGCTATGTGCTCTGGCAGGAGCCAATTTCATCCACGACGCTGCTGGTCTTATGGAATTCGCTCTCACTGCCTGCTACGAGAAATATGTTGTGGATAATGAGATTCTGGGGATGGTAATGAGGGCAGTTGAAGGCATAGTCGTTAACGAAGACACTCTAGCCTTCGATCTCATCAAGGAGGTTGGCCCAGGTGGCAATTTTGTCACTGCCAAACATACCAGGCACTATATGCGGCGTGAACACTATCAACCTACCCTTAGCGATAGGGATAACAGGGAGGACTGGGAAGCCAAGGGAGGGAAACAAATCTGGGAAAGCGCGGCGGAGAAAGTAAAGGAGCTCCTGGCCACAGAAGGCTACGGGCTACCTGCGCATATTAAAAGCCAGGTGCTGTCAGAGATACCAGGTATTGTGGAGTAATACGGAGTGTAATTATGCTGGTGATAGGAGAGAAGATCAACGCATCCAATAAGTCTGTGGGGCAGGCCATTGCCAATAAAGATAGCGAATTCCTTAGCAACCTTGCTAAGAATCAGGCAGCTGCCGGGGCCGACTTCATTGATGTGAACGTTGGCGCTGTTTTAGGTGACCGTTATCATCAGGAGGCCACTATGAAGTGGCTTGTTGAAGTTGTTCAGGCAGCTGTAGATAAGCCGCTTGCCATAGATAGTGATGTTCCTGGTATCATCGAGGCTGCCTTTCGCAAATACCAGGGTGACACGGTGATGATAAACTCGGTCAATGCTGAGCCGGAGAGGCTAAAAGTTGTGGGAGGCCTTGCGGTTGAGCGTCAGGCGTTGCTGGTGGCTCTGGCAATGGGAGAATCAGGGATACCCAGCACTGTAGAGGAGAGGCTGGATGCCTGCGAGCTTATTATGACTCATTTAACCCGGATAGGTTTGCGGGAAGAGCAGGTATTTTTTGATCCCCTGGTACTCCCCATCGCTGTAGATTCAACCCAGGGTCTTGTTACCCTGAGGACTATACAGGGCATCAAGTCGCGCTATCCTTCCGCTAAAACGGTAATGGGCGCGAGCAACATCTCTTATGGACTACCGCGCAGAGGAATGGTCAATAGGGCTTTTCTTTTAATGGCAGTCTCTGCAGGACTCGATGCTGCTATCCTTGATCCACTTGATAACAAGATGATGAGCTTTGTCACAGTTGCTGACATGTTAATTGGGAGAGATCCCTCATGCAAAGGATTTATTAGGGCTCATAGGAAGGATATTCTTGCAGACTAGCTCTCGATGTCTTGAGAGACTGCTGAAAAAGAGATGCAGGATACTTCCTGACGGGGGTCTGGGGGTGTCCCCCAAGATTTAATAAAGTCCCTCAAGATTGGGGGATTAGGGGATTGATTGAGACTATTTCATCAATCTTCTTAACACAGATAACGAGAGTCCAACAGGAGGAGTAGTGTGCCCAGAGAAGGAATCCTAGTACGCAATCCTTATGAGAGGATAAGCAAAGAACAGGTATTGCAGATCCACCAGGCTGCATTGGAGATCTTAATGGATCCTGGCATGATGTGTTTTAATAGGCAGGCCGCTGACATATTTCATAGCAGCGGCGCTGAGGTTACGTCGGTTTCCCCCGGCGACCGATCTGCCTGGCTGGTAAAAATACCCGAGAAGCTTGTTATCGATGCCCTTGACACCGCCCCCAAGACCGTAAAGCTAGGTGCTAGAAATCCAGATAATACTCTTATTATGAGGGGAGAAGAGCCCAGGGTATACTTCATCTCTGGCTCTGAAACCAATATTTGGCTGGATGTCGAATTTCCATCTTATGTCAAGAAATCTGATCCCAGCACCGAGATTCGGGTACCTGAATTTCGTTCCAGACGCGGTACAGTTGCCGACCTCTGTATGTCAGCACATGTATGTGAGCATCTCGAAACCCTGGATGGCTACATCCGCACAGTAAACATACAGGACAAGGATATCACAGAGGATAATAAAGACGTCAACAAGTTCTTCGCCTCCTTGAACAATACCACCAAGCATGTTATGTCAGGGCTTACTAGCCTGAAGCAACTGGATAACGTGGTTAATATGGCAAAGCTGATAGTTGGAGGCGATGAAGAACTGAGAGAAAACCCTATCATCTCCTTCATTACCTGTCTGGTTAAAAGTCCACTGCAGTTTGTTGAAGATACAACTGATACCTTTATCGAGATTTGCAAGAGAGGGCTGCCCATAGTTGTTTCTTCGTCCCCTCAGGCCGGGACAACTGCCCCTATTAAGGAAGCCGGCATTATAGCTCAGATAAATGCGGAAGTCCTGGCAGGAATAACCTTAGGCCAGTTGGTCAATCCTGGAACGCCATGTCTATATGGCAGCGTTCCTGTGAGAGCACGACTTGATACGCTTGGTGACTCCTATGGATCCGTAGAAACGAGCCAGTACAACATCGATTGTGTTCAGATGGCTCGGTTCTATAAGCTGCCGAACTATTCAACTGCGGGTGTGTGCGATACGAAGACACCCGGCATACAATCATCGATAGAAAGACTGTTCTCACAAATACTGGTCACCTTGAGTGGCCCCCAGTACCTGCACTGCTCTTACGGCTTGCTGGACTGCAATTCGGTTTTCTGTTTGCTACAGGCTGTAATAGATGATGCCCATTTCCAGATGATCAAGTTTTTTCTCAAACAACCGCAGATCGACGAGCTAAATATTGCAGAGACACTCAAACAGACTAGAGAAGTTGTGGAAACGCCACAGAAACTCTATATCAATTACATTCGCCGCGTAATGCGCAGTGGTGAACTTTCAATGCCTTATCCCTTTGAAGGGGATGGTGATAGGGATGCTGTGTTCGAACTGGCCAATAACAGGATGCAAGAATTTCTGGCAAAGCCTGTGGAGCACATAGACGAGGGTATAGCTAAAAAGATATTCCAAAATATACCGGGCCTTCTACCGAGGCTTAACGTCTATGAGGAAAGGAGACAGTGATGAGCGAAGATATTATTGCAGCTCTCAAAGAGAACGTTATACAAGGAAGGCAAAATAAGGATGATGAGGGAATAGAAGAAGGCATGGCAGGAACACCCGGTGTGCTGGAGTTGACTCAGGCGGCGCTGGAGAAAAACATTCCGTTGGAGGATATTATTACCCAGGGTCTGACCGCTGGCATGCAGGTTGTCGGAGAGAAATTCTCCACGAAAGAATACTACATTCCGGACATGCTGGCCTCTGCCCAAGCGGTTGGAGCGGCCATGGATATACTAAAACCACACCTTGAAAGCTCGAATGTCGAAACAAAGGGGAAATTCGCTATTGTCACGGTAAAAGGGGATATTCACGATATTGGGAAGAATATCGTCGCTATTTTACTCAAAGGGGCAGGTTACGAAGTAGTAGATCTCGGCATTGACATTCCCACTGAAAAGATAGTGGAGTATGTAAGAGAGGAGAAACCGGGCTATTTGGGGCTCTCTGCCCTATTGACTACTACAATGGTGGCCATGGGTGAAATCGTTGAGGCGTTGAAGAAGAATGGCCTCAGAGACAAAGTGAAAGTACTTATCGGTGGGGCAGCGGTATCCAATGAATATGCCCAGGAAATCGGTGCAGATGCGTACTGCGTGGATGGTTTCGAGGCTGTTCGCGTTCTGGACGGTTTCCAGGAATCACGGACATAGTTCGAACACAACGATTTCAATAAAATTGAAGTAAGGAGATTCATTATGGCAGGAATTGCCGGAATTCAAGGAACTGATGGTGGTGAGCTAGACCTTATGCTCGAGAGGATCAAGTACCGGGGTCCGCACGAGACCTGGACGAACCGCGAGGGCGGGAGTGTACATGGGCTGTAATGAGCTGAATATGGGGGCGGACTGTAAGGATGGCTCACACCATGCATCTGACGGTAAGAAAGCAGTTGTCCTTGATGGTCGTGTGTACAATCCGGAAAAGGGGAATAAGACCGATGCCGAGGCCGTGCTGGCCCTTTATGATAAGTATGGGAACACAGTTTGCCAAGAAGATAGATGGTGATTTTGCCTGCGCTATATCGGACAAGGGGAAGATGATACTGGCCCGTGATTGGGCGGGCATAAAACCTCTTTACTACGGGCATAGCGGTGATGGTAGCTTGTACTTTGCATCGGAGGCAAAGAGTCTGGTGGATATTGCTGACGATGTCAAAGAATTTCCGTCTGGCTATGTCTATTCCCGGGAACTGGGGTTCCAGCGATATAACTGCGAAGCTGTAGAGACCCCTGAGTTCGAAAACTATGAGCAGGCCAAGAAAGTAATCCGTCAACTTCTGACAGAGGCAACAGAGAAACGCATGAAAGATAAAGCCGTGGGGGGAATTCTCCTCAGCGGCGGTTTAGACAGTAGCTTGATCACCTACATGGCCCATGAGATAAAGCCAAATATCGAATGCTTTACTGTAAGTATGGAGGAAGGGGACAAGACCTTCCCGCTGGCTAAGGATGTAACTGCCTATCTAGGCATCAAGCATCACATCTTATTTTTTTTCTAGAAGGAGATAAACGAGATTCTACCTCTGGCCATACATCATCAGGAGATGTACGAGGAGAGCTGCGTGCACGGTTCCATTGCCAATTTTCTGGCCGGACGATTTGTCAGCCCACATACCAAGTGCGTTCTCACTGGAGAGGGAGCCGATGAATTCTTTGGCGGATACGATGGCCAGTTTAAACAGGGCAGGAACCTGGAGGAGGTTGCCAGTATAGTCGATCAGCTTATCAGCGTTTCCCATAACACAGCATTACAGAGGCTGGATAGACTGAATGCTGCAAATTCTATGGAAAGCCGTACTCCTTTCCTTGACACTAAGGTAATGGATTTCTGCATGAAGATTCCTCTTGAACACAAGATACACGGTGCGGAGCAATCTGGGAAATGGGTATTACGCCAGGCATTTGAGGGTTGCTTGCCAGAGCACATCATTTACCAGACAAAACGCTTCTTCGCTCAAGGTTCAGGCGTTGCCTATATTATGCGCTCACAGGCTGAAAAACAAATATCTGAAAAAGATCTGGTTGAATTCAACAGGACAGATGGTAACCCATACTTGTCTTCTGTGGAGGAGCTGTATTACTACCGGATGTTTAAAAAGACATTGCCGCAACCTGCATTTGATAGATTGGTAGGCAGATGGGATCCCCTCAGGCCTGACTTCTTTTTACGGAAGGCGGGTTCATAACCTTAATACGGTAAGATAAGACCTCGTCTTGTACGCCATGGAATGGACCATCTTGGGCTCCGGGGGTTGCATGGCTATCCCCAAGCCGCTCTGCGGCTGCCGGGTTTGCCAGGAAGCCTGTGAGAAAGGCATTCCCTATTCCCGAACAGGTCCCTCCTCTTTTCTTCACGACATCAACTTGCTGATCGACACACCTGCGGAGATTGCATCTCAGTTGAATCGATCAGACATCCGCTCTTTGGATTATCTAATCTTCACCCATCTTGACCCAGATCACGTGGAGGGCTTTCGCGTAGTAGAGCAGATTACGCTTGATTTTAGATCCTGGCGTGCTTATCCGGAAAAACAAATCTGTTTACTGCTCCCTGATCAACTCAGCCGACCACTAAAGGAGATCCGGTCTTCGCTTGGCCCCCATATTGATTTTTACCAGGAAAGAGGGTTTATCCGAATAGAGCTTTTTCAGAATGAGATTTATATAAAGGACATAAAGATCACTGCCATACCCATGGAAAGAGCACGCCAGACAACCTTCGTTTACGTTTTTGAGAAGTCCGGATGCAGGGTAGTTTATGCTCCCTGCGATGTCAAGCCCTTCCCGGAGCATCTTGGCGAGGTTCAAAAAGCTGACCTCTTGATCATCCAACCGGGGATATTCGAAGATGGCCTGAAACATGGATTCAACTACTCTCCTGAACATATCTCAAGGACCACCCACTATACATTCGAGCAAACCCTGGATATGGCCAAACGTATCCAGGCTAAGCAGGTTCTATTTGTTCATCTGGAGGAATACTGGAACCGGAGCTATGACGATTATTGTGCCTTGGATTCGGATACTGATATGATCCACTTTGCCTATGATGGCATGCAGCTAACGGTGTGAGATAGAATTACCTGCTTGCCCCTGCTCCACCTATGGAGCACCTTCATTATCTTATCCTTGCAGGGGCTTTATATGTATGCGCATCCATAACAAAGGTAAAACCTTTTTTTCGGTCGGCTTACTACCTCTATTTATAAATCTTCTTCTCCTTTCCCCCTGTTCCCTGCACCATGGCCTTTAATCCCGAGCAGAATTACAGCCTGTTGTTCTTATCACCCTACCATTTACCACTCGAACCAATATACATACTCAACTTTAGTAGTAATTTACTGGGGCTTGTGTTATACTTCTATTATAGAAATAATTCATAGTGGAAACAAATGATTGATGATTCTCATCAACAAGACAATGACAGACAGATAGGAAGTCTTGTACAGGACTTCCTGCAGATAGAGATGAAGCTCAGTACTATATTGCCTGAAGAAATTGAACAACTGCAATATCTTCTCGACGAGGTACGTGACGGAGATAAACCTCATCGCTTTATAAATTACAACCTTTTTTCCCGCATAATTTACAACCTCTATCGGGAGAACGATATGACAATGGGGGAATTGAGCAATGCCCTTTCGGTGCCGTTTAGCACGGCAACACGGATGATCGATTGGTTTGTGGATAATGGGTTTGCACGGAGGCTATCCGATCCGGAGGACAGGAGGATTGTTCGAGTAGCTCTTACAGATGGTGGAAGGGAACTTTATAGAAGTATTGAGAGAAATATAGGACAGCGTTCTCGGCAGATGCTTTCACCTCTAACGGCCGAGGAGCAGACCATGTTTTTTGTGCTTATGGATAAAGTGGTAAAAGCCTCGCAGGAGACGGAAAGCCAGTTTTGAACCGCATACATCCACAGGCGAAACATTTCCGCGTTAACGAAGATAACTACGCCCTGGGCGATTTCATGGTTTCTACTACTCTAGGCCTATGAAAAATAACATACATTTTGAAAGGGAGAGAATATGTGGCATCTCACTAAACTAGGCATACGCTTCCGCTGGTTAACCATCTTGCTAGCAATCATACTAACTGGTGCTGCCGTCTGGGGCACCTTGCAGCTTAAGACGGAGCTGATACCCAACATCGAATTCCCCTTTACCAGCGTGATAGTGGTTTACCCAGACGCTTTACCGGAAGAAGTCGTAAGCGAAGTGACCGTGCCTGTTGAAGATGTCATCTGGGAGCGAGTTAAAGGGCAGGGTCTAAAACATATATCCTCGACATCCGCAAGTGGGGTTTCCGTTATCTTCACTACTTTTGATTACGGCACCAATATGGGTGACACGAATAGAGTTATAGAGGAAGCGATTGATGGTATTAGTCTTCCTGACGAAGTCAGGCAATTAGAGGGTAATCCTCAAGTTATTCCCATCGATCCCAATCAGATGCCCGTAGTGATTCTGAGCCTCAGCGGTGACTATTCCCAGTACGAGTTAAAGAATATTGCTGAAGCCAATTTTGTACCGGTCCTTGCACAGATTGATGGCGTCTTCAGTGTTGAAGTTGAGGGTGGTGATAAGGAGAGAGTTATCATCGGTCCCGATCCTCAGCAGTTGGTGGCATCAGATATTTCTGTGTATCAGATAACATCGTTATTGGATGATCAATACGGCTCCCTGGAAGCTATCAAGAACGCGCCTATGGGTGTAGACAGTATAGTGCTGGGCAACATTGCCAGTGTGGGGCCAGGGCCAGCTCCAAACACGGTTATCACTCGAACAAATGGAGAGGCGAGTGTAACAATCAACGTGATGAAACACACTGATGCAAACACCGTCGACACAGCAAATGCGGTAATGGAAGAGGCCCGTGATATTGAAACGGATCTCAATGGAGAGATTATAGTTGTACCACTTTTAGACCAGTCGGAGTTTATTGAGGACAGCGTAAACCAGTTACTGCAGATGGCGATTATTGGTTTCCTTTTGGCAATAGTCGTTGTCTTTTTATTCCTGAGGGCTTTCCGGGCTTCCCTAGTAACATCAATGTCCATTCCGGTGAGCGTGGTGATCGGTTTTCTGATCATGTACTTTGCCGGCATAACAATTAATATTATAACCCTGAGTGCTATGGCGATTGCTGTTGGTCGTCTAATTGATAACAGCATAGTGGTCACAGAGGTTATATACCGCCGTATGAGGGATGGGGAAGGCTGGCAGGAAGCTGCAATTGGCGGAGCTAAAGAGGTGGCAGCACCCCTCACTTCCGCTACACTGGCTACCGTGGCCATTTTCCTGCCGCTTGTGTTTGTAGGCGGTATCGTGGGAGAACTCTTCGTTCCTTTTGCTCTCACTATAACTTTTGCGTTGATAGCCTCCTTGCTAGTAGCACTTATAGTAGTACCTGCTTTCTCCAAGTGGTTCGTTGGTAAAAAAAGCAATACGAAACAAGAAAAGAAGTCCCAGTCTCGCACGACCTGGTATCAGAGATGGTATGTTTCTCTGCTTAAGTGGGCCTTAGGTCATCGAGCTATAGTCATGGCCATCACTGTCATTCTCTTTATTGGCAGTATTATGATGATCCCTTTGATCGGTACTTCATTCTTGCCTAATATGAGCGAGCCGATGCTAGTGGTAAAGATCGAATTGCCTCCAGGGACTGAACTTAATGAAACTAGAGATGTCACTGTCGAGGTTGAGTCAGTAATTGTTAGCGATGTACAAAATATGCAGTCCTACTGGTCAACAATAGGTACATCTACATCACTTTTTGGTGTTATCAGCACGATATCAGGTGGGGGAGACAACACCGCTGAGATAAATATCATGCTGGAAGACGACACTGATATGAAAAAGGAAAGGGATACTTTAGATAATAGCCTCGATGACTTGAGAGATTCAATGGGCTTCGATTTTGTCAAAGTCCTCACAAGCGAAGAAGCGGACGCCGGTTTTATGGGCGGGGGCGTCAACCTCGAGGTTGTAGGTGAAAGCCGTGATGAAGTGAACCTCACCGCTGAATTGCTTTACGAAAGGCTGTTAGAAGTCGAAGGTATATCGAATCTCGAGACCCAGCTCACTTTGGTTGTGCCTATACTCGATATCGAGTTAGATCCCGACAAAATGACAGCTATGGGATTAAGTGATGAGCAAATTGGGGAAGCACAGCAAGAGACATATCTCCTAAGAGCGGGGACTAGCTCTGACGATGTACTTGTAAGCGTAGATGGTGAGAGCTATGGCATTACTATAAAGGGTATTTCGTACCAGCTATATACTGCCGAGAACCCCGAGGAGCTAACGGAAGCGCTGCCGATGGGCTATCCTGTATTTGGTACATTGGGTGCTATCGCGGATGTGGGGCTGCCATTGAGTCCCACACATATCAGCCACTATGACCTGCAGTTCGCAGCCAGCATTACTGGTACAGTAGATCAGGAGGACGCCGGTGCTGTAAACCGCGAGGTTAACGATGTAGTCGATGAGGTCCTGGCTACCCCTGGTTCGGAGGGCGTAGATGTTAAGATGGGTGGAATGTTCGAAGAGATGGCTGAAGGCTTCTCCAGTATGGGCATTGCCATAATTGCCGCGTCATTTATCGCCTTTCTAATACTCGTTATTTCAATGCGCTCGGTATTCAATCCTCTTATTATTATGGTCAGCCTGCCGCTGGCATCTATTGGCGCCATTCTTGCTCTGCTGATTTCAGGTTACACACTTGGTATGTCCGGGATGATGGGCATTCTGATGCTAATAGGGATCGTTCTCACCAATGCTATAGTCCTGATCGCTTTGGTAGTGCAATTGCGTAAGCGCGGAATGAGCACCCATGACGCTCTGATCGAGGGGGGACAAACAAGGCTGCGACCAATCCTGATGACGGCGCTAACCACAATGATAGCTATGATACCATTGGCTGTTGGAGTCGGAGCGGGCACTTTTATTGCTGCTGAGTTGGCCGTAGTGGTTATCGGTGGACTGTTTACTTCAACACTTTTAACCCTTGTGGTTATTCCGGTGGTTTACAGCCTGGCCGATAGTCTGCGCAACCGCAAACGAGTTGCGGTAACAACAGGGGATACTATATGTCCAAAATGAGGATCTGCCACAGTTGTAAAAACATCAAAGAGCGGGCCAAATACCGGTAGTAGTTTCCATGTATGCACCCGCTACCCTGAATGCAAAGGGAAATTACCGCTTTGAGACCAGGCTCGTTTAAACCAAAAAAGAGGTGCAGGATACTTCCTGCAGGGGGTCTGGGGGTGTCCCCCATATTTAGAAGTCCCCCAAGATTGGGGGGTATAGGGGGTTGATTGTTAGTATTTCGACATTCTCATTTAAATGCTACCTTCGTTATCTGTAAAACACACCTATTCCGCAACTGTGCTATATAGTATCCAGTAGATTTAATTGCTCCCTTTTTGCTCCCCTTTATCCTTCAGAAATCGCTCTATCTCTTTAAGAAGCTCCTCCGTCTTGAATTCCGGACCTATCTCGTCCTCTCCGGTTTGCTCGGCCAACCGTACAAAATAGTCGACGAGCTCTTTTGCCTCTTCTCCAAAGGACTCTTTAAGGTGGTAGATCTTTTCCTCTATTTGTGCACTCGTTTCCCTGGCCCAGCTATCGATATCGCTCAGCTCTATATTCAAATTCGCCATTTGTGCCAGAACCTGAAGCACTGCTTTGGCCGATCGGGGATTGGCAATATGGGTGGTGTAGATGGGTATCTCTCCCAACAGGCAAACGCCAGCTATATTCCTCTGCTTCGCCACTCCCAACACCAGCCCGTTCAGGCCGCTTATACTCCCCTGCTTAAGCGGTGCTACATCATATTTCTGCAACCATTTGACCAACCTGGGCATTGTAGCGACTGCCAATACCTTCGGTTTCTTGGTATGGTAGATATGTGTGGGGGCTGCAGCAAAGGTAAATAGCTTTTTGACTCCAAACTTTTCAGCGACGTCTAAAACCAAATTTGCCAGCCCATACCCATTCATAATAGGCTGAGACTCGCCTATGAATATTATCCAGTCCCTTCTCCCATGACCCCTTGATACATAGAATTTGTTCTCCGGAAATTCTACATCTCCCACCACATTGTCCTCAATCAGCACGCCATTAATGTCAAAAAAGCCTTCGGGTGCGATGCTGCCCAACTCCTGTGCTTCCCATTGCTCCGTCAAATACCGCGCAGCAATGATCGCCACACCTCCCATACCAGGCCATGCTGCCACCATGAAAGGATTTCTGAGTTTCGGCTCTTTATATAGGTTTAGCTCATCCATTATAATTCCGTAATAGCTCCCCTACTAATATACTCGAAAGAGGCAGTTTTTACCAGTGTGTATAAGACTGAAGCGTTACGAGCGAAGATTTATATTAGGGTAATGTCTTATTTCAGCCACCATATTTATATGTATCTTGAAGCTGCGATAAAATGAGGTTAATTTGGTCCTCTATTTTGAGGTTTCTATGATTATATCGCCAGGCATATTCTGCAAGGTACAGTGGAAGACGTTCTCTCCTTATTCCTCCCTTAGCCACTAGCTTTCGTTTCAGGTAACCCCAGAATCCTTCCAATCCATTAATATGGTTGCCCTGGCTATCCACATACTCCTGCTGATCATGTCTCACAAGACGGTGGACATAACCTCTTGCAGCCACTCCTGTGTAGCTCGGAAATGTATCAGAACATACAATAGATCCCCTTGCTACTCTCTTCCGTAGCAACGGCAATAGAGTGTTTGCTCCTACATCTGGCACTATTTCCGTCCATACCTGGCCATTCCGACAGAGAATCCCAAATACCGCCTGTTTGGATGTCCCCCTTCCTCTTTTGCTTCCCTGAACACGAGCTGCTTTTCGTTTATTCTTCCAACTACCACCCAGATAGGTCTCATCTATCTCCACTGTGCCTTCAAATACTGGTGGTATATCCTGTACCATTGCTTCCCTTACTAGAGTGAGTGCTCTCAGTACCTGTTCCCTCCCTAAGCCAGCCTCTCGAGATATGGCTTTGCTGCTCAGACCCAGTAGAAACCAGCGCAGTAAACGTTTCCATTCTGAATGAGATAGATGTAAGGGTAACCTATCCGCACGCCACTCATACCTACACGCTGAACATTTCCTCTTTCCCCGTCTAACCTTCCAACTTCTCGATTGACCACACCGCGGACATTTAATTGTCTTAGCCATGCCACCATTCTCTCATATCTAGGTGGCTATTTTAAGACTTTACCCTGTTTAATTTAGTTTGGTAAGGAGAAATGACAAATACGGACTAGTCGCAGATTGGTGTTTTGTGGTTGATCTCGTCAACTGGGCGGGCTGGTGCAGAGACACTTAT
>PVMK01117954.1_pt1 | contig 13849 bp, 14 predicted proteins | sample 1853481 | NCBI WGS metagenome assembly PVMK01 (sample SAMN08533507, study PRJNA380276) | Marine sediment metagenome, whole genome shotgun sequencing project. | reverse complement strand
TCGGTCATACCCATGGATAATTGGGACCACTCCTCTGTTTCAAATTGTGGCTGAAGCCACTCGGAAAGCCGGCGGGTACGATTAAAAACATCCCGGATTATCTGCTCTTCGACCTGCCAGGGCGCCATCGTCATCAGACCAAGAGGGCGCAGGCCAGGTAGATCATGGACCAGTTGGGCCATAGCCAGGAGGTTTTCCCGTTGCCGGCCATCCTCTTCCCATTGGCTACAAACGATTCCGGCCTTGTTCTTTTCTCCAGACAAATTGACCTCGACAAATACGCTCAACGGGTCTGTCTCACTTCGACCATTTTCTACCAGGCGATTTGATAATCTCCGCGCGACTTTCGGCCGTTCCATTGCATGAAATACCGCCGCCGAATCGGCCACCAAGTTTGTCTTCCGGCTCTGCAAAGCGCCTATAGCATGCCAGACTATGCCCGGGTCAGAGCCAAGGGCATCTTCACAGTGGCTCGCTTGGAGCTCATCTCTTCGGCGCGATTTTCGCCAAAGTGTCGTTGACCGGCCTCAAAGGCGGCCAACACGGTTTCGGCCGGCCAGGTCTTGGTGACGGCGACCAACTCGATTTCTTCCGGCCGGCGGCCGGCTCTTTCGGCGGCAATCGCTATCCGGTCACGAACTGTTACTAATCGTGTCGTTATATCCATATACGCTCATTATAACAGAGGGGTTGCACTTTGGGCTTGACCGTTTATAACTTTGGACATTGGACAACGGGCAAGCCTTGCGGATGCGATCTGCTGCGGGCCGGTTATGCGTCCACAAAGGCGATGCGATAGATGAGTCCGGTGGCGAAGTCGGCCACATAAATATGGCCATCTGGCCCAACGGTAATATCAATTGGTTGGGCGAATCCGGTGGCGAAATCGCTGCTTTCACCACTATCGGGGCTGAAACGCACGACTTTTTGCGCTCCTTCAAAAGCGCTCCAGGTAACCATAAACAGGTCATTGTAATAAGCTGGGTGCCTAGAGTCTGTATAAGCCACAATTCCGGTCACCGCCGCGTGGGGAATCAATTCCAAGGTAGGCGGCAATACGTCTACGCCGGCCGGTATGCCAAAGCAGAGTGTACACTCATAATAGGGGTAACCATGTTCGGCGCCGGGAACGACTTTTTGCAGTTCATCCGGTGGGGACCCACCACTTTCCAGGTCAGGATCACGACCATTATCGGTCGCATAGAGAGATCCATCACCATCCCAGGCGATATCGTAAGGATTGCGAAATCCGTGGGCGAAGACCTCAACCAAATCTCCGTCCGGGCTGAAGCGCAATATGGACGCCTCTAGCGGATGGAAATCATCCATCTCGCCAACAGTGGGTTCGACCAGTCTCTCACCATGGGCAGCTCGACCGCCAACACCGACATAACCGAAACCATCCGGTCCAAAGGCGATGCCGTTTGGTCCATGCATGCCCAAATAGCAACAGGGCAGTCCGTCGAATAATGTCGTTACCTGGCCATCAACCACCAGCGAGACCTTCCCTTCGCCATCCACATTAACATTGGTTACCCGGCTGGAGACATACAGCCTATCCGTACCGGGCTGGAAAGCGTGCCGGTGGGCACCATAAAACCGTCGGCGAATGAGGACACCGACCGGCATCATCGACTTCATATATCGTCCCGGAATGTCCGGCAACAAACAGGTGGCCACCCGGTCCGAAGGTAATGCTGGTGGGGAAATCATCAACCCGGGCAAAAACCGCCGCCTCAAATCCCGCCGGCGTTGTTATGCGGGATTCCCAGGAGGGATAATCCTCATTGCATGGATATTTGTCGCTGCAATCACTGGCGGCGTAGGCTACCTGGCCAACACTCTCGTGTAATGCCGGGGGCGCGGTTGCTGAGGGCGTAACCGGCGCTGATGTTACCGCCGGCGCTAAGGTCGGAACCGGGGTAACTGTGCCTGGCGGCGGTCCGGTTTTTGTCGGTTGAGGAACGGCCGTTGAAACGTCCGTGGCTTCGGCTGCACTTTCTCCCTGCGTGTTGAGCGTGGCTCCGGCCGTTTCCGGGGTAGGTGTTGGAGCGTTGCAGGCAAACAGAGTCATGAGCACCATGGCACTCAGGATGAGTATTAGTGAGTTACGGACCAGATTGAAGGAGATTCGCATTGTTTGCTTAACGCTCCAACATTAAGGTGACAGGACCGTCGTTATGGATGTTGACTTGCATCATGGCCCCAAAAACACCACTTTCTACCCTGAGTCCGCGCTGGCGCAACTGCCCGGCAAAGAATTCTACCAGCGGTTCGGCTTGTTCCGGCCGGGCTGCATCCGTGAAAGAGGGTCGCCGGCCTTTACGCGCGTCGCCATAAAGGGTGAACTGGGAGACAACCAGCACGCTCCCTTCGACGTCGAAGAGAGACAAATTCATCTTGCCTTCTGAATCGGGGAAGAGCCGTAAGCCGGCCACCTTGTTCGCTAACCAGCGCGCTTTATCCTGGGTATCGTCGTGAGTCACCCCCAGTAACAATACATAACCGCCATCAATAGCGCCTACTACCTGTCCATCAACAGTTACGCTGGCGCTGCTGACCCTTTGTAACAATACTCTCATAAATAAATATCGGCTGGCGGCCTGGCTACAGGATGCCCACCTGGCTATGGTCTCCCAGGGTAAGTTTATGCGCCTTCGGCCGAATGGGTGAGCGCTCTATATTCACATAGCGGCCTATCAGGCTATCCTGGATCCTGGTGTCGATGTTCTTAATGCGGCAATATTCCAGGACGACCGAATGCTCTATCTCGCTGTCTTCGACGAGCCCGTGATGGTATATGCTCGTAAACGGTCCAATATAGCTGTTGATAATTCGGGAATCTTCGCCAATAATGGCCGGACCACGGATGACGATGTTGATTATCTCAGCCCCTTTCTCGACGGTTACCCGCCGGCCGACTTTGCTGTCGCGGTCTACGTAGCCATCAATTCGATAATTTAGTTCTTCCAGCACAAGATCATTGGCTTCCAGCATGTCACCTGGTTGGCCGGTATCAATCCACCAGCCCCGGTGAATATGCGGATGTACCGACTTGCCCTGGTCGACAAGCCATTGAATCGAATCGGTGATCTCCAGCTCGCCTCTCCAAGATGGTTTGATCGCATTCACCGCTTCCATAATCGAGGAATCGAACATGTAAATCCCGACTAGGGCCAGGTCGCTGGGCGGTATCTTTGGCTTCTCAACCAGACGAACGATCCGGCCGGCATCATCCAGTTCGGCAACGCCATAATCCTGGGCATTATCTACCCGGGTGAGCACGATCTGGCTATTCCAGGCGCTATCTGCGAATTCCGCGATCAAGGGACTGATACCCCCCTGAATGACATTATCACCCAGGAACATGACGAAACGATCATCGCCCAGAAAAGGCTCAGAAATCTTAACCGCGTGAGCCAATCCAAGTGGAGCATCTTGCTCGATATAGGTGATGTTGACATCCCAACGGCCGCCGCGGCCGACCGCCGCGCGGATCTCCTTGGCCGTATCGCCGACCACAATACCGATATCCTCGATACCGGCGTCACAGATCGCCTCAATGACCCGGAATAAGACCGGCTTATTCGCCACGGGAATTAATTGTTTGGCGCTGGTGTAGGTCAGCGGATATAAGCGGGTACCCTTCCCACCACTCAAGATAAGTCCTTTCACGGGAATTCTCTCCTAGTAGAGAAGCAAACAGGGCTTGACAGGTATCCCAACCAACAATTTGCTTCTCTTTAACTGTTTCGCCACGAATTTGTAGTCAACAATAGAACTTTGGCGAAAGAGTAGAATTACTCTTATTAAATATTGGCTTTCACCTAATTGTAAAGTATGAATTCATGTTTCCCAAGTTAGGAAATGGATCATTGGATTCTGGAATCAGGACATTACCTCTAAGATTGCTACGCCGATCTGCTCCACATCCGGGATCGTTGCCCGCTCCAGATTTCGGGCGAATGCGATGGGAATATCTAGTGCCGCTACTCTCCGGGGTGGTGTCTTCAGATAATTCGGGGATATCTCGACAATTCGAGCCACTATATCAGCGCCGAAGCCATGATTAAGCGTCCCTTCTTCAACTGTCACCAGGCGCCCGGTCTTGATTACCGATCGCATAATGGTGGATAGATCAAGGGGAGCCAGGGTCCGCGGGTCAACCACCTCGACGGATAGCCCCTCAGCAGCTAATGTTTTTGCCGCTTCCATAGCCAGAGGAACCATGCCCCCCACAGCCACCACCGTGACATCTTCGCCCTGGCGCTTCACATCAGCCTGGCCAATTGGAACGATGTACTCTTCCTCGGGGACCTCGCCAATCTCAAGATATAGCAACTTGTTCTCAAAAAAAAGTACTGGATTGTTGGATCGAATCGCTGCTTTTAACATCCCTTTTGCATCTCTGGGTGTTGAAGGGACCATGATTATTAGCCCAGGAATACCGGCTAACAAGGACTCGAAGCTCTGGCTATGTTGGGCGGCAAAGCCTAACCCTGCCCCACCGGCCGAGCGGATAACTAAGGGAAGAGAAAATTGGCCGCCAGACATATATCGAATTTTTGCAGCCTGGTTTACTATGGGATCCATACAGGTCGTTAAAAAATCGGAGAACAATATTTCGGCGACCGGGCGCTGGCCCTTCATCGACGAGCCGACAGCCGCGCCACCAATTGCATATTCGCTGATTGGCGTATCCAAAACCCGACCGGTAAATTCCTCGGCTAAGCCGGCCGTCACGGAAAAATATCCGCCGGTGCTCACATCCTCCCCCAGGAGAAATACCGAGGGATCACGAGCCATCTCTTCCGCCAATGCCTCCCACAGCGCCTCAGAAAATGAAATGGTCCGGGATGTTTTTATGACCGGCGCTACACGATAAAGAGTTGCCGGATCTGGCGAGAACACATCCTTGGCCAGGGAATCCAAAGATGGCGTTGGATCGGATTGAGCCTTTGAAGCTGCATCGACAACAATCTGTTTCACTTCCTTCTGCATGGCCGAGGCTTCCTCTCCGCCAATCAATTGCTCCGCTAGCAGTCGCTTTTGCCATAAGACGATCGGATCACGTTCCTTCCAGGCAATAATTTCTGACTCAGGGCGATAATTGACGGATTCACCCTCCATGTGCCCGTGCCAGCGGTATGTCAGACATTCAACCAGGGTTGGGCCATCCCCCGCACGCGCCCGGGCCGCGGCCGTATCAACAGCCTTGAAAACAGCCCAAACATCATTCCCATCCACCTGGACCCCGGGCATGCCGTAAGCCAGAGCCCGGTCGGCTAATCTTTCCACCCTTGTATGCCGGCTCAATGGTGTAAATTCGCCATACAGGTTATTCTCAAGCAGAAATATCAAAGGCAAGTCAAAAACAGCGGCAAAATTTGCTGCTTCGTGGAACATGCCCTGATTCGTGGAACCATCGCCTAGGAATGTGAGGCAAACGTCATCTGTCCCCTGTTGGCTAGCCGCCAAAGCTGCCCCGACAGCGATAATCGCGGCTGCTCCAACAATTCCGTTCGCCCCTAGAACGTTGACCCGACTGTCTGCCAGGTGCATCGAGCCGCCCTTCCCCCGGCATAAACCGGTCGCTTTGCCGTACATTTCCGCCATCGCGTTCTCGAGATTGGCTCCCTTGGCAAGCACGTGGCCATGACCCCGGTGGGTCGTGGTAATGCCGTCGCCAGGTTTCAATGCAAAGCAGGCGCCGACGGCCGTGGCCTCTTGACCAATAGACAGGTGAATGGCTTCGGTGGGCAAGTCACCTCTGGCAAATGCGGCGCCGAGATGTTGTTCAAAGGTGCGGATCAACATCATGCTCCGCAACATCTCTCGTTCAAATTCTGCCACGCCGGCCGGTAAAAATGGCGCGACCACTCTAAAAGGTTTGATTGGGCCATCGCCGTCGACAATGGGGATCAAGTGCCGGTTTATCGTATCCCAATCAGGTTCTGGCTGCTTTACCCGGGGACGTATTCGATGCCAGAAGCTTCGCTTCAGCTTACGCCCAGATGGAGGTTTATTGCTGGGCAATAAATCCTCCCTGCCCAAATCTCTTAATACCTGCCTGTACAGTGGGAATGCCGGTTGAACGGCCGGCATCAGTTGTAGCGCCTTGGGCACTGATCCGCGGGCGATGATTTTGCGAGTGGCGATCGCCTGGGCCACGTTCAAATTACCGGACCAAAACTTATTTGAGTTATCTGCGGAAGAGATTAGTTCAACATCTGCTACCAGGTCACTCGGTCCAAGGACATGCTTGATTTCATCTGAACGCAGATCAATGAACGCCTCTCCATCCGGATCTTTCCAGCGTAGCCGGACGACCATTTTCCCCTTCAACAAGCCGGCCGCAATTTCCGGCTCCTGGGCAATACGGGACAAAAATAATTCTATGACCTGGTATAACTCGTCTATTGATTTAAAATCAGCCATGAATGTTTATCTCCACATTGGACTGAGATTCAAGTACTCTCGCGGCCGTCGATCTTGAAGCCACTGAGATTCTCTAAGGCTTTTACCAGGGCATGGTTGCCCTCTTCCCCGAGCCCTTGCTGCTGCAACGTGCGATACATATTGAACACCGCGCTGACGCCTAATAACGGCACGCCTAGTTGATCGGCCGCCTCCAGGACCAGGCGCAAATCCTTCTGCTGCAAGTCGATGGTAAACCCGGGTCGCCAATCCCGTTCGACAACTTGAGGGCCACGGTTGCTCAACATCCAGCTTCCCGCCGCACCGCCGGTGACGGCCGCCAGGGTCTTGTTCAAATCGAGTCCGCCCGCCTGGGCAAACAAGAGACCTTCACCCACGGCTAACATGGTCACCACGACCAGGATCTGATTGACTAATTTTACCGTCTGACCGGCGCCATTAGGGCCGACATGGGTGATAGTCTGACCCATTGCCTCGAGCACGGGGACCGCTCGTTTGAACTGGGCCGCATCTCCCCCGACCATGATACTTAGCGTCCCATTGGCAGCGCCTTCACTGCCCCCGCTAATCGGCGCATCCAGCATATACACGCCGGCTTCCTGGAGACGACCGGCGATACTTTTGGTGACCTCGGGACTGATGGTGCTGCAATCAATAAGCAACGATCCGGCGCGAATTCCTTCAAGGACCCCATCAGAATCTAAGACAACCGCCTCAACATCAGGTGTGTCGCTGACGCAGGTAATGGTGATATCGCTCCGAGCGGCGACATCGGCCGGAGTAAGACCTGCGCTTGCCCCGGCCTCGACAAAAGGCGCCATCTTGTCCGCCGTCCGGTTCCACACCGTGACGGAATAACCCGCCTCGAGCAGATTATTAGCCATACCCCGGCCCATGATCCCCAACCCAATGAATCCAATCGATTCGTTCATCCTCGCTCATTTATTTGCTCCTCTTTAGTCAGCCTCATTGATCCTGGCCATTACAACATTCCATTCCGAGTAATCGGTGCACCTATCGATCCGGTCCAGTTTGACGACACTTATATAGTTGCAGGCCATATCTTGCCCCTCATTATTGGTCCAGCTTTTCCAAGAATGTAAAACGGCACGCTCTTTATTGGCGCTTAGGACCTCAAATGAAATGAGCTTCCTATTGTGCCAGCCGGATGCCTTATCTCCATACGCTGCCCGAAGCGCTTCTCGACCCTGGATTATCCGATGGTTTCCAAACGGATTAACAGAGACTCGGGCGCAATCCTCGGAAAAGCAGTCCACGGAGGCTTCTACATCCCCTGAGAGCCAGGCATTCATCTCGGCCTCACCCCATCTCCTATACCTCTTTTTTTGTTTGCCCATTACTAACCCTCCGTATACTAAATGCCGCCCAAGCCCTTTTAAATTGCACCGTTGTTATTTGTTGGCGACTAAATGGTTTCCCGGTCAGGGCTGATAACCAGCGACATCATTTCCCATCTCACTTTCCTGTTGCAGACTGGTGCAAGGGAGCCAGTCACATTATATGGCATCAAAAGAAAAGTAAAAACAAAACTTCTCTTCCAGATTTGGGAAAGTGGAAGCTTCGCGGTTCTGTTGATTAATAGTTATTTATTTCTGGGCTTAATCGCTGCCATGTACATAACAATCGCCCAGGATTAGGACTACTGTTCCGTTGCCAGAACCATCCTTTTTTGGGATAGTACGCTGGGATTGGCAAAACAGAGATTCGAAACGATGGTTTGTCAAACCCACTATCCGGTCATTATCTGCGAATCAGGTAAAACGTTTCATGATGCAGAAATTAACCCGCTTATTGCTACTGCCCCTGCTACTACTTTGGCTATTTGTCGTCATCGCCTTTTATTATTGGGGCCATCAATACGCCGTGATTCCGGTGGTAATAGGCTTGATTCGGGCATTCTTACAGTTGTTGATATTGGGTTTAATCTGGCTGGCCGCTTTTGGACTCGGGGTCCGGCTCTCCCGTCTGCTGCGCCTGGAATACCAATCCGCGGCCGAAACGGTAATCTACTCTCTGGCTTTAGGGGCGGCGGCATTGAGCCTGGTTAGCCTGGGGCTTGCCTTCGCCGGACTCATCAGCGGGGGACTTCTCTGGCTGCTCATCCTGTTAGCCGATGCACTGGCCCTCTTATGGATCTTTCGCCGGCGCAAGCGTGAACCGTTTCCGGCCATGACCGGGGACGAACCGCTCCGACGACTCGACGCCTTCTTTCTCCTGTTCATCGGCCTTGCTTTGCTCATTGGCCTGCAATTAGCCCTGGCGCCGCCAATTGCCTGGGATGGATTGTCCACTCATTTGGTTCTGACCCGGCAAATTGTGCAAAACGGTCTCATTGAGCCCAGTCAATTTACGCAGCAACCCATCGCCGGGCATCTCCTTTTCGTTTGGGGAATGGCGCTGGGCGGTGAAACACTGCCCCAATTACTCAGCTTCTCCCAGGGGATCATCATGGTCGCCGCTGTTGCCTTATTCACTCGACAACATTTTGGCCGGCGAACGGCGATCCTCGCGGCAGCACTTCTCTGCTCGGTTGAACTGTTTATCATCACGGCCGCCTGGCCTTACCTGGATGCCCCCGTGGGAATGTACGGATTTCTCTCCGTACTGGCTCTGATCACCTGGCAGCTTGGTGTTACCAACTCACAAAAATCCGCATCAACAGCTCCAAATCCCCGGCCGTGGCTAATCCTGGCAGCGATATTCGGGGTGATGGCGGCCCATACGAAATTAAATGGACTATTTGTTTACCCGGTTTTCGTGGCCGGCGTGCTACTGGCCTATTACTGGAACCGCCGGGCGTGGCGGCGCATCTTGATAGATGTTGCTTCCGCCTTGGCCATCGCTCTACTACTTATCCTCCTGTGGACGGCGGCCGAAAATAAAGTAAAAGCAGGCGGCGGACCTGATGTCACCCAGATAGCCACATCAACGGCCGCGGTGGCCGGTGAATTCGCGACTTCAAACTCGGGCCTCGCCATAATTCAGGAATATCTGACGGTTATCTGGGAAATGACAATCATTGGCCAGCAAGGCGGAGAGCGATATGATGGCACGATTTCACCCTTCTTTCTAATCCTCATCCCCCTTATACTGTTCCTGCCTCGCAAGCCGCGGGTGATCTACGCCTTGATGCTGGCCGGGGCGATTGAATTCCTGGCCTGGCTCGTCGTTCCCAGAGGATATTATCAGAGCCGTCATTTAATGCTCGCCTACCCAATATTCACTATCCTGGCGGCCTATTTCATTTCCCGCTTGCCCGAGTACGACCACGAGAGATTCTCCATTTCAGGGTTCTTTCGCATCGTCCTGGTCGTGGTATTCGCCTTGCAACTGATATTTCTCTTAAGCTGGTTGCGCCGTTTTGATCCAACCAGTTATTTAATCGGCCTCCAGGATCGCGATCAATACCTCTCCCGGAACCTGAACGGCGGCACCTCACCGGGATATTTTAGGATGATGCAAGCCATGAATGAGGCGCTTCCCCCGGAGAGTATTGTTGGTGTTCCCTGGCCTGAACCACGGGTCTATTATTGCCAGATGAATTGCATTCGTTACCCCTTCCCTCGCAACGCCTCTTTCGAGTCAATGCGTGAAATTGCCCAAGAGCAGGGGTTGACTCACATCTTGATCAGCGAGCAAGGTCTCGATTTCTGGCTTGAATTCTATGAGGGTAACCCGGCCCAATACCAGAGTGTATTCCTATATAGGCAGGCTTTAGAGGAGTTCACCGGTCAGTTCGGTGAATTAGAATTAGAAGTGGAAGATTCGTTCTATCTGTACCGGCTGGACCTTAAATAGACGACGGCCGCTCCTATTTTTTTGGTCCCGGTTCCCATAACCGGGTTCAGCCCTTATCGCTGGTCGTAATATCCACCTATAGAGCTATCTTTTGGCGCGTTGATCAGCGCGGCCCCGATAATCCGGACATTGGCCCTCTCCAGTAACTCCTTGGCCCGCGCAGCATGCTCCCGACGAGTTTTGCCGGCGCTGATAACCAGGAGAACGCCATCCACCTTTGAACCAAGAACTGTGGCGTCGGTGACGGCTATCACCGGCGGTGCATCAAACAACACGATATCGGTCTTAGACACCAGGTCGGCGATGATCTGATCAATTTTTACCGAACCCAACAAATCGGCCGGATTAGGAGGTAGTGGCCCACTGGTTAACAATTGCAAGCCTTCGATCTGCGTTTCAAGGAGAAGTTGCTGATCGCCATCCTCCAACAAGAGGTTGGTAAGACCCGGCTCTGCCGGCAGGTTGAATAAGTCGTGCAAAGTCGGTCGGCGCAAATCGCAGTCGACGAGAATCGTCCGCTTGCCACCCTGGGCCATTGTAACCGCGAGGTTGGCCACCGTGGTGCTCTTGCCTTCGTCTGGCGCCGCTGAAGTGACTACCAGCGTGCGAATCGGGTCATCCAGGCTCGAGAAGGAAAGATTGGTCCGCAAGGTCCGGTACGCTTCGCTGATTGGGGATCGGGGATCGGAAAGGGTTATTAATGTCATCGTTTATCGTCTTCCAAATCTAAAAATCGGATCGTTTTTGATTTCCATTCTGCCAGGTCATGTTTTCGGAGAGCGCTAACTCAATCTACTCCCCGGGAATATTGCCAATCACAGGGATATCCAGATATCGTTCGACATCTTCGCTGCGCCGGAGCACGCCTGACTCCATCCATTCCCAGGCGAAGATGACAATCAGGCCCAATAGTGCGCCAAGGATCAAACCGGCCGCAGCGTTTATCTTTGTATTCGGTCGTGCCAGTCCCGCCTGGGGATCGTCAATGAATTCCACATCGACGCGGTCCTCCTTCCTTTGGGACGCATTGTCGTCGATCCGCCACTGGATGAAGATATTTCCCCAGGTCCGGGCAATATCGTTGGCCAGGTCGGGATCGCTATTTTCGACATTTATTTGAACCAGGAAACTGGAATCGTCAGAGGCGACATCGATATCGCTGAGTAACTGTCCGGGTGTCATGTCTAATGATAATTGGTCTATGACCGCGGCCGCCCGATAGCTGCTACGAATCCACTGGACATAGCCCCGGAGCAACTGTTTGGCCGCTTGCGCCTGGCCAAAATCAGTTCGCGCCGGTTGGACCAACATACGCAGGCTGGATTCATACACCGGCGTCTGCACCTTGCTAAAAGCAAATGCTGCACCGGCGGTTAAGACGGCCAGCAGGATGATCAACCACCCTTTCTGCCGCAAAATTCGCAAATAATCACTTAAATCCACACATCGCTCCTGAGTTTAGCGAATGCCACAAATACCCTTCACTGATTCGGCCACGGCCGATTATTTCTTTGGAATCTCCACGATAACCGGTAGACCCAAAGCTTCCAACTCTTTCCGCTCTCGCACAGTTGGATCCAGGTAATCCACCAAAAAGGCCAGGCCAATGCCGGCGCCGATCGCCAGGGTGATACGCAATGGCAACTCCAACTGCTTGGTGATCCCGGCCGGCACCTGGTTGACGATGGGCTGGTCCATTTGGACCAATTCGGCCGGGATGCCGCCCAACTGGGGCAGGCCTTCGTCATTTTGTTCCTTAAGCACCAATCCGGCCGTATTCAACATCTGCTCCAGGATGGCCGCATCATGGTAAGTCATAGACAGGACCATCATACTCCTGGTGCTATCCGAGACAGTACCGCCGACAATGGACTGAGGGGCGACGGTTATTCCTTGAGCGGCCAATTCTTCACTTACCAATTCGGCAAATTGACCCCCACGGACCCAATCGGCCAGGGTATTAACCACGTACTCCGAGGCTTTCCAATTTGCCAGGCGCTCTTCGTCGGATAAATCGGCCGCTTCCGTCGGCTCTTGTCCGACGATAAAACGGACACCGGCATTGAAGGTCGGGTCGGGGGGTGAATAGGTAACCAGGGCGAAAATCAGGGCTACCGCAGCCGGAATTATTATCCAGACCCAACGGCGCTTGAGTAACCGCCCGTAAGCACGAAGTTCCATTTAAGCTCGTGAATCCACTTCTAACTTCCGTTCAATAAACTCATCCAGGCGTTTCCGGAATACGGTCACATCATATTTTTCCGCATGAGCCCGGACGAAACTTTGATCGATCGATTCCGGATCGAAACCTTCGACCGCCTCGATCATAGCAGCTACCGACTGTTCGGCAAACAGACAGCCGGCGCCGGGAACAACCGTCTCCACCACCCCGCCGGCCGCGTAAGCGATGACCGGTCGCCCCGAGGCCATTGCCTGAATGGGGGCGATGCCAAAGTCCTCTTCACCTGGAAACACAAATGCCCGGCAACGAGCAAAGAGGTCCGGCAACTTCTCGTCGGGCACGTAGCCCAAGAAAGTGATGGTCGGTCCGGCCATAGCTTCCAATCGCGGCCGGTCCCGCCCGCTGCCGGCAATTACCAGGGGGCGGTCCATCTTGTTAAAAGCCTGGATGAGCAAGTCAGTCCGGCGATAAGGGACCAGGCGACCGACGAACAAGTAATAATCTTCTATTGTCTTCGACGAGTCGAACCTACCAATATCTACAGGTGGGTAAATGATAGTTGACTCCCGGCCATAAATCACGGCGATCCGCCGACGCACCTCCTCCGAAATGGCGATGAAATGATCAACGCGACCGGCCGCCTTCCGATCCCACATCCGCAAGTAAGACAAAAAGGGCTTGATCAATAATCGTGTCGGCCGGCTCAGATTTTCTTTTTCAGCATATTGTTCGAAGCGCCAGACGTAGCGGGTGGGTGTCAGGCAATAGCAGATGTGGATCGTTTCAGGGCTGGTTATCACCCCATGACAAAAACCACTCTTATTGCTGAGAATAAGATCGTAGCCGCTGGTATCAAATTGCTCGAAAGCCAGCGGGTAAAGGGGAAAATATAGTTGCTGCTTTTTATGAGCAAACGGCAGGCGGTTGATAAAGCTAGTCCGAATATCCCACTGCCGCCAATGGCCGGGCATCCTCTCGGGCGCGTATAAAGAGGTTAAGATCGGGGACAATGGAAACATGCCGGCCAAATTTTCCAGCACATCTTCAGCGCCGCCGATCTGGTTCATCCAGTCATGGACGAGGGCGGTTTTCATTTCACTAAATCATCCAGATAATAATGGGGCTGGCAGAGGGCTCAAATACCCAATCGCTCCATGCGGGCCGCTAGCTCGGCCTCGACCTCCAGACTGTTCACCGCATCATCAAGTTGATTATCCAGGCTATTGGCCTGAATCTCCCAGGCTGCATCGGCGTGGTCCAAACGGGAGCGGATATTATCGGCCGCTCGAGCGACATCAGGGTCACCCTGGTCCATTAACGAATCCAGGGAACGCATCGCTTTGCTGGAGACCTCTTTTGACTTGGCCAACTGTAGCAGGAAGCCCAGCTCTTCTCGTTCTTGCTTGGCAA
>PVMK01123404.1_pt1 | contig 13850 bp, 12 predicted proteins | sample 1853481 | NCBI WGS metagenome assembly PVMK01 (sample SAMN08533507, study PRJNA380276) | Marine sediment metagenome, whole genome shotgun sequencing project. | reverse complement strand
ATTTAATATTGAGCCTGAAACCCAAAATGTTCCGGTTCCGCCAATGATGTTGCAAACATTAGTTGAAAACGGCATTAAACATGGAATTTCTAAACTTAAGAAGGGGGGTAAGGTTTCGGTTAATGCAAGAGTGGATTTAGGAAATATGATTCTTGAAATCAGAAATAACGGACATTATCATGATAAAAGAATAAATGGCACAGGTCAGGGATTGCGTAATACGCGGCAGCGACTGGAACTTATTTATGGTGAGTCAGCCAAACTAAAAATAGAAAATGAAAATGAAAATACGGTTTTGACAACAGTGAAAATACCGTTAAACGAATAATAACTTGATATGAGAGCACTAGTAATCGATGACGAAAGATTAGCTCGCAAAGAGCTCATAAAATTATTGGAGGATTTTCCCGAGATTGAAATTTTGGGTGAGGCCGCCAATGCCGATGAAGCATTTGAACTTATAAATTCACTTAATCCTGACTTACTGTTTTTGGATATCCAAATGCCCGGCAAAACGGGTTTTGAATTACTTGAGATGCTGGATTCTGTGCCAAAAGTAATCTTTACCACTGCCTATGATGAGTATGCTCTAAAGGCCTTTGAGGTAAATGCACTGGACTACTTGCTCAAACCTATTCAGCTAGACCGTCTTAATGAAACCATCACCAAGCTTGAGCCCCCGAAACAAGAGGTGATGGAAGAGAAGGAACCTAAACTAGGCCTGAAAGATCAGGTATTTGTTAAGGACGGAGACAAATGTTGGTTTGTAAGCCTAAAAGATATTCGCTACTTCGAGTCAGACGGCAATTATATCAAGGTCTTTTTCGATACCTTCAAGCCTATGATCCATAAATCCCTTAATGCGCTTGACGAGAAACTGAACGATCGAGATTTCTTCAGGGCAAGCCGCAAACATATAATAAACCTTAGCTGGGTAGAAGGCATTGAACCCTGGTTTAATGGTGGGCTTATGGTAAAGCTTAAAGGGGGTGACAAGGTTGAGGTCTCAAGAAGGCAAGCGGCAAAATTCAAAGAGAAGATGAGTCTTTAAGCAGGTTGTACCAGGGCAATTAACTCCTGGTCAACTTCCCAATCTTTGGCAATTTTTAACATTGCCGTAGCTTCCATTTCAGTAATATAGCCTTTTTCGCTGTTTGCTTCCCAGGTTAAATTGATGAACTGCAGCCTTTTATATTTTTCAATAGATTTCATGTTATCGCTCATATATGCTCTTGTCCTTTCAAAGGCTGAAATATAATCTTCGGCAATAAAATCAAAGGCCCATTTGAGTTCTTCATGCGCATTCAATTCACGGGCAGAACGGTAGAGGCTTTTCTCTTCGTCTTCATCTAATCCATGATAATGGAAGATGATAGCCTTTAAAAGCATCAACGACTTTTTTTCCTCATTTATATATGTAAGCGCCATAGCAAACAGTAAATATATGCTAATCTATCAGTAAAATAACATTATTCAGGGCTCATTTGTTGTATTTAATCTGCAAACTTTGCCTGATTGTCAATTTCTGATTTATATCTTATCTGTAATTGGATTTAACGAATAAAATATAGGGTTACTTGGTGAAGCATCCATATGAAGAGGTAGCACTTGTAAGTCCAGAAGATAAAGTCCGTCCCCAATATTGTTTTCTATATAGGCCAATTCTGTTATGGTGGCATTCTTTCTAATTGCACCTTCAAGTTGCCAAAAAGTTTTATGTGCTAACAACATACCCTCATCCTGTTCCTTGTCTACAGAAGGTAAATCAGTAACTAAATGCTCTATACCACAATCAACAATATACTGCATAGCCTCTTTAGTAAAGTAAGCTGGGTTAGTGCCGGAGTAATTATGTTGCAGCTTCTTTGAGGTGTTAGGCATAGTTCTAACTACCAAAGCTTTAATTCCTGCCGCCAGTGATTCTTTTTCAAGAACCGATCTGTCAATTATCAGATCTCCAGTTTTCTCTAACGGTATAACACTTATTAATTGTGCCACATGGAGATATTCTTGTAACTGTGTGGCAATTATGGCATCGCTATTGGTTATATGTCCATAACATTCTGTATGTGTGCCATTACCATGTGGAGAAATAGTCATTTTTTGGTGATTTACCAGACCGCCAAGTTTTATACTGCCAACAAACCCATTGCCTCGAATTACCTCAAACTTAACGGGTTCTGCAAAATAACAATTTGGATTTTGGGTACCATCTTTTATTGGTATAGAAATAGACATAGGCTGCGTAAGATTAATCTCCATTATTTTACCTTGCCATGTGAACTGTGCTTTCATTATATGTCAATCATTAATTCAATAATAATGGAATCAGCTAATATAAGTCCCTTATCGGTGAGAATAAGTTGATTATTCTTAAGAACTGCCAGATGATCTGCTAAACACCGCTCAATAAATATTTTGTGCTTGTGAAGCAGCTTAATGCCAAATTCATTTTTTATCAAGGACAAATCAATCCCCTTATTTGTTCTAATACCAGTAAGGATATATTCATTATATATCTGCTTCTCACTTAGTATCTCTATATCTGCCGGCACATTATCATCTTTTAGGGCCTTAATATATTTAGCATTATTACTCACATTATACTGGCGGCTTTTTTTATTATAAGAATGTGCTCCTGGCCCCAATCCCAAGTAATGGTCTTGTTGCCAGTATGAGGAATTATGCTGGCTTTTGAAGCCGGGTTTGGCAAAATTAGAGACCTCGTAATGCTCATAGCCTTCGGCTTTCAGATAGCTGCACATTATATTATACTCCTCTTCATACTTAGTATCAGCTACAGGGTTGAATTTACCTGCTTTTTGCCAATTACCAAAAGCGGTCTTTTCTTCAATGGTGAGGGCATAACAAGATAGATGTTGAATATCGAGCTGGGTGGCTCTAGCCAGATTCGCTTCCCACATGTTAAGGCTTTGGCTCGGAATGCCATAAATTAAATCAATAGTAAGATTCTTAAAGCCGCTATTCTGCAAGACATGAATAGCCCTGATAGCATCTTCATTAGAATGTGCTCTGTTTAACTGTTGCAAAACCTCATCCTCAAAAGATTGAACACCAAGACTAATACGGTTAATCCCAATTTCTACTAATTCCTTAGCCTTTGCAATACTAATGTCCTCAGGGTTGGCTTCTAAGGTAATTTCAGAATTAGGCTTTATCCTGTAAGTACGGTTAATTTCATTTAATAAAAACCTGAGATGCTCAGTAGGCAATAGTGAGGGAGTTCCTCCACCAAAATAGATAGTATCAATTTCATCTGTTAAGTAATTTTTTCTTAGTTTGAGCTCTTTACTTATTGCCTCTGTCATATTGCTCATACTTTTTAGTGAAGTACTAAAATGAAAATTGCAGTAATGGCAAGCCTGTTTGCAATAAGGGATATGAATGTAAATTCCAGCCAATATTTTACTTTTGATGTAAATATAGTAGTGTTTGAAAAACTCTCTTCTAATCCTAATCCTTCTCCTGCTGGCAAATATTGTCCTTGCACAAAGCAAGGTGTATGTTATAGAGTTTAGTGATGTACCCAATAAATCGCTTGAAACAAGGTCGGGGAAGGCGGATAGTGCAGTTTTTGTTTTGGAAGTGCAAAATATAAAAAACCGCTTACTATCAGAGGGGCATTTATTAGCCAATATAGATAAGCTCCAATTTGACCGTGACACCTTACAGGCAGTTATTAATGTGGGAGATACATACAGCTGGCTGGCGCTTGGAACCAATAATATTCCGGAAGAAATGTTAAGCAAGGTAGGTTACCGGAAAAGGGATTTTCAAGGAACTGAGTTTTCTGGTAAAGCTTTTAACAGACTTATTACAAAACTTTTGGATAATGCTGCCAATAGTGGCTATCCTTTTGCAAGTCTTCAATTAAATGATGTTGAGGTTGTAAACAATAGTGTTAAAGGTGTTTTAAACTATGAGCCCGGCCCAATAATTTATTACGATAGCCTTACTGTAAGCCCATTGAATTTTATTAAGCCTAAGTTTTTAGGAAGTTATCTGGCTACTAAAGAAGGAACCCTCTTTCAATTAAAGGATCTGGCCCAGATTGAAAACTCTTTAAATAAATTACCCTACTGCCAGCTTGCTGATTCTATTCAACTGAGCTTTCAGAATAACCTGTGTAATATTAGTTTCAGCCTTAAGCCGGTAAAGGCAAATAAAATTGATGCATTAATTGGTTTCTTGCCTAATCAAAAGTCTGGCGACGGGATGCTTATCACCGGTTTTGTGAATCTGCAGTTACAAAATTTATTCAAGTCAGGCAAAGAACTATCATTCCTTTGGCGTCAATTTCAGCCACAGTCGCAGAAATTGTTCATCCTCTATAAGCACCCGAACTTACTCAGCTCGCCCTTGGGTATATCACTGGGTTTCGATTTACTTAAACAGGACACAGCCTTTTTAAATAGCAATTTCAACGTGGAAGGTTTCTATCTCCATAAGAAGATGGAAATATCGTTTGTCACCTCATTTAAATCATCAAGGTCATTATCAACGCCGATAGATTCCCTGGCACTCCCGGAAGTAGCAGACTATAATCTTCAACAGTTAGGACTTCGTACCACTTATAATGGACTTAATGATATTACAAATCCATTGCGAGGAGCTCTTGCTTTTATAGAATTTCAGGTGGGGAATAAAAGAATTAAGAAAAATTCTGGCATTGCGGAAACAGTTTACGACAGTATAAATTTAAATCCTGTCCAGTTTGATGCAACGGTTGGAGGTGAAATCAATCAGCAAATCCTTGGCCCGGTAGTGCTGCATGTCGATCTTACCCTGGGTACTATATTTAATAACGATCAATTATTTACCAATGATCTCATCCGGCTGGGTGGAGTAAATTCCTTGCGGGGCTTCAATGATTTAGAGCTCTTTGTCTCTTCCTATGCCCTGGCCAGAATTGAAGCAAGGTTAATAATAAACCCTAACTCACGTTTGTTCCTTTTCTACGATCAGGCATTAACTAATAATATTGTTGCCAATATTCGCGATCAACCCCTTGGCTTTGGTGCCGGTTTGATGCTCGATACTGGTGTTGGAAATCTACAACTGGTTTATGCGCTTGGTGTTTCCGGCCAACAATCACTATCATTGACCCAATCTAAAATTCATATTGGATATGTTGCCAGGTTTTAAACGATTTTAAAAGTTAAACGCCAGATACTTACGCTTTTAGTGGTGGCAATGGCTACGCATGTATCGGCTCAGCATCTTGTATATGATTTACGGCAGGAGTGGGTTTACTTTAGTACTGAAAACCAAGGGTTTTTACCGCTGGATGAACAAAACCTGGAGAACAAAGTAATCAGTTTTAGACTAGCAGATCCTGAATTTGATCCATTCTACCTGAGCCTTGTTGTAACAGAAAATTCATATCTATTTTATGGCACAAAACTAATTGCATCATTACCAGCTGGCATTACCAACCTAAAAATAGATAGCTTAAGAAAGGCGCTCGGCGATAGTCAACCATTTATCACTATCTATGGAGACAAATTGCTGCCTCAACTTATCACAGAAATTAGAATACAACCGCTAATACCGGATGAAGTATTGCCTTATCAGCCAATCCGTTATGCGAACGAATTTAGTAATTTCTTCTATTTCTGTGCAACGCTAATTTTTCTCCTATTTGTAATTCTGAAAACCCAATTTCCAGAACTTGCAGAGCAGTATCTCCTATTTCAACGTACGTTTATGGTAAAGACGATTGATGAGCTTATATATAAAATTCCATTTCTAGGATATCCTAATATTCTATTTATAACCATTATCAGTTTAACAGTAGGATTTGCAACTCTTTCGTTCATGTATTTCTACCCGGGAGAAATACTGTTTTTAGGGATTAACCCAAGTGTAAGCGGCTTTTGGATTTTGATTCTGAATTGGGTTGAAATTTCAGGCATAGTGCTGATACTAACTATATTGAAATATTTTTTAACGATTGCAATGTCAACATTATTCTCATTAAATATTGCCAATATACATTTTGCCTCTTCACTCAGGCTTTTATTGTCTTTCTCTTTCTTGCTAATGTTTTTAACGCTAATTCTATATTTTTTAATTGGCTTGGTATCATTACCTATCTACTTACTAATAATATTGTTAGCTATTATATCAATGCAATTGATATTGTTTTTTAAGTTAAGTTTAGTAACAACCCATACGCTTCTTTATATAATTGTATACCTTTGCGCCACGGAAATAATACCGATAATAATATTATTTAAAATTCTTACTGGTTAGGCAACAGAATAACAGGATAACGTGGAAGAGATGAAACAAGAGATTAAGGAAAGATTGAAGACTGTAAAGAGTATTTTGGTTTCACAACCAAAACCAAAAAGTGAAAATTCCCCTTATTATAATTTGGCTGAAAGATATGGTATTAAAATAGACTTCAGGCCATTTATTGAAGTTGAAGCTTGTGATCTTAAGGAGTTCCGAAAGCAAAAAATTAATATACTTGATCACTCTGCGGTAATCTTTACCAGCCGTAATGCTGTTGACCATTTTTTTGCTATATGTAAGGAGTTAAAAATTGACGTGCCAGCTGATATGAAGTACTTCTGTATTTCTGAGCAAACAGCTAATTACCTACAGAAATATATCGTTATTCGTAAGCGTAAAATATTTACTGGTGTTAGAACACCTGCCGAGTTGATCGATGTATTAAGTAAGCATAAAAACGAAACTTTCTTATTCCCTTGTTCTAATATCAGAAAGGACGATATCCCTAATTACTTGGCAACGAATGATTTTAAGTTTACCGAAGCCACCTTATATAAGACGGTAGCCAGCGACTTGTCAGACCTTGCGGATATACAATATGATGTTATCGCCTTTTTTAGTCCATCAGGTATAAACTCATTGTTTGTGAACTTCCCGGAGTTTAAGCAAAACAATACTCGCATTGCCACGTTCGGGCCTACTACAAGCAAAGCGGCCAAAGAAGCTAACCTTTTTGTTGATATTGAAGCGCCATTACCAGAGGCCCCTTCAATGACCGGCGCAATTGAGGTTTATATTAAAAAAATCAACAACTAGTATAACTGTTGAACCCCATTTCGCGTTCTATTTAGGTGTAATCGGGCTAAATTTGTTAGCAAAATCAAATATTAGCTTATATTTATGCTTGAATAATTAGCAATTTCATGGTTCAGAGTCGTGCATTTAGGCTTTTAGGCTTATTTTTTCTTCTAAGTAGCTCCGTTTCAGCTCAGCAGGATCCGGAATTTACCCAGTTTATGTTCAATAAAATGTACTATAATCCTGCTTACGCAGGTGTAGAAGGGATTACTCAGTTTAACTTATTAGTTCGTTCAAAGTGGACCGGCTATGCCTCTACATTCGATGGTGCAGGCGGTGCTCCTAATACTCAGGTGTTTACCATGAACGCCCCTATTTATAAATTAAAGAGTGGATTTGGCGCCTATCTTATTAATGATAATCTTGGTAACCTCAATAATCTTAGTTTTCAAGGTTCATATGCCTATCATTTTGCTATTAAAGAAGGTAAGTTAAGCTTAGGAGTAAATGTGGGGTTCTATTCACAGTCAATAGATTTTAGTCAGTACAGACCCAGTGATCCAAATGATCCTTTATTGTCCAGGGTTGGAAAGGATACTGAAACCAAGTTTGATATGGGAGCCGGTGCTTACTTCCAGGCAAAGAAATTCTATGTATCAGCCAGCGTCAGTCACCTGGCGAGTCCAAGTTTCAATTTTGGCATCGATAATCTTCGTAACGCACTTCAGCCTACCTTATTTATTATGGGGGGTTACCATTATGAGGTTTCCTATAACCTAATCATAACTCCGTCATTATTGGTGCAATCGGATTTTAATAAAACGCTAATAAATTTTGGCGCTATAGCTCGGTATAATGAAAAGTTCTGGGGTGGTATTACTTATAAGTATCAAGAGTCTGCAGCTTTAATTTTGGGAATGAGTTTACTTAAATCAAAAGCGCTTGAAGTAGGGTATGGGTTTGACTACATAGTACATGACCAGGAAGCGAAGCAACCAACATCACATGAGATAAGATTAGGTTATTCCTTGCCCGTAAGTAGTTTTGGAGGTAAAAAAGTAATAAGAACACCAAGATTTAGGCATTAAACCTAGAAATATTTTGGTTTCTCCAATAATTTGCACAATTTGTGCTCTGATTTTTGATAATAAACTGTTTTTTAATAAAAAAAAGAAAATATTGCTGAATTAGATTATTATTGGGCAATATATTTAATTTGTGTTTGTTAATCTAGATACGGATTAAACCTAACAACATGACGAGACTAACAATATATAAAGCGAGAACACTTGGCCTATTCCTAATTGGCGCGATTTTTTTATCGAGCTGTGGCTTAATTGGTGGTGGGGGAAGAAATCAAGCTACCGGAGACCTTACAGGTGTATTAGACCGTCCACCAGGATGGGTAATGATAACACCATATGGTATGGTGCCTATTCCGGCAGGAACATTCCACATGGGACAAGCTGATGAAGATGTAGGGCAAACCCAAATAAATTATAATAAGCAGGTAACTATAGGTAGCTTCTTTATGGACGATACTGAGATTACTAATAATGAGTATCGCCAATTTATTGAAGCATTAATCTTAGATTCGGTTGGTTCAGGAACGACTATAACCGGGATGACAGTGAGCGGCTCAGGAACCTGGCCCGTTGATTCACTATTGGCCTATTATCCAGATACAACTGTATTTGTTAAAGACTTTTCGCACCATATGGGAGACCCATTACAAGAGTATTATTATGCTCACCCTGCATATGACCAATATCCGGTTGTAGGTGTTAGTTGGGTAGCTGCTTCGTATTTCTGCGATTGGAGGACCGAATATCTTAATGACTACCATGTGCGACAAACAGGTTGGCCAATGCCTAATTTCAGGCTTCCATCTGAAGCAGAGTGGGAGTATGCTGCTCGCGGAGGAAGAGATATGGCCAAATACCCTTGGGGTAATCCTTATATAAGGAACAGTAAAGGTTGTATGCTGGCTAATTTTAAGCCAGGTAGGGGAAATTACTACGATGATGGTTATGCTTATACAGCCCCTGTAGGAGAGTATTTTCCTAATGACTATGGACTAGTAGATATGTCAGGTAATGTTTCTGAGTGGACTCAGGATGCCTTCCACCCAGCCTCTGTACCATTGGTATGGGATTTAAATCCTGAATATAGGGATGCTAATGAGATGAGAAAGGTTATTCGTGGTGGATCGTGGAAAGATGTGGCCTTCTATTTGGAGACAGGAACACGTGCTTATGAATTTCAGGATTCAACAAGAGCCTATATAGGTTTTAGATGCGCCATGAGCCATTTAGGCCGTTCAAGCGGAAATGAATTTTAATATTTAAGAAAAATTAATATATTGTAACTAACTTCAGATTTATTATACAATCGTACATTCTTTGATGAACTAAAATTTCAAAAAAATGAGTAAACAAAAAAAGGGAGGATTTGCCGATCTGCTATTTAAAACCATCATGCCAAAAGTATATGGTATTGGTGCCGCAGTAGTAATTGTAGGTGCTTTGTTTAAGATCCAGCATTATCCAGGTGCAGGTGTTATGTTGGGCATTGGACTTGGCGTGGAAGCCTGTATCTTTTTCTTAAGTGCTTTCGAGCCGCCTCACGCTGAGCCGGATTGGGCGAAAGTATATCCAGAACTTGCCGATGATTATAGTGGACCGGTTAGCAAAGGTGCAATTAGAAGCGGTTCAGGTAAAGAAGATAATGCCGCTCAAAAACTCGATCATATGCTTCAAAGTGCTAAGATCGGTCCCGAATTGATTGAAAGCCTAGGGAAAGGCATGAGAGGTATTGCTGAAAATGTAAAATCGATGGGTAGTTTAACTAGCGCAGCAACTGCTACTGATGAATACTCTAGAAACGTGAGCAGCGCCTCTAAATCCTTACTAGATATGAATAAGTCGTATGCGCAAACCGCCAGTGCTATGAGTGAAATGGCAAGTGCGTCTACGGATGCGAAACAATACCATACACAGGTTCAGAATATAACGAAGAACCTTGGTGCACTAAATTCAGTTTACGAATTAGAACTTCAGGATGCCAACAGCCATCTAAAAGCTATGAATAAATTCTATGCTAATGTGGCTAGTGTAATGGAGAGTATGGAAAAGGCCGGTAAAGGGTCTGAGAAATTCTCTCAAGAATTACAGAAACTCACCGGTAACCTTACATCGCTTAATGGTGTTTATGGAAGCATGCTTACTGCCATGAGAGGCGGTGGTGGCGGAAGTAGCATTAGTAGCGGCGGTACTCAGGGTGGCCAGCAGGGTTAGTAAGTTTTAATTAATGTTGAATTTAAAACCAAAAAAATATGTCAGCAGCTAAAGAAACGCCCAGGCAAAAGATGATTGGGATGATGTACCTGGTACTTACAGCACTGCTTGCATTGCAGGTAAGTAACGCTGTACTCGAAAAGTTTATTTTTATGAACGTGTCATTAGAAAGAATGGCAACCGATTATGAGACTAAAAATAACGCAACAGTTTCGGGTATGACTGCAGAAGTAGCCAAACGTAATAACCTTCCGGAGGAAGTGGCTGTACTTAATGCAGCTAAAGAAGTTCAGTCACAGACTGCAAGTGTCATGGAGCATCTTCGAGAGCTTAAAGCAACCATGGTAGAAATTACCGGTGGTATTAATCCGGAGACGGGCGAGCTCATAGGAGCCTCAGATTATGATAAAGTGAGCACCATGATGCTGGGACCAAACGGTAAAGCAAAAGAATTGGAGAAAATGCTCAATGATTATGCAAAATTAATGATTTCAAAAACCGGTTCTGAATATGCAAGTAACTTTGAACCTTTGGCCAAGGATGCCAAAGAAATCCCGGTATTTGCCAATAGCCCTAACCAAAAGGATAAACGATTTGCTGAGTTGTATTTTGAAAATACACCTACAGCCGCGGGTATGGCAACAATTAGTTACCTGGAAACAGAAGTAATGGAATATGAGCGTTTAGCGCTCAAAATTCTTGCCGATAGTGTTGGGGCCTCAGAAATTGCCTTCAGCGATATTTTTCCACTAATCAGGCCAGAATCGAGGATTGTGGCTGCCGGTGGTAAGTATACTGCAGAAATGTTTATTGCGGCCTCTTCGGCATCATTAAGTCCGAAATTCTATATGAATGGTAAAGAATTACCCGAAGAAACATTAGATATCGGTGGCGGTGTTTCTATTAAAAAGGGAAGAGTTGAATTTACCGCTAAAGGTGGTGGTTATGATAAAGAAGGCAGAGCGAAAAGATCTTATGAAGCAACCATTGAGATGAATGGCAAGGAATACAAGCAAACTGTTGAATACATTGTTGCCAGGCCTTCCATTATGATAGCATCAGCAGCACTCTCAGCCTTGTGGAAAAACTGTGGTAACGCACTAAATGTGCAAGTACCTTCGTTAGGTAATAACTACAACCCACAAATTAGCTGTAGTAATGCTACTACAGTAAAGGGTAGTTCAAAAGGTGCTGTAACAATTATACCTAAAACAAGAGGTAAAGTTGTTATGACAGTAAGAAGCAGTGGAACGATGATTGGTACAAAAACATTTACAGTTAAGGATATTCCAAAGCCTTCGTATGATATTAAAATACCTAGTGCCGCTGGAAATATTGTTGACGGTGTGAAAGCGAAATCTTTCCGTCAGGTAACAATAACAGCCATAGCGGAGCCAAGTTTTGCTCAGGATGTGCCTAAAGATGCCCGTTACAGAGTACGTGAAATTGAGGTTAAACTTATTCGTAATGGTGACCCAAGGAAACGTCAGGTATTTAAAACGAGTAAAATAAGCCTTTCGGCTTTTGCCGCAGAGGCAAGAAAAGGAGACTTGTATGTGTTCACTATTAAGCAAACTGTTAGGGTAAACTTCCAAAACAAATCGGAAAGAGTGCCTGTTAGGAATGAAATATACAAGGTTCTTGTATCGAAATAAACAATTAATTATGAGACGATTGAATAGATCACTGTTAATTTTTATTTTAGTTTTTGGACTTGCAGTAACTAGTCTGGCTCAGGAAGGTATGCAAGTATCATATCAAAATGAGAATTCAGTGAATGCGATCCCTTTCTATGAACAACTTTATAAACAACGTACATGGACAAGGGTTGATTTATCTCAAAAGCAGAATAAAGGATTCTTTTCAAAAAACAGAGAATTTACCAAAGTTCTGATTGAGGCAGTTATGAATGATGAAATTCAAACTGTTTATGATGCTGAACCAGGACTATTTGAACTGGAAAAACAGATGACTAAAGAGGAATTTACCAGGCGATTGATGAAATCAGATCCAGAGGATGAAGTTGCTGAATTACAACAACTTTATGAATTTGATTTTCCTTGGAACACAGGTGAAATCGTGGAATCTGGTGGTGTAAACTATACCAGCTTACAGGATAATAATTTGGAGAACGATCCTGCTTTCAGTCCGGAATGGTGGGAACTATGGGCTGGGGAGGTATCTGAGCCTTATCTGCCGTCTGAAATTACTGTTATTGAGGTTATGGAAGATGTGATATTCGATAAGAGGAGGGCCAGACAATACAATGATATACAGTCGATACGACTAATTGTCTCTGGAGAATACACAAATGATGCTACAAACTATTACGTGGCAACATTTGCCTATAGGGATTTGGAGAAGTTTTTCCGTGAGCACCCTGAAAAGGCCATATGGTATAACCAATATAATAGTGCTGAAAATCGAAATTTGGCGGATGCATTCTTATTAAGATTATTCCATGGTGATTTATATAAAGTTAATAATCCTGAGGACTTAACCATTCAGGATATTTATGGAATAAATACAGAAACTGGTGAGCCTTCTGTTAAAGCTGGCTTAATTGGGGCCGAATACTTAAGAATGAAAATGCTGGAGAGAGAACATAATCTCTGGTCGTACTAGGAAGTTTAGTTTATCAAGAATTAAAGGTTCTGTCTTTTAGACAGAGCCTTTTTTTATAGCTATAACCAGCAATTTTGTTTTAGCATTACCAATAACCTGGGCCAGTGCTTCTGGGTCAGCCGCTTTAATTTTTTTCATCGACTTAAAACTTTTAAGCAATTTGTCAGCTGTGTTTTTACCTATACCATCTATTTTCTCCAGGCTGGTATTTAACCTTTTACTGCGTTTATCTCGGTGAAAAGTTATGGCAAAACGGTGCGCTTCATCTCTTAATCTCTGGATAAGTTTTAATGATGATGATTTTTTTGAGATGTGTAATGGAATTGAATCATGTGGAACATAAATTTCCTCTAGGCGTTTAGCAATACCTGCAATTGCTATTTGACCATATATATTAAGCTCTTCTAAAGCTTTTACGGCAGCACTAAGCTGCCCTTTACCACCGTCAACTATAATGAGATCGGGTAATTGCTTCTGCTCGTCTAACAACCTCTTATAACGCCTCTTTACAACTTCATACATCGAGGCAAAATCATCTGGACCAACTACCGTCTTGATATTAAACTTGCGGTAATCCTTTTTACTGGGCTTCCCTGCCTTAAAGCAGACCATTGAAGCAACAGGGTTTGTCCCTTGTAGATTAGAGTTATCGAAGCACTCAATATGATTGGGTAGAACTGTTAGCGAAAGATCTTCTTTGAGCTGTTGAATGGCATGTAAACCTCGTGGTTCTACATTCTTGTTTAAAGTCCTTTCTTTTTTAAGACTAAAGGCATTTTTAAGTGATAACTCAACCAATTTTCGTTTATCACCTATTTTAGGTATAACTACCTCAATGTTGTCGGGCAAATCCGCAATATCTATATTGGA
>PVMK01115079.1_pt1 | contig 13850 bp, 10 predicted proteins | sample 1853481 | NCBI WGS metagenome assembly PVMK01 (sample SAMN08533507, study PRJNA380276) | Marine sediment metagenome, whole genome shotgun sequencing project. | reverse complement strand
TGAAAGGAATCACCGGCTTCAAACTCAAGCGCAATATTACCCGTGGTGTTTTCCGCACCGTCTTTTTCATTGCCGGTTCTGGATATGTTGGTGCCATCGGTATCCAGGTAAGACAGACCGCCACTGAGCTGAAATACATCCCCGGAATAACCGCCATCAACAGCTGCGTTGATGGTGTCGAATGAACCAGCTTCAATATTGCCTGACAGGTAGTGGCTATCCACATCCTTTTTGCGAATGATGTTGATCACACCCGCCATGGCATCACTACCCCAGGTGGCACTTTGCGGTCCGCGGATAATCTCGATACGTTCGATATTGGATGTCAACGCAAACTGGTATTGAAATTCATCACTGGCTGCCGGGTCGTTGGCGCGGACCCCGTCTATAAGCACCAGCAGCTGGTTGGCTTCCGCACCACGCACACGTATTTGGGTTTGTGAACCGGCGCCACCAGCCTGGCTGACTGAAAAACCCGGCACATCACGCAGCAGTTCGGACAGGTATCTGACCTGTCTTTGCTCGATTTCCGCACGGGTAATGATGGTGATGGAACTGGCGACGTCATTGATGGATATGGGTTGCAGGCCTGCTGTGACCACCATGTCGTCGAGTTCCAAAATGTCTTGTGCAAGCAGTGGGTTGCTGAATAATGCGAATACCAAAGAGCCGACCATATTTGAAATGGTTTTTCTGTGTCGTGTGACCATTGTCTTTTTCCTTGCGATCTCACCCGAACGCGCAGGGCTGTGCTTTTTGACGATGGTCGAAGCTGGGAGGCTGTTTCTGGTACCGGGTGTGCCGGAGGAAGCAGTTCTCGCACGCTTCCGCCCGCCGCGAAAACACAAGTGAATAAAACTGCTGGCCGGTCTCCGGGCTTGCGAAGAGCGATTTAGCATCGCTAATGACGGGTCGCCTTCCCATGCAATTGCACAGTGGCTGCAATGACCCGTACCTTCGCCTACCGTTGCGGGGGCAGCGACGGAATTACCACCAAAAGGTGATGTACCGTCTTCCCGTTTAATCCCCTGACCGAGCAGTCAGAAGGACACCTGCAGACTTGCGGTGGAGGTTGATTGATTGATTGGGGATTGTCAAGTTGTTGCCGTGTTATACCGCTTTAAAAAAATATTTACATTCAAGTGGGATAATCTGACCCCACAGTTCACTTATATAGTGAAGATCATATTTTCAAAGAATTATTGGGGAGTTGCCAGGGGAGATGGGGAAGGGATGGGCCTGCGATAGCAGGCCCTTTTTTTGGAATCTAGAACTTGTAACCACCAAACTGTTCCCGTAATACCATTTTTTGGATTTTACCGGTGGCCGTATGTGGTATTTCATCAATAAACTCGACTGCATCCGGCATCCACCAGGTGGCGATCTTGCCGTCGAGGTAGGCAAGTATATCTTCAGCACTGACGGTTGAATCCGGCTTGCGCACAATGATCAGCAGTGGTCGCTCGGTCCATTTTGGATGGGCGACACCAATCACGGCAGCCTCGGCAACGCCTTCACAGCCAACCGCTGTGTTCTCAATTTCGATGGATGATATCCACTCACCACCGGACTTGATAACGTCCTTGTCACGGTCGGTGATCTGCATATAACCCAGTTCGTCGATGTTGGCGATATCACCGGTGTTGAACCAGCCATCTTCATCCAGGATGTTTTCATCGCGTTTGTAATAGGCCTTGGAGATGGCCGGGCCACGTACCAGAAGGTGGCCGGAAGTGGTTCCGTCACGCGGCAGGTCATTGTGGTCATCATCGACAATTTTCATTTCCACCATGTAGGGGGGTGCGACCCTGCTTGAGTTTCAGTTTCACCAGTTCTTCACCCTGCAGGTGTTTGGTGGAATTCTTCAGCTTGCCGGTGGAGCCTACGGGTGACATTTCCGTCATGCCCCAGCCATGGATCACTTCAACGTCGTACTTGCCTTCCAGTGTTTCAATCATCATCCTCGGACAGGCGGCACCGCCGATCAGCACCCGGTCAAGATAGGGCAGCTTCAGATCGTTATCTTCAAGGTATTGCAGTAATCCAAGCCATACGGTGGGTACGGCGGCAGATGCCGTAACTTTTTCACTGTCCAGCAACTCGTATATGCTCTTTCCGTCCATGCCAGCGCCCGGCATGATCATGCTGCCACCCGAGGCTGGAACTGAAAAGGTAATTGCCCAGGCATTTGCGTGGAACATCGGTACGATGGGCAAAACGTTATCGGTCGAATCCACGCCAAGTACATCGGGCTGGTTGCACATCAGGGCGTGCAGAACATTCGAGCGATGTGAATAAAGCACACCCTTGGGGTGGCCGGTAGTGCCGGATGTGTAACACAGTCCGGCGGCGGTATTCTCATCAAACCGTACCCATTCGAAATCGGCATCTGACGCAGCCAGCCATGTTTCATAAGCGTGTGCGTTGGGCAGGCTGGTCTCCGGCATATGTGCTTCATCGGTCAGGATGATATATTTTTTGATAGTTGGCAGTTTGGCTGCAATGGCCTCGACGAGGGGTACGAAAGTCAGGTCTACGAAAAGGATCTTGTCTTCAGCGTGATTCATAATATAAATCAGCTGTTCGGCGAATAACCTTGGGTTGACCGTGTGGCTGATGGCGCCCAGACCCATGATTCCGTACCAGACTTCAACGTGGCGGTCCGTATTCCAGGCCATGGTGGCGATTCGGTCACCAATGCCAACGCCTTCTTTTTGCAGAGCCTTTGCTACCTGTAGTGATCGTGTTCTAAGGTCACGGTATGTGTAGCGCCTGATGGGGCCTTCGATAGAGCGGGTGACCATCTCTCTTTCACCGTGGTTCAATGCGGCGTGGTCAAGAATTGTTTGAACGGTAAGTTGGTAATCCTGCATCAGGCCCAGCATGTTTTCTCCTTTGGGTTTCGGTCGTTGAAGCTATCTTATTTTTGTGTGCTGTATGCCGATAATATACCAATTGCACGGTCCGCAACTTCAGACTGAACAAAAATATGGTCATGGAAATAGGCGGCGATCACGTTGGCGGCAATTCCATGTGAGGCAAGTTTGCCGGCGACAGCAGCGGTCAGTCCAACCGCTTCAAGGCTTGAATGGATGCCGAGGGTTATACATCTGAATACACTTTCATAAGACAGGTTAACGTCCTCGGCGGATTCTTTTAACAGTACCAGGGTCAGGCCTTCGGCCTCTGCAAACGATGCTATCGGTTGGGTTTCGGCATAGTCACCGTATTTGGAATTTTTGATCGTGCAGAAAACATACTCACCTTCGATTAACTCAGGTGACATTGAACTTAGCAAATTTTCCAGATTTTTTTCACCGGCCAAGGCTACGCCCCCCCTTCATATCGGAAACTGATTGAATGCACCATCGTACTTAACCATACCAGTATTCCAGAGCAGGTCAAAACCTCGCAACCTGGTTCACCCATTTTCAAAATCAGGATCACCTGCAAAATGGATGTTATGTTTCTATACTTATACCAATGGCTTAGTATGATTCAACGAATATAATCTGAGAGGTATCAGCCATGCCCTTCTGGCAACGTTCCCTGGTTCTGTTGGCGGCAATGATAGGTGTCAGTTTTATTTTTGACATTATCTGGCATTCATTGACCGGTTTTCGTCTACCCGGATATGTAATTGGCGTGGTTGGCGGGCTTACTGCGGTACCTTTGTGGGATCTGTTGAAACGGGTTAAGCCCAAGAAGTAATAAGCCATGCCGAGCCAGTATAGGTGGAATTGTAAAAGGGAAACGTGATGAAAGAACATATCGGTCATTATTCTATCGTCTCTGAACTGGGGCGTGGCGGCATGGGTGTCGTCTACAAAGCCCACGAAGATAGCCTCAATCGTTTTGTTGCCCTCAAGGTGCTTGGCAAACACCTGTCCGAGGATGAGAGTTTTGTCGAGCGATTCAAACGTGAAGCGCAAAGTGCAGCCTCCCTGAATCATCCCAATATCGTTCAGGTCTATGCCATCGATGAGTTTGAAGGACAACACTACTTTGCCATGGAGTATGTCAAGGGAGTTTCAATTCAGCAGATGATCAAACGCCAGGGTCCGTTGGACCCGGTGGCTGCCGGTCGATTGATCTTGCAGGCGTCCTCGGGGCTCGGTGCTGCACATGGGCGCGGTATTATTCACCGCGATATCAAACCCGCGAACCTGATGGTGGATGAACGCGGGCTGGTGAAGATCACCGACTTTGGTTTAGCCCTGCTGGCTGCCGGCACCACGCGCCTGACAGCTACCGGCATGTTCATGGGAACGCCGGGCTATCTTTCACCCGAACAATGTCTTGACGAGGATATCGACCAGCGAACGGATATTTACTCACTGGGTGTCAGCTTCTATGAGATGTTGACGGGGGTCACACCGCTGAGTGCGGATTCGCCTTTGGCGTTGTTGCGTCAAATCATTGATGTTGAGCCAAAGGACGTTGGCGAACTCAGGCCAGAGGTTCCGGAAGCACTGCGGGTCATTCTTCGCAAGATGATGGCCAAGAAACCGGCAGACCGTTATGCAGACTGTGCTGCTTTGATCGTCGATCTGCAAGCCTGGCTTGAAACGGCCGGCAGTGCCGGGTCAGACATCAGCGCAGCTATCGCAGCAACAATGGCTGCACCTTCTTCTGCTACCAATACTGAAGCGACCGTAGTTGTGGATGGCGCCCAATTGGCTGGCAACAAAGCAGGTGGTTCGCCCCGAAGCGGCAAACGTATGCCTGCTGCTTTGTTAACTGCCGTCATTATCGTTCTGATGGCTGGTGTCGGTTATGCTGCCTGGCATTTTGGCGTCGCTGAAGATACGGAAATCATCGCTGTGGAAGACAAAGATAAATCTGGAGCCGTGGTCAGCAATGACACAGCTGTAGTGATGGAAAACTCAACTGAGCCGGAGGCCGCTACCGATGAGTTTTCAACGACTTCGGTTAATGCATCGGGCGAAGTTAAGACCAGCAATGCAGAAGCGCTACCAGAAAACCTGGATGAACCCACTTTCAATTCTGAAATCGCACTGGCGACTTTGACCGACCCGGACATCAGCACCGATGGCACACTACCCGGATACGATGACCCGCAAGCCAATTCTTCAGCAGAACAGGTAGCTGCCTACTCGCCACCACCCACGCCTGAACCAGCCATAGGCACCGGCGTAGCACTGGTGAGCGTTGGTGAAATCCTGCTGGCCGATACGGCAGCGGATTATGTCCGGGCAACACTTGAGCGACATGGTATTGCGGTACTTGATGGTATGGCGATTGCAGGTGTTGCCAATATGCTTGAAAACGGTGGTGGCGCCATAGAAGAACTTATCCGACCCCATGCGCGCTACCTGGTGTTCATACGGGCCGATTTCACCGGCGAACGGGATCTGTATTACATGGGCCGGCATGACACTGAATTTCAGGCCAGGTTGAACCTTGAGACACGCGACTTGCTCGATGGCAGACCGGTTGGTCCTGGTGTTCATTCATCGATTGGCTATACCCAGCTAAGCGTTGAAGGCAAGGTTGAGGACCTTCTCAGACCAAAATTTGGACGTATTGCCGGCGATTTAAAGGAGTAGGTAATTGCCAGAGGCGAAAGCATGGTCACGGCCGTTATTTCAACTATAGTTAGGGTGTAATAAAACCGCATACTTATATTTGTATTTATTGAACCTGGATAATGGAGATTGATTATGAGGGGATTCCTGAAGTTATTTGTGCTTGCTGCAATCATCGGCGCGGTGTTACCAGTGCAGGCGGAAGAGGCTGCGGGCGGTCTTCGTTACTCCATCACCGTAACAAAATTTGAGAACCGTTCCGGCTGGTCCGGCTACTGGAGCCTTGGCGATGCCTGGGGCACGGTGATGACCGACATGCTCAACCAGACCGGAAAATTTATTGTGCTGGCTGAAACCGATATGCGCGGCGCGGCGATGGCTGAACAGGACTTTGCAGCATCCGGACGCACAGCAGGCGGTAAAAAAGCCCCCGTAACCGGGCAAATGACTCCGGCCCAATTACTTGTTAAGGGTGCCATAACCCACGTGCAACATGATACCGGGAGTCAGAGTGGCGGATTCCGAATCAAGGGTTTCAAAATTGGCGGCGGTGGTGGCAAAGGTGAAGTCAACGCCACGGTATATATCGTTGATTCAACCACCGGCCAGATACTGGCCTCCAAAAGTGTCGTGGGTACACATAAACGTTCATCGATGGATGTCGGTTATGCAACAGGGGATTGGGGCGCTGCATTTGGTGGCGACAAGAAGGACAACGTCGGGCTTGCGGTAGAGGATGCGGTCGCAGAAGCGGTCGCCTTTATGATTGAACAACTGCCCAACATACCCTGGACAGGATCGGTTGTGCTGGTCAAAGGCGACAAGATTTATCTCAACCGCGGTGCCCGCGAGGGTGTGTCTGTAGGCCAGACTTTTACCGTGGGCGAAGTTGAGGTCATACGTGACCCGGATACCGGGGAGGTTCTCGACGAGAGCATGACAGTGCTTGCCAATCTTAAAGTTGATACGGTAAAAGAGAAACTTTCTATTGCCAGTGTTACTTCAGGTAGTGCTGCTGCGGTATCAAAAGGAATGACTATTCATCGTCCTTAAGTACTCGGCAAGCCCCCAATATCTTAAGACGCCACCTTGACTTTGTTTTGAGATGGCTTCGCATGGGTGCCTGGAGGTGAATTAGCATTGGAGCCGTTCACTGGCCACGCTCCTTCATATCCAGTTATACCAGTCGTTGAGGGTGTTTGTGATGATGTTCGGGCCAAAGTTCCGTCACGAATGTCATGCCAGCGCCAGATTTGGCAAATGGGGCCTGGGATCCTGGAAGTATTCATCTTCTCGTCCGCTCCTTTGCAGAGCAATGTATTGATAATTATAGAACAAAGTAGCGATTATTGTGGTGCAATCAGGGCTCAGACCTGGGTGCTTCTGATCTTGCCCCTGCCAAGACCGCCCCGGTCCTGGTTTTTGCCTTCTTCCTGAAAGTGACACGATTCTGGACTAAGCTAAAACTACGCTCCCTGAAATCAGTGGTTGGTATTTTATCTGGTCCCGTTGAGTTAAAAAGAAAGAACAAGAAATGATTATTTTCGGTACAAAATCAAAAGTGGCACAAGGACATCACGTTCAGGGGGCCGAATGTCCGGATTGTGGTAATAGGCAGTTTTCCTCTTATGGGTTATTGAAATACTATCATGATTGATAGAATGAAAAGAGCGGATTCACTCAAGGCGCGGTCGCTTTTGACGTGGGTACTGGATCGCCACCTGAAGGAGTGTAGATATGGCTGAAGCCGATGAAGTAGCTGATTTCTTGTTATCCACCGAAAGTTACATTGTTTATGCTTTGGGCCGGCTCAACTTCAGTGTTGAGGGTTTTCGCATCGACATTGAGGGCTACCGCGAGATTGGACACAAAATCCGTTCGGGTGCCGTAACCGTGACTGCTGCCCGAAGTTCTGCCGGGTCTCAGGTAGCGGCCGTCTACACATCGCGTCGCGATCGGCTCAGCGTGCCCGCCAATCTCGATCTCCACACACCAGGTCCGGCTCGCATCAGCAACCAGTCCATGATCGTCCACGAGGTGACCCACGCGCTGGTGGACTTCCACCGTTTCGCCTGCACGGGTGCTGTCGACGAGGCGTGCGGCTACATCGCCGGCCAGGTTTACGCCATGTCTTTGGGGCTGCGACAGACGGGCGCTGGAGCCAGATCCGGTGCGATCATCACCGCGGCCCAGGCGATCGTTTCGGACCGCCAGATGGTCACTCGAACGGGAGCACATCTCACCGTCCGCGATCCTGATGTGGCCGCTCTGCTAACAGCCATCACGGCACATACCAGCGCTTATCCGGATGCGGGTGTTCGCCGTACTGGTGACGGGATACGAGGCGGCCTGCTCAACCCCTGGTATATGCCTCGTAATTGACCGGTGTTCCAGAAAAAAATAGACGGGAAAGCTGAGACAACACAATGAAAAAGTGGTTGTTCATAACGGCGTAAGCACACAGGTTGATTGAGGCCTGGTGAAGCCTGGGTTGTGGCATGCAATTATTTTAGGACTGGGCCTGGCTAAATCTGTAGTGGTTTTTTCCATGGTCTTTGTAAGAGAAATCTGAAAGATGGCTGTCTTGGCTTTTTCCCAATTGTGCGTTGTATTCAGGTCATTGGGCTCGATTTTCCACCAACTCTACCCGTCGATTTAGCGCCTGCCCTTCTGCCGTTGCGTTGGATGATACAGGACTGGCATAGGACACACCGACCGGTATCAGACGTTCTTGTGAAACCCCGTATTTCGCTGACAGTTCGTCCACAACAGACTGTGCTCTGTTTTGAGACAAGTTCATGTTGTATTCAAAGGCACCTGCATTATCCGTGTGGCCAACCACCAGCAAGTTCAGACCTGGTTGCTGCTGAAATAATTTAGCAATTTCCTGGAGCGTTGCCTCAGAGTCCTCTCTGACAGATGCGCTGTTGGTATCGAAAAAGATACCGTAAAGCGAAACACTCCCCGTCTCTGAAATCTGCTGTGCCATATCACTGGCCTCGACAGTGACCATGTTTTTCTCACGGGGTTTCCCTTCGACAATATCGACAACCGCAACTGTCCGTCCTATAAAGGCATTACAGTTGGTGTAATGAAAACTCTTAATGGTGTAAGTATGAACAGAGATATAAGCCCCTACGTCGGGCAGTTCCGCCAAAAGGTAGCGCTGATCCATTATATTACCGGTAGTCGCACAAAAACCCTGAGAGTAGTCTTCCAGTCCTAGCCTTTCGCGCGGCCGAAGAAACATTGCCAGGCTCTCATCTACATTAGAACCCCGTCCCCCAGCATGAGAGATGCCTCTTTGTTTATCACCACCGCATTCTTCCCGTTTGCATTCGTAGAGTACTTTGCCACCTTGATCAAGGATTTCATCCTGGTAGTTGCGTATTATTTCCAACGGCGATCGTTCGGTTGGTATTAAATATACAAGACGTGTGTACGGACCCTCGACCGTTTTTGCCTGCTCTGGGGTGTATGGCAAAAAGTAGTTTGAACGCTTGCCTTTCAGCAGCTTTGACAGTGGAAACGTGAATTCATCGTAACCCTTGTGTTGATAAGCAACGATGAAGGAACCGGTATAGCGCTTCAGTAGCGGGTAATCCTCACTGCCTTCAATATCAGAAGTTGGAAGTTCTGGAACTATTACTTTCGAAAATGCAGCCGTTGAGATAGCTAACAGAATTGCAAAAAGTATAGTTTTTTTCATTATTTTTCCTTCCTATAAAAAAGAGGTTATAGATGGCAGCTTCAATTCGTGGGTCAAGACGTAATTGAAAGTCTCCCAGCGAATATCGGTGGCCATGCTGAGGCATGGAAAGATCAATGTCACCCATTGCCTATCTCCGATGGTTCTAAACGGAAAAGCTCACTAGTTATTCAGACAGCATTGCAGTAGGTTCTGAAAACAAACAGAGGCTTTTTAAGTATAGGGCAAAACTTGAGAACCACAGCGCAATGCATATTGCGCGACAGAGAATGCTGGCTTGCCGAGTAGCTTCTGGCCGAACTTGGAACTTCCTGGCTGATAGTTCAACGTTCAATTTAGTTCCGCTTCCAGCCCAAAGGGAAGCACACACCGTTGATTCTATCCTGCCCTGTCCTGGGCGCTGTGTATGTAGGTTAAGGTACAAGGAAAGCGGCTCGATTATATAATGTGAACTGTTGTCCAAACTCAAAAAGTAGGCTCAGGCTGGTTAAAAATCCAGATGGAAAAATAAACTCCGCCACCAATCAACACCAAGCCGACCAGTATTAAAAAGAGATTTATTGGATTGGTGAGCCGTTGATAGTCCGCTGCTGCAATTGAGATTATTCCCGCATATATGCCGGTTAGCAGGATGAGTAAACCAGAGAGCACATTCATAAATTAAGGATCGCAGAAGTCTGTATAAATGCAATGTGAATCAAAAAGCCCCGGCGCGGAACCAGGGCCACGGCGTAAGGGGAACACACGCCGTTGAATCTATAGTGGCTGATGCTGGCAAGGCAACAAGTTGCCGTCTCTACTTCAAAACACCACCAAATCCAACTACACCCAGAGACTCATTGAGTATAGGGCAATATTTGAGACTCACAGCATAATGCAAATTGTGCGGGCGACAGAGAAAGATGGCGTGCCGGTAGATTAGCTGCTCATGGCCGACTTCTGCTATAGGTGAGACCGGGAGTAGAGATTCCGCTTCTCGAGATGAAACGTGGGTGTCTTCTTTCTTTTCGTGGAAATATGGTGTGTCTTCAATGGCGACCTGGCGATATCTGGGTTCTGGCATGAACCCAGTTTAGACAAGTGGACAATTGGCTACTATGGCAAAAGGTGTTGGTTTTTGTAGGACTAGGACTAAATGTGGCTGTCTGGGCTTGCTGATTATGGTTTTATGGTGAAATGATCACTTTCGTTTGACTCGGTGCCACCTGAGCGCCGGCAGGCATATTTGCATTACTACCGTTGTGCCCTGTCATTGAGGTGAGGTGTATACAATCCTGGCCTTGTATTTTTACCTTTGAACTGCCTTTTTTATAGCCCACCTTGCCCATATTCATGCCGGACATCACGCCTTTGTTAAGGCCCGCCTCATCCCCCATTGAACGGGACATTTCAGATTTTTTTGTCACAACTTCTTTACCCGCAAATTTAACTTTGGTTGAGGTTTTTTTGGCTTGGTTAACCATGCCTGTGTTGGGGTACGGCACCGGTATAGGTGGTGCAGGGGGTGCCGGTGTTAGACAGACATCAGGTAATGCAAAACACTGACCACCGCCTTTGGTTGATGCTGGAAATATTGCAGGCATTTGATATTCTCCTTTTAGTATTAGCCCAAATGGATTTTTTCGGCTTTAACCTTAAAGTCCTCTTCCGATTTCATGAAGACCTTTTTAGCCTTCATATGAAACGTTGACTCAACCAATGTTCTCATTCTCCCTGTTTTCAACTGAGTCAATTCCTCGACCGTTTTATAAACATTTTTTGCCCTCTCTGTAATAGAGTTGGCAATGGTTGATAACTTGCCCACAATCAATTGCGAATTCTCAATTTTACCTAAAAATTTAGAACTAACGAATCGAGTCTCTTTAAGCTGCAATTCTCCTTGCTGTGCAGTAATAGCAAGCTTGGCGCTACTTAAGCGGGCTTTACATGAGCGCAGCGAAAATGACGAAACTAGCTGGCCGATTGTGTTGATAACACCCAATCGAATTCCTGAACGACCAGAGAGCTCGATGTTTTGGCCCTTTAGTTGAATATTGTTAGCTGAATCGAACACAATATCACCATTCTGTGTGATGAACTCAAGATTGCCAGAATCAATATTTATTCGTGTTTTTTCTGATTCAGGATCATATTCAATGAGAAGCTCATTGCGCTTGGAAAACAGTTTTAACGCAGGAGACTCCGATGTCTCATCAACCATCGCATACGCTCCATTACCTATTTCGAGCTTTTCAGGTCCTAACTTTTTCTTATGGTTCTTTTTAGAAGTTAACAAACCAATGACATACATATCACTATAATTCACGCCCACCACAAGCACCTCATCTCCTTCCTCTAAAGAGTCAATAAAGGGAGCAGTAATACGCGCCGATGCCTCACTTTCTTCAAGATGTGTCGTTAGGAGAAGACGAACTATTCCTTCTTTTTCACCGGGCCCTATTACTTTTGCAGAACCAATATAATTGGAACTCATTTCTTTTGGATAAAGCTCTGTAATATTTAACATAAGAAACCCTCTCAGTTTCTACTAATTTGGTGGACGTGGAGGAAGCCAATCCTCTGCTTCTGCAAGATCTTTATCTGTATAGTCAGCATTTATTCTATTGGCTCCCCGCCAGTTAGTGGACTGATCATTAATCTTGTGCAGTGAAGCCTGCTTCATATCGGTACCTGAAAAATCTGCGTTCATAAGGTCCGCATGTGAAAAATCAGAATAGGGCAATTTTGCTCCACTGAAAACTGCACTTTGACAGTCTGCGGAATTAAGTTCAGCTCTATCCATCCTGGCCTTAGTAAAATTGGTTCCTTTAACTGAGGCCCCTTCGAAACGGGCGCACCTCAAATCAGAGAAAGATAAATCGGCCCCATCCAAATTTGCTTGTGTAAAGTCAGCTGTATTGCAGGAATTATTTTTCATGCTACATACAGATAAATTAGCTTTTGTGAAATTAACCTGATCGCATTTCGTATGATCAAAACAGGTACCAGCCAGGTTCGCAGCAGTAAAGTCTGAATCTGTGAAATTACACTGTGATAAATCCATTCCCACCATATTGACATTTTTCATTGTGCATAACGTAAAGTCAGTGCTGGAAATTTGCGCGCGAGTAAAATCAACATCTTCAAAATCAGTATTATTAATTTTTGTATTACAAAGATTAATTCCATCAATTTTACAACCGCTCAATTCACAATAATCCAGCCATGCTTGCGAAAAATTTGCTTCTGAAAGATTTGCATTGGATAGAATTGCGTCAACCAGGTGCACTTTACTAAAGTCAGCCCCTTGCAAGTTGGCGACTGAAAAATCACTATCTGTTAAGTCGCATCCAATAAACTTGGCTTTCATTAGGTCAGCACCTGAAAAATCCGCCCCCGTAAGATCAATGCCACTAAAATCAATCTCTTTTAGAGTTGATCTCTCAAGCTTTACGCCTTTTAGCTCACTCCCTTTAAAACAGGCTCGCTCCATGTTTGTTTCGCTAAAATTGGCGTGACTGAGGTTGCGGTTAGAAAAATCCATCCCACTAATATTACATTTAATGAACGCACACTTAGAAAGATTCTTGGGCAAGCTCTTTTCAATAACGGACAGATCAGTACTAATAAATTTAGGACTATTAAAAATAGACTCGCTAAAATCGACGTTATTTAATTTTACTTTGGAAAACTCGGTTCCTTCCAACTTGGCACCAGAAAAATTGGCAGAGCTTAAATCGCTATTTTTAAAAATGGCGTGCCGAAGTAATGTCTCTTGATGATGACTGTTTTTCAACAAACAATTCTCAAATTGCGTTCTCTCAAGTTGAGCGTTTGTGAAAACGGAACCGGACAAATCCGTGTCTTCAAAATTTGTACCTGTAAGCAGTGCCCCAGAAAAATCAGCGCCGGACAAATCGGAGTACCCTTTAGAGAAGCCGCATATATTCATCTCCTTTAAGGCTTTAAGTGCAGATGATGGAAAGTCCAGTTCGCTCAAACTTATGTTTACTTTTGATGAATCTTTCTCAGGGTTTTTTTCTGAAAAAATCATAGCACCAGAGAGATTAGCCTTTGAAAATTTGGCCCCTGCGCAATTCGGGTTGACAAAAATAGCATCTTCCAACAATGACCCTGTAAAATCAGCTCCAACCACACTGATTCTATTAAACACCGGATGTTCAAAGTAAGCATCACTTAGGTTAGCGTTATCAAAGTTAACACGGTCAAAAGTGACGTGTTTAAACCTGGCCCGCTGAAGATTTGCGCCGCTCAAATCCAGCTCAGAGAGAATAGTATGCTCCAGAGCCTCACCTGATTTAACTTTATGAATGACCTCTTCGGCAGTTAAAAATGCACCCATAACAAAGTTATCCCTGTGAAAGTTTTGTCATCTTGAGATTGCTCGATTCAAACGCTGTCTCATCGACAATAGAATCAAGGAACTCAACACCATACAAATTTGAGCCCCTGAAATCAGCCTTGGTAAATTTGTTATGGGTGCATTTTTAACTGCTGAAGAGGTCATTGATAAAGTTAAATCAGGTGAGGCTTTGGAGCATATTGTTCTCTCTGAGCTGGATTTGAGTGGCGCAAATCTTCAGCGGGCCAGG
>PVMK01186114.1_pt1 | contig 13853 bp, 16 predicted proteins | sample 1853481 | NCBI WGS metagenome assembly PVMK01 (sample SAMN08533507, study PRJNA380276) | Marine sediment metagenome, whole genome shotgun sequencing project. | reverse complement strand
ACTTTTTTTCCAGCAAATAGGAAAATCGGCAAAGCAGGTTTGGACAATCCAGCATCAGTTAATGCTGTTTTAATTTTTCCTGTAGCCCAATGTAGTTGAGAAACTGAAAGGTGAGGGCATCCAACAAATAATTTCTCAGGACCTTTATTGTGATCTGGCCACAAGTCAGGATAATTATCAAAAACTCGTTTTAGTTCTGCATCATCAATCACATAAGTTTGGTAACCATCGACTAGCAAGTCTCTACCTTGCTCAATTGCTTCGGGAGTAATTCCTTCCATATGATATAATCCAACTGCACCATTACTTGCAGTAGTTGCACCCATGTCTTTTAGATAGCCTTGATTAACTTCATTCATTTCTCCAAGATGTTCTTTCATTCCCGTAATGAATGGAACATCTTCTACAACTTTTAGTCCAATTGCAGAACCTAACAACATTGGGTTTGGCTTCTTTGTTGTTTTTACTTCAATTAACCATTTAGCTTTTCTTCCTTCATCAGTTAACAAACCAAAGTAAGGAGCTTTTCCCAAAAGATTGCACATCATATCTATTCCCATAGAATTTCTATTAGTTCTGGCACCAAGAACAGAATTTACAAAATTAATTGCAGATGATTCAGACCAACAACAATAATCACCTTTTTTTGGTGCGTTACCCATTTCAGGCAGATAACTTGCACAGCTATACGAATCATTATCTATTAATCCTATTTTGGAATAGATTTCTTCTAGTCTATCTTGATTAGGGTAGGTTTTTGCAACTGATTCTCGTTTTTCAGGTCCTGGATCATTATTTTCAAAATCCATTGCCCTCGGATCAGTAGTAAATGGTTTGTAAGTTTTAATTCCAGCATCAACAAATTTTTGAAAGATATCCAAAAGTGGAGTAATTGATTTGTTTCCCCAACTCATTGCCATGTGACATGTTCCAGTTAATGTAACTAATTTTTCTGCTCCAAACATTTCTCCATATGCCACTACAGTTTTCATTGTTTTTTGCCACAAGTCTCCTTTTTTTCCATCATAGATTTCCTGTTCTTCAGGAGTTAGTTTCATTTTAGGTTGAGGATCAGATGGTTTTGCATCTTTTTTTGAGACACCAGTTTGTGTAGCTAATGTAAAATTAACATCAGTTCCTTGAATATTTGCTAACTTAGAATCATAAGACATGTTTACTCGAATGCCCATCCGCCATCCATGGAGAAGAACTGACCAGTTTGGAAGGTTCCTATACCATCGATAAGTGTGGCGACAAAATGCGCTAATTCTTCAGGTTGACCCAATCGCTTCATTGGAATTGTGGCCTCTGCCTTCTTTCTTCCCTCGGGAGTCTCTGCACCCATATCATGTCTGGCAGCGGGATAGTCTATTGCATAGCTACCGGTTGCGTTGATGGTAACTCCCTTGTCAGCCAATAACATTGCAGAAGAACGTACAAGTGAATTTGTTGCAGCGCGCATTGCGCTGTAAACTGGCGACCATGGAATAGGCCTGAAACCCGTAGTGCTTGTGTTGATCACTACTTGTCCTGAGCCTTGGCTAACTAGCGGCGGTAGCACGGCCTGCAAGGCAAAGAAGGCCGACTTAAAATTGCCCATATACATATTGTCACAATCCTCAGAGGTATGCTCGAAAATGTCGCCAGTGTGATGTGCTCCCGTTCTAATGCATGCTGAGTCATATCTGCCAAACCGTTTGTTGGCAGCATCAACCAGCTTCTTTACAGAGTCAGGTTTTGTTAAATCAAGTTTATCAGATACAACTTCCACATCAGCGCCCATACTCTTAAGCTCATCAGCAAGTCCATCAGCAACATTTCCAATCACAAGGTTATGATTACGTCGCACCATTTCACGTGCTAGTGCTGGCATCATGTGGGTCTCAGTGTCAACGAGGATTACCACTCGCTTCTTGCCAGATTTGGAGTTAACTTCCGCCAAGTCATTCACCCCTTGACGTATGAACCCAAATTTTCATCCCTTTGTAATCAATATAGTGACCAGTATCTCGCCATTTTTGTAATCTTTCAGGAATTGTCATATCAAAAAATACAAGAGACCCATATTTAATTTCAAGTTAGGTTTTCACGTAGGATATGATGAGGCGCCGGGAAAGGGATTCGAGCCCCTGCACGCTTGCGCGTAGCCGTTTTCGAGACGGCCGCCTTACCACTTGGCTACCCCGGCACCTAGTCTTTGATTTTCTCCATAATAAAACAAATCAAATTCAAAGGACAAACACAAAAAAGCAGAAAACTTCAACAAACTCCTATGGGACTAAATCTAAAGGACTTGGTAGTAAGAGAGAAAACAACTCTAGAGGCATTTTCAACTAAGATAATTGCAATTGATGCATACAATGCAATCTATCAATTCTTAGCAAGTATCAGGGGTCCAGACGGATTACAGCTATCTGATTCTGAAGGGAGAATCACTAGTCACCTAAGTGGTCTGCTTTACAGAAATGTCAACTTTCTATCATTAGGGATAAAACCAGTTTATGTCTTTGATGGCAAACCACCATCTCTAAAAACAGCAGAAATTGAGCGTAGAAAACAGATCAAAAAAGATGCAACTATCAAATATGAAAAAGCAATCTCTGAGGGAAACATGGAGGATGCAAGAAAATATGCACAACAAACAACTAGCATGAGAGATGGAATGGTAAAAGAATCAAAACAGCTGCTGACATATTTTGGAATACCATACATAGAAGCTCCATCAGAAGGAGAAGCAACAGCAGCACATCTAACGAACACAGGACAAGCATATGCTTCTGCAAGCCAAGACTTTGATTCTATTTTGTGTGGTGCAAAAAGATTGATAAGAAATTTCACCAATAGTGGAAGAAGAAAGTTACCAAATAGAAATACATACATCGATATTGTTCCAGAGATAATTGAAACACAAAAAACACTTGATGCATTAGGATTAACAAGAGAGGAATTAGTTGATGTTGGAATTTTGATTGGAACTGATTTTAATCCAAATGGTTTTGAGAGGATTGGTCCAAAAACTGCACTAAAAATGATAAAGCAACATTCAAGGTTAGAGGACATTCCACAAATTCAAGAGCAGTTACAAGAGATAGAGTTTCAACAGATACGAAAAATCTTTTTGGAGCCAGATGTGGCTGATGTTGATGAAATTATTTTTGATAAAGTAGATTATGAAGGAATTACAAACTATCTGGTAAAAGAGAGAAGTTTCTCAGAAGATAGAATTCAATCAACACTAAACAGACTAAAAAAAGCACTAGAGAAAAAGAGTCAGAATCTAGACAAGTGGTTTTGAAAAGATTTCAATTTAATAACTAGTCAATCTAATTTTAAAAAATGCCTCAAACTGAAGCAAGAAAAACGCTCAAAGATGCTCCTGTAATGTGGAGAAGAATAAACTCAATTGGAGTAATTCTTGATTGCAACTCCACATATGCTGCAAACCTAGGATATGCAAAATCAGAGATTTTAGGCAAGCCAATCTTCGAACATGTGCCTAAGGAATCATGGGAGGCAATGAATGACTCTCTAAAAACATGGTTTGAGACAGGAAAAGTAACTGATAGAAAGATCACATTCAAAAAACAAGATGGAAGTACTTTTTTGGGATTATTGCAGGCAACAAGTCTTTATGATGAAAATAAAAATCTGCTTGGAAGCAATACAGTAATTTTTGATTTAACTCAAATGAATGATGAAAAAATAAAAGAGTATGAAGAATTTTTTAAAGAGTCAAGAAACAGATTAAATGAAATTAAAGAAAAAGATTATGATCAGTTAGATGAGAACTCAAAATCAGAGTATGATGGATTAGCGGATATGTTCGATATGCTTTCTGCTGTTGATTTAAAAAAAATGCAATAAATTATTCAGATTTTTCTTTAATTGATTTTTGTATCTTATCAAATACACTTTGAACTTCAGTTATTGCGTCACTATCTTCTAAAGTGCTGACATCACCAATTTTTTCTTTGTTTGCAATTGCTTTTAGTAATCTTCGCATGATTTTTCCACTACGGGTCTTTGGAAGTTTTGAAACAAAATAGATTTGTTTGGGAGTTGCAATTGCACCAATATCATTTCGTATTTTGTCTGAAAGTTCTCGTTCTAAATCATCAGAACTTTCTGTTACTCCTTGTTTTAAAACAACAAATGCAATAATCACTTCACCTTTTATCTCATCAGGAATTCCACATACTGCAGACTCTGCAACATGATTGTGAGATACAAGACTGCTCTCAAGTTCTGCAGTTCCAATTCTATGACCTGCCACTTTTAGAATATCATCTGCACGTCCAAGTAGCCAAAGATACCCATCCTCATCTTTTAGGGCATAGTCACCTGGATAGTAATAGTTCTCATATTTTGACCAGTACACAGTTTTGTATTTTTCATCATCGCCCCATAATGTCAAAAGCATTCCAGGCCAAGGATTCTTGATTACAAGGTATCCCTTTGTGTTTGGAGCGACATCAGCTCCATTTTCATCAACCACAGTGATATTTACGCCTGGAATTGGGAGTGTTCCAGAGCCAGGCTTTAGAGGAATCGTCTCAATCCCAGGTAATGAAGAAATTAGCATGCCCCCAGTTTCAGTCTGCCACCAAGTATCAATAATTGGACACTTTTCTTTTCCAATAGTTTTGAAATACCATCTCCAAACTTCTGGATTGATTGGTTCACCAACTGTTCCAAGTAATCGTAATGAAGAAAGATCAAAAGAGTTTGGAATATCATCTCCAAATTTCATAAACATTCTAAGAGCAGTAGGTGTTGTATAGAAAATTGTAACTTTGTATTTTTGTAAAATATCCCACATTCTTGATGCATCAGGATAATCAGGGGCACCCTCATACATTATTTCAGTTGCGCCATGAAGTAATGGAGCATAAACAACATAGCTGTGACCTGTAACCCAACCAATATCAGCAGTGCAAAAAAATACATCAGAATCCTTAATGTCAAATGCCCACTTGAAAGTAGAATACAAATGTGTTAGATAACCACCAGTTCCATGCAAAACTCCTTTTGGTTTTCCAGTAGTTCCTGATGTGTATAATATGTAAAGAGGATGATTACTATCTAATTTTTCTGCATCACAAGAATCAGAGGCATCTTTCATCAAGTTATTCCAAAGTTTATCTTTTATCGTCATTGAGATTTTATTTTTTGTTCTCTCAAGAACTACAACGTGTTCTACAAAATCAAGGTCTTTGATTGCTTCATCGATTACTTCTTTGAGTTTAACAATTTTTCCTCTTCTATATCCACCATCTGCAGTAATGACAACTTTGGATTTAGAATCATCAATTCTGTCTCGAATTGATGCTGCACTAAAACCTGAAAAGACCACTGTATGTGTAGCACCAATTCTTGCACATGCCAACATTGCAATCGGTAATTCAGGTACCATTGGTAGATAGATAGTAACTCTGTCTCCTTTTTTAACACCCAATGACTTTAGAACATTAGAGAATTTTTGGACTTGAATCAGCATATCATGATATGTGATTATTCTAGATTCACCATTTTCCCCTTCCCACAATATAGCAGGTTTGTTAGCTTTGCTACCCTGATTCACATCAAGGGCATTATAGGAGGCATTAATCGTGCCTCCCACAAACCATTTAGCAAAAGGAGGATTCCAATCAAGTGTCTTTGTCCAAGGGGAAAACCATGAGAGATTCTTTGCCTGTTCATTCCAAAAAGATACAAAATCAGAATCAGCTTTTTTTCTTATTTCAGAGTCATTGTTTCCAAGGCCAATATTGTAGGTCTCAGACATCAAAAAGTGTATGAATTTGGATCTTTAAATGTTAAAGAAAAATAAATTAAAAAAAATTATTGAACTTCCATTCTAGCAAGCCAGTCGTTCTCATCGTCTTCTTTTGGAGTTTCTTGTGTCACCTGTTTGGGTGGTTCTGGAAATGTTAATGAGACTTCAGATTCAATTGGAGATTCATGTATTGGTTGTGCATCTGCTTTAATTGGTTCTGAAGGTGGATCTATTGGTTCTGTTGGGGCTTCTGGAAGTATTGCCTGAACTATTTGTTGTGATTCAGGAGTCTCCAGATATGAAACGGCTGATTCTTGGATGTTTTTGTTGTGGAGGGGCAGTTATTTCTTGCACTTCCAATTCAAGATCTGCAATTCTACTCTTTACATTTGCAATTTCTGCAGTTTCGTGTGTAACGCGCTCAATTACATCATTTGTGCACGATTTCACAATATCAAATGTTGTAGTAGAGATTTCATTGCTCTTGGATTGTACGTTTGCATCAAATAATAACATCTTTGCAGACTTCGTTTGTTCTTCTAACTCAGTCAATCTTTCATCAAGTTTGGCTTTGATTTCTCTTTCTGTTTCATCTAATGTTGCAAGTTTTGACTTGTATTTTTCATGAATGATTTCTGCATCTGCTTTCATGTCATCATTTTCAGAAACAATGTCAATCAATGCCTTTACACGACGTAGAGTTAGTTGTTTTTCACGAATGAGTCTTTGAGAGTCAAGTCTCCATTTTGGAATGAAAATAACAACATCGTTTTGGACTACTAGTTGTTCATATTGGATTTGCTGTAATCCTCCTGAACCGCAGTCAATACCAATTGATTGGATACTACCATCAATGTCAGTTATTGTTCCTATGACTTTACCCATGAATGTTCCGTACATGTCTTTGACGTTTTTACCGATAATTTCGATTTCGTCATTGGTCATGTGAGATAGTTATAAGATTTGTATAACCGATAAAGAGTAAGTAATCTTTTTAGTTTTAGTAAGCTTATTTTCACTAACTCAATATCGCTTCATTTTTAGTAATTTTAAAATTTAGAGGCGTAATAACAGACTCATGATTCAGCGAGAAGAACTAGAACAAATATTGAATTTTGTCGCAAATAGATGGATGGAACTTACAAAAGATCCAGACAATAAAAATATGGAAAATTTACCAAGTGATTTTTGGATGAATTCTGTTGGAGGAAAAACTGCAAAAAATGGATACTGGATTACAGCATTGATGTATACAGAAAATGAAGCTGATGCAGCAGGTTTCAAAGAAGTGCTGTTAAGATGGCAATCAAAAGGAAGTGATAAGAATAGAGACAAAGGCCCCGATCTTATTCAAATTGGAAAAAAGAAATAGACTATTAATAATTGAAAAACTGGACACTGGTATTGTCAGAGTTTTCGATTAAAGAAAAAAAAATTCTCTCAGCTCACTTTTCAAATACTGACGGTGATGTATTTGCAATAATTACTCCTAAACAAGTTGATCGTGGAGCATTGATGTCACGATATAGTAGAACCAATAAAAGCATGCGAAGAATTTTTCTTGATGAGTTTTTAAAAAATAAAAATAGAGGTGAAGAATTTTACAACAGGGTTCTTTTAGAATATGGCGATGATTCTGTTGCAGAATTAGGCGAAGCGCAAATTGCAATTGAAGGTTTGTCAAACATTGCAGTAAAAAAAATTGAAGATAGAAGGATTGGATTGTCTTATTTAGAAAAATCGTCAAGATATGTTGCATGGAATAAAAAGGAAAAAGGAAAGTACAGATTTTACAGAGATCCTGAAATCATGAAATCAAGATTTGCAGAGATGTATGAAGATACTTGCAATTTTTCATTTGATGTTTATTCAAAAAACATTGAACCAATGATAAGTTATGTCAGAGAAAAATATCCTATAGAAAAATATAGTTTTAAAGATTCGACAGATGGAAAAGAAAAATTATTTTCTAAATTAAAAAAAGAAGGAGATATAAAATCTGCCAATATGATTTACAGAGGTTCAACAAAAGCTAAAGCACTTGATATTCTCAGGGGATTATTACCAGCATCAACTTTGACAAATGTTGGGATTACAGGTAACGGTCGTGCGTTTGAATATCTTCTAACAGTTTTAGGCTCATCTGAACTAAGAGAAGAGCGAGATTTAGCCTCAAAAATTAAGAAAGAGTTGGATACAACCATCAAATCATTTGTTAGACGAGCAGATGACAAATATGGTAAAGCATTTCAAAATTATCTTAGAGATATTAAAAATAAATCAAAATCAATTGCTCTAAAAGAAATTAAATCAAAACCAACCACTGGAGTAGTGACTAATCTTGTGGATTGTGAATCAGAAAAAACTGCAATTGACAAAATCATTACAGGTCTATTATATGAACAGTCACCAAGTACATCATATCAAAATATTTTGCAGCAAGTAAAAAAATTTTCAAAAGAAAAGAAAATAAAAATAATTAATGAATTCATAAAACTGCGAACAAACAGACGTCATAAACCATCAAGGGCATTTGAAAATATCTACTATACATTTGATTTATGTAATAACTTTGGAATGTTCAGAGACTTTCATAGACATAGAGCTTTAACTCTAGAAAGACAATTGCTAACAACTGATCATAAATATCATATTCCAAATGAAATTAACATTCTTGGAATTGACAAAGACTTTAAGGATTGTATGAATAAAACCAAAGAAACATTTGAGAAAATTAGAAAAAAATATCCTGAACAAGGACAATATGTTGTAAACTTTGCATACAACTATCCCATATTTTATGAAATTAAATCTCAGGGAAGCTTGCCATCTAATTGAGTTAAGAACAGTTCCACAAGGACATGTAGATTATAGACAGGTTGCACAACAAATGTTCAAACAGATAAACAAAGTACATCCTAATTTGAGTAAAATTATGAAATTTGTTGATTTGAAGGAATATGATTTAGAAAGATTTGAAGCAGAAAAGAGAACAGAAGAGAAGAGAAAAAAGTTAAAAAAATAGAAAAATATTCTAATATCAAAAGAAGTAGAATAGATTATGACAGAGAAAATTGTAAAAACACCTGAGGAATGGAAAGAGCATCTAACCCCTGATCAATACGAGATTTGTATTAATCATGGAACCGAACCAGCATTTTCTGGAAAATACAATAACAGTAAATTTGTGGGGGATTACAAGTGTGTGTGCTGTGGAGAAGAGCTTTTTTCATCAGATACAAAGTTTGATTCAGGTTCAGGGTGGCCAAGTTTTTGGAAACCAATCTCAGAAGACAAAATAGAATATATTTCTGACACAGCATACGGAATGGTTCGTACAGAAGTTAACTGTAAGAAATGTGGAGCACATTTAGGTCATGTATTTGATGATGGACCAAAGCCTACAAACTCTAGATATTGTATCAATTCTATTTCATTGCATCATGAAAAAGACAAAGATTAGATCCTGTTTACGATATTGAGAAAAATTATTTTAAAAGTTTTGTCATAGGGCAGCATCACCGGTCTGCTTGTCTCTAATCTTTACAATTTTGTTAATATTATAGGTAAACACAACTCCATCTCCTTTTTCACCAGTGTTTGCAGCTTTTTGTATTGTATTGACAATTTTTTCTTCGTCCTTATCGACACATAGAATTTCTATTTTTGTTTTAGGAATGAAATCACTAGTTTTGTTTCTCAATCCTTCATGGCCTCTATGAATTCCTGTAATTTGAACTAGATACGCTGAAAAAGTTGGAATTCCTATTTCAGCTAGAGCATCTTGAATTTCATGTAAAACTGAATTTCTAACAATAGCCTCAATTTTTATCATGACGGACTTTATTTTGATGTATCATAAAACTTTTTCTTAATTTCATATAATCACTTATCTATTTTCACCTTAAAATTGATCAAAAATACAGAAATTTTGACCAAGAATATTTATGAAAGCATACGCGTGAATCACCCTATGAGAATAGTTCTATGTGGATTTGGTGTTGTAGGTCAAAGTTTAGTGAAATTATTTGATTCAAGATCAGAGGATCTCTATGCAAAATATGGACTAAAACCAAGAGTAGTAGGCGTCTTTGATAGTAAAGGAAGTGCAGTAGACCCATCAGGATTAGAATTCAGCAAACTTGTTGAAGTAAAGAAAAAGTTTGGAACTGTAAAAAATTATGCAAACACAAAAAATACAATGTCTGGAGTTGAAATGCTAAAAAATATCGAGGCAGATGTGTTAATTGAGACTACTGCAAGCAACTACAAAGATGCAGAACCTGGAATGACCCACATTACATCTGCCATGAAGAAAGGCATGCATGTAATTTCTGTAAACAAAGGCCCTCTTGCATTAGCATTTCCATCTCTTATGGAACTTGCCACATACAATCGAGTGATGTTAAAATTTAGTGGAACAGTTGGAGGAGGTACGCCAATTCTAGACTATGCTAAAAACAGCCTAAGTGGTGAAAGAATAACATCATTTGCAGGAATACTAAATGGAACTACAAATTACATTTTATCAAATATGGCAACAGGATTATCATTTGATGATGCACTCAAAGATGCCAAAGACAAAGGGTATGTAGAAGCTGATGAATCATTGGATTTAGATGGCTTGGATGCTGCAGCCAAACTAGTAATTCTTGCAAACTGGATAATGGGAATGAAAGTTACAATGCCAGATATCAACTGTACAGGTATACGAAAGGTCACAACAGAAGATATCAAAAAAGCAGCCAAGAACAATTGTGCTGTAAAACTAATTGCATCATGTAATAAAGAACTTGTTGTAGAACCAAAAGAAATATCAAATGATGACCCACTTTGTGTTAATGGAACACTAAACGCAATAGCTTTCACTTCAGAGCATTCAGGAACTCAAACAATTATTGGAAAAGGGGCTGGAGGAATGGAAACTGCTAGTTCTATTTTAAGAGATTTGCTAGATATTAGACAAGAGATTGCAAAAAATTGAAATCCAATCTAATTTCAAAGAGTGAAACATCAGCTGCTTCTAAAAACAGTTTCAGATAGATGGGAAATAGAGTTTCCTAAAATAAAAAATCTCAAAGTTCATCAAATTTCTGATGAAGCACAAATAATATCAGGAAAGGGAATAAAGATATTGAAAATTGATGATGAGTATTTACCATTTTTATCAGAAACTGAGACTCTGGAAAAATTTCCAAATGTTATAGTGGATATGGGAGCTGTCAAATTCATGTGCAAAGGAGCAAATCTTATGAGACCAGGAATAAAAAAATTTACAGAATTTGAAAAAGATCATCTTGTTTGTATTGTAGAAGAATCTCAACACAAATTTTTAGCAGTTGGAAAGGCAATGGTTTCTAGTTCAGAGTTAGAAGATATGGAGAAAGGAGAAGTGGTGAAAAAATTGCATTATATTTCTGATAAATTTTGGGAAACTGGTAAAACAATCATGATTAAGGCCTTATTGTAAAAACAACATTGCTTACGAAATAAAAGGTGTACACTTACTTTATTTCTTCGGTGAAATTCTTCAGTACCATCTTTAGTGATTACAAGAACGTCTAAACCATCACCACTTGCAGAATCTCTCAGAGCTGCTGAACGAACTGCGCGTTTAGCCAAATCAATTGCTTCATCTTTTGTCATGTTTGATTTGAATTGAGGATCTAAGACACCTAATGCCATTTCAGCACCAGTTCCAACTGCTGCATATTCATCAGGAAGAACTGAACCTAATGGGTCAAGAGTATACATTATTGGTTTGTCAACAACACCACCAACAATCACTTGTGTCAATAATGGGAAGTATCTTCGCTCATACATCATATTTGACATCATTTTAGCAATAGTGTTTGGAGGTACATCCCGTTTAAGGTCCATTTTTCTAATTTTTGCAAGGGCTGAAATTTGTAAGGTTAAGATTTGCATATCAGCCACAAGACCAGCACAAGTTGCACCGACTTTAGAAGTAATAGAGAACGTTTTCTTAGTTGATTTGCTTACAAGGAAATTTCCAAATGCGATCCTTTTCTCACTGGCAAAAACTACACCACCATCAAAAGTAATCCCAACAGCAGTTGCTCCTGGCATATACATTGACATAATTCAAATAATTTTGCAGCATAATAAAGGGCTTTCTACATCTCAAGCGTAATAATGAGAAAAATAATTATACCGAAAATTCCAGGAAGTTGTATTGACTACAAGTGAAATTAAAGAAAAAATCCTTAACGACGTTGTCTTTATTGGGTTTAAGATCAGCCATAGGCGTGATCTTTATTGTTCACGGAATAGGCAAGTTTAATCCGGGATTTGCTGATTTTTTGTCAAACATTGGACTCCCACCAGAGATGCAGATTCCAATTGCATTAGCAGAGTTAGTTCCAGGAATTTTGTTAGTTTTCGGAGTCCTTAGTAGATTATCTGCATCATTTCTTTGCATAATTATGCTAGGTGCTATTTTCCACGTCAAAGGAGCTCAAAGCTTAACAGGGGATGGAGGGGTAGAACTTGATTTGATTCTTCTTGCATCATCATTAGTAATTATGATTGTAGGACCAGGAAGAATTTCACTTTCACATATTATCAAAAAGTTACCTAGATGTCTTCACTAGTTTTTTCCAAAGTTTTCCATAATCAAACAGATACACTTTGTTGTTTTCTTTAACAAATCAACTCTGGCAAATTCATTTGGAGAATGGATTCTAGAAAACATGTATGTACTTCCTATCGATATGCACGGAGCCTTTAGAATATCAATAAATGGATACATAGGACCCGTTCCAGCATTTGAAACATTTAGGATGGATTTTCCAAATGATTTGTCAGCTGCTTCCTTAACATGAGTAACAAATGGTTCTGAAGAATTGGTTCTGGCAGCTGCCTCACCATGAAATACTCTGATTTTGACATCATCAAATCCTTTAGATTTTAGATGTTTTTTTAATCGCATAACTTGTTTTTTTGGATCCATTTTAGGTATCAATCTGAAATCAATTTTGACTAGAGCTTCACCGGGAAGAACTGTTTTTGCACCATCACCAGTATATCCAGAGACAAATCCAGCAATATTGCAAGTAGCACCACCAACCATAGCCTTTTTTGCATCCATTCCTTTTTTGTCTCCTACAAAAGATTTGATTCCAAATTCTTTTTTGAAAACATTTTCATCAAATGGTTCTTTACGAATTAGTTCCAAATCTTTTTTTGAGAATGGTGTGACTTCTTTGTACCAATCTTTTATGAGAATTTTTCCATTTGAATCTCGAAGTGTCTGGATGGCTTCAATTAATCTCCATGCAGGATTTTTTATCAAAACTGCCAAACTTGAATGAGCGTCAATGATTGATTCTTTTATGGATAATTCAACAAACAACAATCCTTTCATCCCAAGGCCAATAATTGGTCTATTTTTTGCATCAACATATCCAAATTCCCAGATAACTCCATCACAGGAAAATTTCTTTTTGTATTTTTTTAGATATTCTTCAATATGGGCACTTCCAGTTTCTTCTTCACCTTCAATTACGAATTTGATGGTACAAGGAACATCACCTGTTGTTTTTAGACATGCTTCAACGGCTTTGATTCTTGTAATTAATTCACCTTTATCATCAGTAGCACCCCTCCCAAAGATTTTGTTTCCTTTTCTTGTTCCACTAAACGGAGGGTCATCCCACAAGTCAAAGGGTTCAGCTGGTTGTACATCATAGTGATTGTAAAACATCAAAGTCTTTGTTGGGTTTTGTTTTGATTTTATTTCTCCATAAACTATAGGTGCAACTCCTTTTTTCAATCGTAAGATTTCAGATTTTAGTCCCAGATTTTTTCAATAATTTTTTTACAAGTTTTGCACATTCCTCAATTCCTTCATTTTTTGCTGATACACTTGGTTGTCTTATCAGAGTTTGCAGGTCTGAAATTAGGTTATTTAGGTTGGAATCTACGTGTTTTAGTGCGTCCATGTAATTCACACAATTTTATCAAATGGCTTCATCACAGATGGAATCTCATCTAAAAGATCCATCGAGGTCATATGTAATCCCTAATTTCTTTTGAACTGCTTTTCCTGCCAATC
>PVMK01142099.1_pt1 | contig 13857 bp, 15 predicted proteins | sample 1853481 | NCBI WGS metagenome assembly PVMK01 (sample SAMN08533507, study PRJNA380276) | Marine sediment metagenome, whole genome shotgun sequencing project. | reverse complement strand
AGACCCGGTCATGGCATCGGGCCGTTGCCAATCAGCGTTGCACCCTTCACCGGGCGGGTTATTTTTCCGTTTTCCACCAGGTAGGCTTCACTGGCTGAAAACACAAACCGCCCCGAAGTAATATCGACCTGGCCACCGGCGAAGTTAACTGCATACAAGCCCCGGTCCACCGAAGCTATGATTTCATCTGCTTCATACTTGCCAGGCAGCATGAAGGTGTTGGTCATGCGCGGCATCGGTAAATGCGCAAACGATTCGCGACGGCCATTCCCGGTAGGCGCCATGTTCATCAGGCGGGCATTCAGCTTGTCCTGCATATACGTCCGGAGCACGCCGTTTTCGATCAAAACGGTGCTGCTCCGTCGGCGTGCCTTCATCGTCGACGGTCAGGGAACCGCGGCGCCGTTCGATGGTTCCGTCATCCACCACAGTGACGCAGTCGGCGGCAACCTTTTCACCCAGCCTCCCGGTGAATGCCGAAGTGCCCTTGCGGTTAAAATCACCCTCCAATCCATGACCAACCGCTTCATGGAGCAAAATACCCGGCCAGCCGGGAGCAAGAATAACCGTCATGGTTCCAGCCGGCGCGGGACCGGCCTCGAGGTTGACCAGCGCCTGGCGCACTGCTTCGTCCGCCATTCGCTGCCAGCTATTGTTTTCGATCAGTTCGCTGTAATTGAAACGGCCGCCACCTCCATCACTACCCTGCTCACGCCTGCCGCCCTGCTCCACAATCACGTTGACATTGAGACGAACCAGCGGCCGGACATCGGCTGCGAAAGTACCATCGGTAGCTACCACCAGAATGGTTTCGTGAGTGGCCGCGAGGCTGACAATAACCTGGCTGACACGCGGGTCCCTGGAGCGGGCATAACTGTCAACCTGCCGCAACAGGTCGACTTTGTCCTCAGCACCCAGCGCCAATATGGGATCCTCAGCACTATACAATGCCGCAGGCTGTTGCTTCCTCCAGGCCTGTACCTGCCCCTGCTGCCCCTGGCGGGCGATTGCACGCGCTGCACCTGAGGCCTGCAGCAGGGCGGGCATCAGAATCTCATCCGCATAGGCAAAACCGGTCTTTTCGCCACTGATGGCCCGGATGCCCACACCCTGTTCCACGGAATGTGAGCCGGATCGGACCAGTCCGTCCTCGAGCAACCACGATTCGTGGCTGGAGGACTGAAAGTAGAGGTCACCGGCATCGACGGCCGGCCCCATCAGGTCAGCCAGAACGCGTTCCAACTGCCCCTGATCCAGCCCGCCGGGTGACAGTAACTGCTGTTCCGCCAGTTTGAGCGCATCCGTCATCAGCTTGTCTTTTCCCTGCCGTTCCTAATTTCCATTTTCTTGATTACTCCTTCAGCCATCCGCGGGTTTATCGACCACCGGTTTAATTACCGGGTCATCCCAACTGCCGCTTATGGTGTATTGCACCTGTGTGGCTTCCCCCAATTGATCCGCCAGCAAACCCTGCAGCGCCAGCCCTGCAGCAGCCCCACCTGGACCGGCCGCGATGGCGCCGATAATGGGTAGTGTGTTTCCCAGGCCGGGCCTGATCGTCAGGAGTTGATCATACTGTTGATCGACCAGGTCCGTACTTCCCGAAAGGCTGATCTTGGCTGCGGACGATTTCAATAGCACGTCATCTGTAGTTGCCAGGCCATTCTCCAGGGCGAATGTTCCGCTGGCTTCATCAAAAGTAAATCCGGAGTCGAACACATCCCTGAAATCCAGCGACAGCCTCTTGGGAAGTGACTGGATGCTCAACAGGCCCAACAAACGCCCGGACCCTACTTCGGCATCTGTAATATTGCCCTGTATTACAGTGAATTCAACCTTCCCATTGAGCCGGGACAGGGCAAATTTGGCCGGCGAGCCCGGCCACCAGGCACTAAAATGCACCACCGTCTGCCCCCCTGCCATTGAAGAACTGATATCCATCGACTGCAGGAAACCGCCCAGCGATTCCGAAGTCATGTGGATGTCGAAGTCAGACCGATGCCGGTGTTCTTCCAGCGACCAGTCCCCGCTTGCATTCAAGGTCAACTGATCCGAAGCAGCCTCCACTTTCTCGAAGTGAAACCCGGTCGGGGTGGGATAGGCTTCAACCCGCGTCTCGCCCAGTTCAACACCCAGATAGCGGAATGATTTCACGTAGAGGTGCAAGGAAGGCAAGTCAGCCGGGTCGGAATCCGTCTCCAGACCTGATGAAATCGGGTCTGCTAACACCAGTCGTTCGAACTCCGCTGAAAGGCTCGATGGTCCACTGCTCCCGCCAGTAAAACTGACTTTTCCGTTAATCTCCTCACCGCTGAAGCTGGCTTTCACATCGCTCCCGACCACGTTGAATTCTACCGTGACATCGCTGAACAGGCGGTCAAGAAACACCAGTTGATCCGCCGTCACGCGGCTGGTTTCCAAATCCAGGCCACCCAGTCCTTTGCCTTCAACCGCACCCTCGATGATCACATCAACCCAGCCGTCAAGGTCAATTTTTCCGGAATTTCCTTCGATCCTGATGAATCCGTCTTCAAGGCAGTTCCGGACGCCCCCCGCGACTCGAATAACCGCGCTTTTTGGTGTTTCAGACTCACCGGACAGGGCGAAACGCAATGTTGCCCGGTTGACGATTTCAATGTCCAGCAACCTGGTCTCCCCGCTAAGCGGATATCGAAGCAGAAAGTGGCCATCGGTCTTCCGCCGCTTTGTTCAGAGGCGCAGGCAGATTCAGATCGACACCCTCGAGGTCAGACCGCAACAGCAACACGGTCTCCGCTTCATCACCACTTGATCCATCACCACCTGGGGGGGAGCGACCACGATTGAGGCCTCCCATTCACTGCTTCCCTCGATTTGCGCCAGTGCGGCATAGCCCTCCAGCAGAAAACCCGGGATGACATCACTGACGTTAAAATACCCCCTTTACGTCAGCCCTGAATTTCTCTTCGTCATCGGCATCGGCCTTTTATATCGATGCTGGCGGGGTGGCCCCTGAAAGATGCGTTCAATCCCAGGCCACTGAATCCCCGGTGGTCGTATTGCAGTTCACCACTGATGTTCTCGAAGGTAATTTCACTGGAGGGATCCGAGAAACGATTGTCCTTGATGAGAACCCGGCCATTAACACTTCTATCCCCCCTGGCAAGGCCCAGGGGAAAAATCAAATCGCCATGTGTGCTGGCCGGGCCACTGAATTCGAAACGTGACAAATCGGTGTTGATGTGCTGCTGGATTGGTGATTGTTCAATCAGGTCCAGCAATAAAGGCAATTCGCTGTCAGCGGAATAACTTACTTCCAGCACCGGCAGTTGCATGTCGGGTATGATTGCCCGGGCTGAATGCACGGGAACACCCCCAATATCCCCCAACACGGCCTGAACATCCATCGATGTATTCACGAAATCGGACCCACTGCATCAACGCGCCCTGGCTGCAGGCCAGCCATCCACGTAATCCAGCAACCCGTTGCGAACTTCCGCCACGGCTTCAAAACGGCCTTCACCATGCCGGAACGGCCAGTCGTCCAGATCACCATGTATCTGGGCCTGGCCACTAACGATCTCACCTTCCACCAGGCCCTCTGCGTAACCAGCCCACGATGGCTTCGCTCATAAGCGCTTCCGGCCAGTAGGAGGCCCAAACCGCCGATGGTTCCACGGCTCAACAGCAACGCTGGCATCAATGGCAGGTTTGTCTTCGTGGAAGCGATTACCCCGCGGCCTGCGATCGCCAGATCTTCATTTTCCAGGCTGCAGTCATCGAGCCCTGCCTGCCATTGCCTGCCCCAACTGAAATCGACATGACAGGCTGGCATAGTGAATTGCAAACGTTCACGAAACATCCGCGGCCAGTCCAGCAACACCTCCGAACCTGTTAAAGCAATACTGCCTGAACCGTGTTGCAACGCAACGACAGCGTCCAGTCCCTGCACCCCCGGCCAGCGGTCCGATTCTGAGACGCCGAACCCGCTGAGGAAACCACGCGCAAAATCAGGCTGCCATGATTTATTGAGAATCAGTTCCAGATCGTCTACCTGACCAGAAATGGCCGGGGGTAAAAAGGAGGGCCATTCTGATTTATAAATAGACATGATATCCCTGGTGACGTCCAGGGAAAAACCGAGTGGCAACCAGTCTGCGCTAATCCAGAGGCCCACGTCTTGCGGGATATTCCGGGCCAGGGAAATATTGGGCGCCGTCCATGACACTTTATCATCTTCATACAGAAAATCTGCGATATCGAGCCTCCACCGTCCTTTTTCCTGGAAGTGCCAGTTGAAACGCATATTGACGCGGTCAATTGCCAGGTCCTGGTAGTTGCTGACCAGCCTGGCATCCTTAAGATCACTGACGCCCTGGATCCGGAACCCCTCACTCTCTGACCAATCCCCCCACAATTCGGCATTGAACCAACCGGTCAAAGGCAGGAACGGGATTAGCCGGAAGCTTGCCCTGCAAGGCAGCCAGCATCAGTTCCCGGGCTGATGCCTGCCAGGAAGTCTGCGCCATCTTCTGATCTTCATCCAGCACGAACAGGACAGTGGCTTCCACTTCCCCGTACACCAGTTCACTGCGGGCATCGTAAAGACTGGCCTGGATTTCGGCAGAGAATTCGTCCCCATCCATGTGAAGCCGCCCGTTAATGGAAGAAAACTTGAATTGAATATCGAATTTTTCATCCAGGTATTCGAGGCTGGAGTCCTGCAGGAACACTTCGCCCACTTTCGCCAATTCCTTCAGCCCGGAACTGCTTTCACCCTTACCCCTGCCGGTGACACCGAAACCGGAAAGCTCCAGGCGGCCGTCAGCCTTGTGCAATAACTGTAAATCCGCACCGATGACCAGGAAATTGTACAGCGGACGGCCAGGAATCAGTAGATTAAGAGGCTTGATTTCCAGGGCAGCGGATTTGATCGCAATTACTCCCAATTCGCCGGGATCGTCTCCCTCTTTTGGCAGCAGGCTCATTCCCCGCAAAGTTAATCGCGGACCAAATACACTCCATTCACCCTCGAAACTTTCCAACACGACCGGGCGCCCGAACTCTTCGGAAAGCCAGGCTTCCAGGCGATGCTGGTAATGGTCGCTATACGGCATCAACAGCTGACCGACACCCACCAGTACCGCAGCGAGGATGACTAAAATGGACATGGCAGTCCAGATCAGGGTCCTGACCCGGCGCAAAATGATCTTCAGGCTCGCCATTATCCAGGTGATGAAATCAGCTCAGCCCGCATATTGCACCCGTACCCCGGATGACGTAGCTGGACAAGCCAGGGATGGGTTACGGGTGCAATATGCGGGCTAAAGCAAGACGACATCGAATTGCTCCTGCGCGTACTGATCTTCCCTTTGAAAACGGATGGTCTTACCGGTCAGTTCCTCAAGTTCCGCAACGGTTGCGGATTGTTCATCGAGGATTCTCTCAACGACCTGTGAAGACGCCAACACCATCAGTCTGCTGGCCTCGAACTGTCTGCTGGAGCGCATGATTTCCCGAAAGACCTCCAGGCACACCGTCTCTGTGCTCTTGACGCATCCCCGGCCTTCACAATAAGGACAGGGAATGCATAAACGCCGCTCGAGACTTTCGGTGGTTCTCTTCCTGGTCATTTCAACCAGGCCCAGCGCAGAAATAGGGGTCAGCGTAGTTTTGGCATGATCCCGTTCCAGCGCTCTCTCAAACGAACGCATGACTTGCTGCCGGTGTTCTTCAACCTCCATATCAATAAAATCGACAATGATGATGCCGCCCAGGTTCCTCAAGCGCAGTTGCCGCGCGATGGAGTGGCTTGCTTCCAGGTTGGTCTTGTAAATCGTTTCTTCAAGATTCTTGTGGCCGACATAAGCACCGGTATTGACGTCTACCGTGGTCATAGCCTCGGTCTGATCAAATACCAGGTAGCCGCCGGATTTCAGGTGCGTGACAGCTTTAAGCGCCTTTTCGATTTCATCCTCTACGCCAAACAGGTCAAAAATGGGCCGGTCAGCGGAATATTCCTCGATCCGGTCCTGCCAGTCCGGCACGAAACGCTGCGCAAAGTCCCGGGCCTGTTGCAGCACCCGGGAGGAGTCGATCCTGACCCGGTCAACATCCTCATGCATCATGTCGCGCAAGGCGCGCAGCGGCAATGAAAGATCTTCGTAAATACAGCTCACAGCCTCAGCGCCAGCGGCACGCTCTTTGATAGCCCCCCAGACTTTACCCAGGTAAACCATATCGGCAGAGAAGGCGAAATCGTTCACACCTTCCGCGTTGGTGCGCACGATGTAACCATGCCCCAGTGCATCATCACGCAGAGTGTGTACGAGTTCTTTCAGGCGTGTTCTTTCCTGTTCTTCCTCTATTCGCACGGAAATTCCTATCGTTTCACAATCGGGCAGCAGCACCAGAAAACGGGAAGGAATACTGATATTGGTGGTCAGGCGGGCTCCCTTGCTGCCAAGCGGATCCTTGATGACCTGGACCATGATCATCTCTCCAGGTCTAAGCAATCTGGCAATCGGGGGCTCTGGTGGCGCTTCTCTCTCCTGGGCGGAAAAATCCTGTCGTTCCAGGTCCCGGGCATGAAGAAATGCAGTCCGCTCCAGGCCGATATCCACGAATGCAGCCTGCAGGCCCGGCAGAACCCGTGAGACTTCACCCATGTAGATATTACCGATGTAGCCGGTATGACCGGCGCGCTCCAGCCAGACCTCCTGCAGCATGCCGTTTTCTACCAGCGCTACCCGCGATTCAGAGGGTGTTGAATTAATAAGAATTTCTTCGCTCACGCACTAGTACTCCTTCAAGGTGATAATTACGCGTTCAGCGAGTTGGGAAGTGGTTGGGCGCACGACTGCAGGGATGCAGGAGGTAGAGCAATGCAGGGAGCAATTGCCGAAGGCACGTCTCGCCGGCAATGGCTGGTCCTTGCCCAGAGGCGTAACACCGCGAACGACCGCTTCCCAGCTCGCCCGAAGGGAGGTACCCAGATGTCCCAAATACTGTGTTACAGCCCTTAAGAAGGACTGGGCCATTCTTTGCGGTCTGCGCCTTGTCTTGGAACATCTGGGCACCTCTGAACCCGCAATTATCACCTTGAAGGAGTACTAACCCGCAAATTGCACCAAATCACCCAATCCAGAATATCACCTGAAGTCACTGGTGAGGTTTATTTAGTGTTAATAGTTTCTTTATTTTAAAATGCCTGCTTCCTGCAGAATTTCCGCCGTTTCGTGGAGCGGCAGTCCCATGACTCCCGAATAGCTCCCCTCCATGTGCGAAATTTTCTGCGCCGCAATGCCCTGCACACCATATGCACCCGCTTTGTCCATTGGATCGCCGCTGTCGCAATAGGCCTCGATCCAGGCCCGGTCAAGTTTCGAGAAAGTAACCCTGGTGATATTCAAGCGCTCACGAATCCCACCACCCGGCAATACCAACGCCACAGCCGACCACACTTCATGCGATCTGTCGGACAAACCCTCGAGCATGCGAATCGCATCCTCCCGGTCCACCGGTTTACCGAGGATGCGCCCATTCACAACCACGGCGGTATCGGCGCCCAAAACTGCCGCCGTAACTCCGTCACGCCGGCGTACTTCGAGCGCCTTTTCCCGGGCTATCCGGCAAACATATTCCCGGGCGCCCTCTCCTGCCCGGACGGATTCATCGATAGCCGCAACAATCACCTGGTATGCCATACCAATCTGGTTCAGCAATTCCCACCGCCGTGGGGATGAGGATGCCAGGATGAGCGGGGGGGTTGCATCAGTGTAAGTCATGGGTTAAGCCCGGTGGTAAGGGTGATTCTGAGTGATCGTCCAGGCCCGGTACAATTGCTCGGCGAGCAAGGCCCGTACCATCGGGTGCGGTAGCGTCAGCTTGCCGAGGGACCAGACTTTATGTGCCTGTTGCCTGCACTGCGGTGAAAGTCCGTCGGGACCCCCGACCAGGAAACAGACGCCATGCTCCTCAAGCATCCAACTCTCCATCTCTCCGGCAAGCTCTGCAGTAGACCACTGCTTGCCACGTTCATCCAGGGCAATGATCCGGAAACCGGATGGGACACTACCAAGCAGTGCTTCACTTTCCCTGGTCCGCAGCGAGTCAATATCTGCGTTACGGGATCGCTTCGCCAGTGGGATCTCGCGCAGTTCCAGGGAAAAACCCCTGGGGAAACGGCGGGCATATTCCGACCAGGCCGTCTGGACCCAGACCGGCATGCGCTGTCCGACAGCCGCTACGATAAGTTTCATTTGAAAAGGTTTTGCTTGCTTGTCAGCCTGGGCGTCAGCCGGGTTGACTGGCGATGTTGCGCCGGTCGCTACTGGCTTCCCAGAGTTTTTCAAGATTGTAAAAAGCCCGGGTCTGGGGCAGCATCAAGTGAACGATTACATCATTCAGATCAACCAGCACCCATTCTGCATTTCTTTGCCCTTCCACCCCCAGCGGCTGACAACCGGCCGCCTTGGCTTTCACAATCAGATTGTCCGCCATGGATTTCACATGCCGGCTGGAACTTCCGGACGCAATGACAAACAATTCCGTCAGTGGATTCCGGCCGGAGACATCAATGACTTGGATATCGACAGCTTTGAAATCTTCAAGAGCGGTGATTACCAGCTCCCGTAGTTGGGCGAACGACAATGCGTCCGCAGTGTTTTGATTGGTCAATAGAACCTCACCCTGAATTCGACTGGTGAATTTTATCCTGTCCCGGCCAAACCCGCAATTCAGTACTTCTTCAAGGAGTACTATTTGAAGGAGTACTAGTAAAGCCCGTGCTCGAGGATGTATTCAATGACTGAGTCCGGCAACAGGAACCGGGGCGACAAACCGGCATGGATCTGGCGTCTGATCTCGGTCGAAGAAATGGCCAGCTGCGTGACCTCTAAGGGTAAAATCAAGCCGGCAGGCGATTCCAGTAACTGGTCTGGATCATTCACCAGACGGGGTTGAACCTGCCCGAAAAGGGCTCCGGAGTAGATGTGTTTCGATTCCGGTCTGCGCATGATGACCAGGTGCGCCAGGTCAAACAGTTTATGCCAGTCATACCATTGGTCCAGGACATTAGCCGCATCCTGCCCGATCATCATCAGGATCGGTGCTTCTCCCTCTTCTCTCCGGATTTCGCTAAGTGTATCCACCATGTAAGACGAACCTTCGCGCCGGACCTCGCGATCATCCACCTGCAGTTCCGGGTATCGGGACAGGGCCAGCTTCAGCATGGCCAGGCGATGATCAGCCGAGGCAAAGGTGTTGGCTCGATGGGGTGGCGTACCGGCCGGCAACAGGCGGAAATCCTGCAGGTGCAGCCTCTCCATGGCCTCCAGCGCAGCCCGCAGGTGTCCGTAATGAACCGGATCAAAAGTGCCGCCAAAGATTCCTATGGCCTGCGTGGATTGCGTCACTTAGTCATTCACTGCAGGTGCACGGCGCCGGGGTCACACAAATGCCAAAGAAGCCTGTCCAGCGTTTGCCATGGGTCACCGGCTGCCCGTCCTTTGCTTTGGCGGTCAATCAGGGCCAGTGACCGGAAAGAATCATCCAGCTTGTACTCCGACAGGCGCGCGATTGCGGCTTTCATCGGACCCTGCCGGGCCGGCCAGACATGAAATTTACGAAAAACCGAAGATTCATTTTCACCCGAACCTATCGCAGCACGAACCGTAGCAGCCAGACTCAACTCACGATACAGGGCGCCGACCACGGGCTGGATGGGGGTATTCATGCGATGCAGGCCCGAAGCCACTCGCAGACATTCATCCAGCCGCCCCAGCAGGCTGCATTCGACCAGCCGGAACGAATCAAAACGGGCGCTGCTGGCAACGGACCGGTGGATCAATTGTGCAGTCACCCTGCTGCCCTGGTCCAGCAACAACAACTTATCGATTTCCTGCTGTGCAGCCAGTAAATTTCCTTCCACAAGATCCGACAGCAATGCAACCGCATCCGGATCTGGATCCAGACCCGCCTTCAACATGCGCCTGCGGATCCAGTTCGGTAATTCGTTTGGCCTGACCGGCCAGATTTCTACCAGCACGCCCTGTTTGGCAAGCGTACCGGCCCACTTCGTTTTCCGCGATGCGGCACTCCACTGACCACAGGATACGAGTAACAAAATATCGGGGTCCGGCGAGCTTGCCATTTCGCCCAGCACCTTCGCACCATCCCTTCCCGGTTTGCCGGCAGGCAGCCTGATATCGACAATTTTCTGTGCAGAAAAAAGGGAGGGAGCGGCGGAATCCGCGGCAATGCTGTCCCAGTCAAACTTTCCTTCAACCTGGTAAACATCGCGCTCGACAAAACCCTGTTTCCGAGCCGCTTCGATGATCTGGTCCCTGCATTCCTGGACCAACAGTGCTTCGGCTCCAGCTACCAGGTAAATCGGCTTCAGGGAACGCGAAAGCAGTGCGGGCAACTGGTCGGCGTTAACGGCCATGTTCAGTACTCCCCCAACAAGGACCAGCCATTGTTTGCGGTCTGTGTCTTGTCCTGGATCATCTGCTTAGCTCTGAACGTGGCAATATCGCATTGAAGGAGTATTAATTCGGCGACCCCAGGCGTGTCACCAGCATGCGGGCGAGTGTCTCTGCCAGGTCCTGCTTGAGGTATTCCTGCTCCCGGGATGAGGCAAGAATTTTCTGTTCATCGAAACTGATTTCCCGTGTCTGGCGCATGGTCTGCATGGGAATAATGTCATGGCCATCGGCATCCGTTACACGAAACTTGACCGTATGGGTGATGCGAAACTCCCTCACACGGGCGTTATCACCAACGGTTAACACTTCGGTGACTACGCTATTGGTCGGGATTTCCAGGAATCCCGTAGCCCTTTCGCTGCTCACAAAAGTGGCGCCACTTTGTTCCAGCAGCACCCGGACCCGGCGGGCCAGGAGGCTGTATTCGTCATTGACGACCATGCGTGTCTGCGCCATTTCCGGCGGCAGTTCCATGTCCTCCCTGAGCTGAAACCCACAAGCGGTACAGAGCAGGATCAGGCCGAGCGTTGCACTCACACGAATATTACGCCAAACGCACCAGTTGGGCTCCTGCAGTATGTGGGCCAGAAGCGGATTAAACTGAATCGGCGACATGAAGTTCAGCCTACTACAATATTCAGCAGGCGGTCGGGAATATGAATGACCTTACGGACCTGCTTGCCTTCCATGTGCCGGCTCACATTCTCGATCGCAACTGCCTGCTCGAACACCGCTTCCTGGCCCAGACCGGGCTCCAGTTCCATCCTGGCGCGCAGCTTGCCATTAATCTGCACCACCAGCGTTATTTGGGTGCGCTGCCTGGCAGATTCATCCGCCTGAGGCCATGACGCCCGGTAGAGCGGGCCGCTACCGCCAAGCGCCTCCCACAACACCTCGCATATGTGCGGCGTAATGGGCCCCAGCAGGCGGACAATAGCCAGCCAGGCCTCCTGCAGTACCGCCCTTGACTGTTCGTATTTGATTTCAAAACGCGCCAGGTGATTGCTCAGTTCCATTACCGCTGCAATGGCGGTGTTGAAAGTGTATCGCCGGCTGACATCATCACTGACCTTGGCGATGGTGTCATGCAACAGGCGCCGGATTTCTTTTTCCTGTGCGCTCAGAGAAGCCGTATCGAGCGCCTCGACCGGTCCGTTTTCTACGTGTTCGGTAACCTGTGACCACACTCTGCGCAAGAAACGCGAAGCGCCCTCGACACCGGATTCAGACCATTCCAGTGACTGGTCCGGCGGCGATGCGAACATCGAGAACAGGCGAATCGTGTCCGCTCCATAACGCTCGACCAGGCCTTCCGGGTCGATGCCGTTGTTCTTTGACTTCGACATCTTCTCCACTGCGCCGATGGCGACCGGCTGACCGTTCGAAACCATCTTTGCACCGACCGGCTTTCCTTTCCGGTCGCGTTCCACCTCGACATCGGCAGGATTGATCCAGTGGACTCCGCCGTCCTCATCCTGACGATAGTAGGTGTCTGCAATCACCATGCCCTGGCACAACACACGCGTGGCAGGTTCGTCCGAATCCACCATGCCAGCGTCGCGCAACAGCCTGTGGTAAAAACGGAAATACATCAGGTGCAGGATGGCGTGCTCGATGCCTCCGATGTACTGGTCGACCGGCAGCCAGTACCTGGCCCGCTCATCCAACTGCGCATCGGCGCCAGGGCAGCAATACCTGGCGTAATACCAGGAAGATTCCATGAAGGTGTCAAATGTGTCGGTTTCGCGTTCCGCCGGCCCACCGCATTGCGGACAGGTCGTCTTGCGCCATTCCGGATCAGTTTTGAGCGGCGACTGCACCCCGGTAAAGCTCACATCTTCCGGCAGTATAACCGGCAACTGGTCTTCCGGCACCGGAACTGCATCGCATTTTTCACAGTAAATCACCGGATGGGCAGCCCCAGTAACGCTGGCGGCTCACACCCCAGTCGCGCAGCCGGTAGTTGACCACGCGCTTGCCGATGCCTTCGGCCTCCAGCCAGGCCATGGCTTTATCAATGGCTTCATCCACCTCCAGTCCATCCAGCCATTCACTGTTGATGGCGGGCCACTTCCCGTCCAGGCCTCTCCTTCCCAGTCTTGCGGAGGCGCCACGGTGCGCACGATCGGCAAACCGTGGCTGACCGCGAAATCCCAGTCCCGCTGGTCCTGACCCGGCACGGCCATGATGGCGCCCGTGCCATAACCCATCAAAACGTAATCGGCAATATAAAGTGGCACGGCTTTCCCGGTAAAAACATTAAACAGATAGGCGCCGGTAAAGATGCCCCGTTTATCCAGTGCGCCGCCAACCGCCAGCCGCTCGGTTTCACTCGTATTTTGCACCTGCTTGACAAAGGCCTCGACAGCATCCGCCTGGTCCGGCGTTGAAATTACAGAAACCAGCGGATGTTCAGGCGCCAATACAGCGTAAGTCATTCCGAATGAAGTATCCGGGCGCGTGGTAAACACCGCCACACTTCTGCCCAGTGGGTCCGGCTTGCCCTGTGCATTGCACACTTTCATTTCGAATTCGGTACCCTCTGACCGGCCGATCCAGTTTCGCTGCATGGTCTTGACCGAGTCCGGCCAGCCAGCCAGCTTATCCAGGCCCTGGAGTAACTCCTCGCTGTAATCGGTGATTTTCAGGAACCACTGGGATATCGCTTTGCGTTCCACCTCTGCCCCGGAACGCCAGCCCCGGCCATCGATAACCTGCTCATTGGCCAGCACGGTCAGATCCACCGGGTCCCAGTTGACCTCCGCTTTTTTACGATAGGCCATGCCGTTTTTCATCAGGCGGGTGAACATCAGCTGTTCCCAGCGGTAGTACTCCGGTTTACAGGTGGTCAATTCCCGGACCAGTCGTACGCGAACGAGGCGCTTCAACTGCCCGCGCATGTGCTCGATATTGGCATAGGTCCACTTCGCCGGGGCGGTATTGTTCTTGATGGCGGCATTCTCGGCCGGCAGCCCGAAAGCATCCCAGCCCATGGGCTGAAGTACATTCTTCCCGCACATGCGGTGATACCTGCTGATTACATCTCCGATGGTGTAGTTACGCACGTGGCCCATGTGCAGCGCACCGGACGGATAAGGCAGCATGGACAGGCAATAGAACTTCTCTCCTTCAGCCTGTTCATGCACACGGAATGCACCCTCGCGCTCCCAGCGCTGCTGGACCTTTACTTCGATTTCACCGGGATTATAAGGTGTGATTGCCATGTTCTCGCAGCCTTCATGACTCGGGTGTGTACCAGATTGGAGAGGTGTAGGCCCGCTCCTGGGTCGAGGCCGGCGCACCCTCCGGCAGGTCGATGCCAAACCGGAAAGCATCATAGGTGGACCAGCGCGGAGTCGGTATTTCCAGCACCCGCGCGTAATAGAAGGCC
>PVMK01117460.1_pt1 | contig 13857 bp, 14 predicted proteins | sample 1853481 | NCBI WGS metagenome assembly PVMK01 (sample SAMN08533507, study PRJNA380276) | Marine sediment metagenome, whole genome shotgun sequencing project. | reverse complement strand
GCGCAGAACGCCTTATCTGTCTACTTTCTCCGACTTGAGACAAGGCGTTTGAATGTACTATCAGCCCCCGGCGACGAGCAAGACATTTACTTTGCGGCTCTTCGTGGGCCGTGACGTAGGACGTGCACCGCCGCCGCCCGCCACGTATCGGGGTTGATCCCACGCTGGCGAATGAACCCGAAAGGGCAAAGGATGAGCCCACCATCCCATCCTTTGTCAGGCGAAACCGCGTTCCCCAAAGATGGTGCCCGCGTTAACCTCCCCCTTTGTGGCGCCCGTTTGAGGAGCCGGTCACTGTTTCACCACGCTGATCGGCTTCGCTTTAGTCTAGGTTGGTCTAGGCTCGTGAGCCATGAGAGCTGGCGCACGCTTGGCGCTGTTGGTCCTCGTCGTGGCCGTTGTGTTGTTGCATCTCTTCGTCAACCGGCGCTGGGGGTACCACAGCGACGAGCTGTACTTCATCGAGTGCGGGCGGCACCTCGCGTTTGGGTATGTGGACCACGCGCCCATGGTGCCCTGGCTGGCGGGGCTGGTTTGCCCCTCGGGGGAGTGCTCGCTGTTCGCCTTGCGATTTCCGTCTCTCGTGGCGCGAGCGCTTGCGGTACTGCTGACCGGGAAGCTCGTCTGGGAGCTCGGCGGAGGACGGTTTGCCACTGTGCTTGCGGGCCTTGCCGTGATCATCGCGCCGGCGTTGCAGCGGATGGGAAAGATTCTGTGCATTCCGGTGCTGGAGCCAGTCTTATGGACGGCGTGCGCCATCGTGCTGGTGTACTGATTCAGGGCCGGTCGCGGAGGTGGTGGCTCGCGCTTGGCGTGCTCGCGGGAATCGGCCTGCTGACCAAGCACACGATGCTGATTTGGGGCTTCGCAGCGCTGGTGGGAATCATGCTGACGCCACTACGGCGTGACCTGCGGACCCGCGTGGCCATGGCTCGCCGGCATTGATTGCGGTGCTCATCTTCTTGCCGCACTTGATCTGGCAAGCACAAAACGGTTGGGCGACCCTCGAGTTCCTTCGCAACATCAGCGACGGCATGCTTGCCAACATCCCGCGGCCGCTGTTCGTGCTCGGGCAGCTCCTCTATATGCATCCCGTGGCGATTCCGTTGTGGGTCGCCGGACTCGTCTTCTTCTTCGGAGCAGCGGGGGCGCGCTACCGAGTGCTCGGTTGGATCTTCGTCGTGTCCTTTTTGGTGATGTTGTGGACACACGCCAAGCCGTACTACTTGGCGCCCTGCCTACCCCGCGCTTTTTGCTGGGGGCGCTGTGCTGCTGGAAGCAAAGCTCCGCGGTGTGGCGCTGAGAACCGCGGCGGCGGTGGCGCTGATCGTCGGGGGGTTGCTTCTGACGCCCTTCACGCTCCCCATTTTGCCGCTGCCGCAACAGGACGATGCGTTGCGGGCCGTCCTCGGCTCGATCGTTCCCTCCCGGAGGCGTTGACGCACGACCTGCATGCCGAGTACGGATGGCCGGAGCAAGCGGAGGCGGTGGCAGCGGTGTACGCAGAGTTGCCGAAGGAAGAACAGAAACGGACGGTCGTGTTGACCGCACGCTACAGTCAGGCGTCGGCGATCAATTTTTTCGGTGCCCGGCACGGGCTGCCCCGCGCCGTGAGCGGGCACATGACGTACTACCTTTGGGGACCCGGCGAGCCTGCCAGTACCGTAATCGCGTACGGGTTCCCCGAAGCGACATTGCTGAGATACTTCGGAAGGGTCGTTCAACGGGGGCGGATAGACCATCCACTCGCGAACGCCCGTGAGAGGGGGGTGCCGATCTACGTATGCACGGATCCGGTGCAGCCGCTGGGCGACGTCTGGGACGACTTCAGGAGATACCGTCACGCCAGCCCTGCCGCGTCACCGCCTACGGCGGACTGAAACGAGCGGGCTGAGCCGGGCGGCAGGCCTAGTTGTTCTTTGCGCCCTGACAGATCCACGTCGCGATGGTGTCGATGAGCTCCGGGCCAAGTGGGGGGTCGCCCTTGGGCATCTGGCTTCCCGTGCACAGCGCAGCGCCCGTCAGCTTGCCAATGAGCAGACTGCCTTCGACATCGCCCGGCGCCACGACCGGGCCACAAGACGTCGTTTCTGCCAACAGGCTTTGGTAGGAATTGCCCATCGTGAGGTCGAGGCTCGTGCCTCCTCCACCCGGTCCGCCGGGGCGGCCGGGGCCACCGACGCCATCGTGGCAGCCCATGGAGGCGCAGCCCGCGCTGAAGATCGGTTGAACGTCACTCGCAAAAGACACCGTCGTGCTGCCGCATTGGCATTGTCCATCGAAGCAGGAGGCTCCCGGTCCGCACGCCTCTCCGCATGCTCCGCAGTGATTCGAGTTGCTGAGCAGATCGACGCACGCGCCTCCACACTCGGTGAGCACCCCGCAGTCCGCGGAACATCCGCCTTGGAGGCAGAACGAGTCGCCGCACCCCATGCCACATGATCCGCAGTTCCCGGGATCGCTGTTGAGATCGACACAGCCCGAAGCACACGAGGAGAGGTCGCCGGGGCATGCACAGCCACCATCAACGCACATCGCGGTGCCGCCGCAGGCTTGCCCACATGAACCGCAATGCTGCGCGTCTGCCTGCAGGTCGATACACGCGGTCCCACCACAGGTCTCACATGCACTCGATGCGTCGAGCTGCTCGATCCACGCAGCTACGCAGTCGATCGTCTCGACGGCGAGCTCGCCGCCAATTGGCATCTGTGCACCGCAGTCGCTCGTTCCGCGAAGCTTGGCAATCAGGTGGGAGCTCGCCGCGTTACCAGGAACGACGCGAACTTCTCCGCCGCACAGCGCAGCCTCGCGGCCGAAAAGCTGGAGCTCGAGGGCGCTGGTTTCGAGGTCCAGGCCACCGGCCCTGTCTTTGGAGCCGTGGCAACCACTGGCGAGGCAGCTCGGCTGGAAGACCTCCACGGCGACCTCCTGAAGATTGGTCGGGCAAGGGGCACCACTCCCGCCGCCGATGCCGCCCTCTCGCGCGGTTCCTTGTCCATCGTTACACCCACTCAGCGCGACCAGGCATGCGAGCGCCATTGCTCTACGAAGCATCGTCATTCCCCCCTGCTTCAAGTTAGCAGAGGGGCAATGGGCATCTCAAACGCGGCCTATCCGCGAGAGGTGTGGGGCCAGCGGGTGCGGAGCCGAATCAGAAGAAGCACGCCGAGCAAGCTGATAAATGCGGGGACTGGTCCCTCATTGCCGAGTGCAGCCGCAGCGCATCCGAATGCTGTCTTCTCGCTCGGAACGCCGCGAAACTTCGTTTGTATCTGCCACCCAAGCGCGTGAACACCCACAGTTTGAGGGCGGGCATCGGGATCATACTGGTAAGCAAAGTATCCCACGTACCGATCCTCGCCGACTTCGAAGCGAGGATGAATGCCCGCCACGTGCATCCCTTCCTCGGTCACACCCACGACGTCGACGTGAACCCACGTGCCGGAACGAAGCTCCTCTTCGTCGGGTTGAAGGAGCTCGATGCCGACAATGTCACGCCCGAGGACAGCTCGAAAGGGCAGAACGAGGTGTTGGCCGCCGACACTGACCTCGAGCTGGTGGAGCCCGGGCTCCCGGATGTCCAAGCAGTGAAACTCGAGCGAGCTCAAGCCGTCGTCGCAGAGTCTGAGTCCATCAGAGACGCTTAGCTCCGCGAGACCGTCGCCCCACAACCGCTCGCCCGCCGAGTCGAGATAGAAGACCATGACGTATTGGTAGCCGGCGAGGATGACCTGATCGGACAACTTGCCGATGGGGATGGGAACGAGCTCGCTCAGCACGACCACGAACGCGTCGTGCGGGACCACCTCGACGACCTGCTCGACGGTGGATGTTTCATTTTCGAGCACGAGCGTGGCCTGGCCTGTGCCGCCGAAGGTCAGGGTGGCCACGCCATTCACGACGCTCTCGATGCGCACCACGTCTGGGTTGCTCGACTCGAGCGTTAGGGGCGCTTCTCCGCCAAGATCGATGGTGGTGCGGGAGCCGAGCGCATATCGCTCTTGGAGCCGATTGATCTTCGCTTCCGGGGAGCTGAGCCCGCAGTCGCTTTCGTAGTGGGCGGGGCCGAAGCAACCCGCGGTAACCGTCATCGCCAGCGCGGCGCGTAGGGGGACAGAAGCAAATCGAAGCATGTTGAGACCTCCTGCTGCCCGCGCGCTCAAAACGTTGCAACCGCCGTGCCAATGGCCGATCTCTGGAATATACTGTTCGCCAGCTGCCCCCTCACAGTGCGTGTGACGCACAAACAGCACGCATCCGTGAAGCTCAGTCACAGCGAGAAGTTCATCCCATGAGTGCGTTGGATCGCTATCTCGATGATTTGGATGAGAACGTCGACGGCGACACGCTGCTGACGCGGTTCCTCGACTACACGACGGACCAAGGGCTCGAGCTCTACCCCGCGCAGGAAGAAGCAGTGATGGAGCTCTTCGTCGGAAACAACGTGGTCCTCAACACGCCGACCGGTTCCGGGAAGTCATTGGTGGCGCTGGCCGCGCACTTCCGTTCGGTCGCGCTCGGGGAGAAATCTTTTTACACGGCACCGATCAAGGCGTTGGTGAGCGAGAAATTTTTCGACTTGTGCCGCGTGCTCGGTCCGCAGCGTGTCGGGATGATGACCGGCGACGCGACGGTCAACCGCGACGCGCCGGTGATCTGCTGCACAGCCGAGATTCTGGCCAACCTCGCACTGCGAGAAGGCGAGCGGGCCGAGGTCGACAGTGTCGTGATGGACGAGTTCCACTACTACGCCGACAGGGACCGCGGAGTCGCGTGGCAGATTCCATTGCTCACCCTGCCCCGGGCCCGGTTTCTTCTCATGAGCGCAACGCTCGGGGAGACGCGGGTGTTCGAGGACGCGATCACCAAGCTCACCGACGTGCCAACGATGCTGGTGAAGAGCACCGACCGGCCCGTACCGCTCGATTTTACGTACAGTGAAGAGAACCTGCAAAACGCGGTCGTCGGCCTGCTCGAAGGCGGCAAAGCGCCGATTTACGTCGTGCACTTCGCGCAGCGCGCCGCGACGGAACAAGCCCAGAGCTTCATGAGCATCGACTTCCTCTCTAAGGATGAAAAGAAGGCGGTGAAGCAGGAGTTGAGCAAGACCCGCTTCGATACGCCTTTCGGCAAGGAGCTCAAGAAGTTCCTGCATCACGGCATTGGAGTGCATCACGCCGGGATGCTGCCGAGGTATCGGCGCCTGGTGGAACGCCTCGCGCAAGACGGAACGCTTCGCATCATTTGTGGGACCGACACGCTGGGGGTGGGCGTCAACGTGCCGATCCGCACGGTGCTCTTCACGAAGCTATGCAAGTACGACGGCGAGAACACCAAGGTGCTGACCGTTCGGGACTTCAAGCAGATCGCGGGGCGCGCGGGGCGGCGCGGGTTCGACACCCATGGAAGCGTCGTCGCGCAAGCCCCCTGAACACGCGATCGAGAACAACAAGCTTCGGGCGAAGGCTGCGGGTGACCCGAAGAAGCTCCGCAAGCTCAAAATGAGGCAGCCGCCGGAACGCGGGTACGCCCACTGGGATGCCGACACCTTCACGCGATTGCAAGGGTCGCCGCCCGAGCCGCTGGTGTCCCGGTTCCGAGTGAGCAACGCGATGATCCTCAACCTCTTCGAGCGGGAGGACAACGGGTGTCTCGCGTTGCGAAGGCTCATTCGAAGCAGCCACGAGGGGCCGACCGCCAAACGGCAACATGCGCGAAGCGCCATCGCCATGATCCGGTCTCTGCGGGATGCGGGCGTGATCGAGCTTGGCCCGGACGGCGCGCGAGTGAACGAAGCTTTTCAGTCGGACTTTTCGCTCAACCAGGCGCTGTCGCTGTATGTGGTCGAGGCGGTCGATGTGCTGGACCCAGAGGATGCCGCCTACCCCCTGGACGTGCTCACCCTCGTCGAAGCAACACTCGAGCACCCTTGGGCCGTGCTCTACGGACAGACCAACACGCTCAAGGGACGTGCCGTGGCCGCGATGAAAGCCGAGGGCCTGGACTACGACGAGCGCATGGCCGAGCTCGAGAAAATCGAATACCCGAAACCCAACGCAGAGTTCCTCTACGGCACATACGAGTTGTTCTCGGAGCGCCATCCCTGGGTCGGAAACGATGTGCTTCGGCCGAAGTCGATCGCGCGTGACATGTACGAGCTCGGCATGAGCTTCGTCGAATACGTGAAGGAGTACGGACTTCAGCGCTCAGAAGGCGTGTTGCTGCGGTACCTGACCGACGCATACAAAGGATTCGTGCAAACCGTGCCCGAGTCGGCGAAGACCGACGAGCTCTACGACGTCTCCGATTGGCTAGGGCTCACGGTGCGTTCGGTCGACGCGAGCCTTCTCGACGAGTGGGAGCAGCTGCAGGTGCCCGACGAGCAGGTCGTTGCGCCGACCGAGCGGCAGGACGACGAGGCCTTCGACATCACCAAGGACGTGCGCGGGTTCACGACCATGGTGCGCAACGCCGCGTGGCAAGTCGTCCGATTCGTAGCGTTCAAGCAGTACGACCGCGCGGCCGAAGTGCTGTCGGAAGCTTCGGAAGCCAACGAGTGGGACTACGGACGCTTCAATGAAGCTCTAGCGCCCTACTGGGCAGAGTACGACGCGATCCAGATCGGCCCGGACGCGCGCAGCAGCGCACAGGTAAAGATCGAGCAACGTGAGTCAGCATGGGATCTCACCCAAATCCTCCTCGACCCGGACGAACACCGCAGCTGGCACATGCGGTTCACGATCGACCTCGACGCGAGTCGAGACGCGGGAGTCCCAGTGCTCACGTTACAAACCATCAGCGACTGAAGTCGTTAACAGCGGGACTGTGTCCCTCAATTCCCGGGCGCGTTCGACGACGGGTTGTCTTGGGCGAGGTCCAGCATGTCTGCGGAGGCGTCGGCGGGGGCCTCTTCTACCGAGCGGAGCTTTCGTTCCATCGCACGTGTGCGGACGCCGGTTTCGTCGATGGTGCGGCCGGCCAAATCGAGATGACGCTTGTCCCTCTCGAGGACGTCGCCGAACTTGCCGAACTCGTGCTTGACCGCCCCGAGCACCTTCCACACCTCGCTCGAACGTTGTTCGATGGCAAGGGTTCGAAAGCCGATGCGGAGACTGTTGAGAAGAGCCGCAAGCGTGGTGGGCCCTGCGATGACGATGCGATGATCACGTTGCAGCCGCTCGACCAGACCGGTGTGTCGCAGCGCCTCGGAGTAGAGGCCTTCGGTTGGGAGGAAGAGGATCGCGAAGTCGGTGGTCACCGGTGGGTTCAAGTACTTGGTGCTGACGTCCTTGGCGGAGTCCTGAATCGAACGGATGAGAGCACTCTGCGCTTGCTGCACGGCGGCCGCGTCGCCGTTCTCACTCGCCTCGACGAGACGCAGGTAATCTTCCTGCGGGAACTTGGAGTCGATGGGTAGCCACACGCACTGATCGGGATCGCCCGTTGCACCCGGGAGACGAATCGCAAACTCGACGCGTTCGCGCGAATCCGGCCGAGGCGCCACGTTGCGATCGAACTGTTCGGGCGTGAGGATTTGTTCGAGCAGCGCGCCGAGTTGAACCTCGCCCCAGGTGCCCCGCGTTTTGACGTTGGTGAGCATCTTCTTGAGGTCGCCCACGCCGCTCGCGAGGCTGCGCATCTCGCCTAGGCCTTGCTGGACCGCTTCGAGGCGATCGCCGACGAGCTTGAACGACTCCCCAAGCCGTTTCTCGAGCGTGCTTTGTAGCTTCTCGTCGACCACTTCGCGCATTTGTTCGAGCTTGCGCTCGTTGCTGCTGCGAAGCTCCTGGAGGCGACCGTCCACTGTTTCCTGGAGGTGCTTGAGGCCCCCTTGATTCGAATCGGTCAGCGCCTTGAGCTGCACGGTGAAGGCTTGAAACCTCGTGGTTTGCGACTCGCCGATCTGGGAGATGGTTTTAACTAGATTCTCGGTGCTGGCCTGATGCGTCCGCGAAACCTCTTGGCGCAGCTCGCTCGCTCTGGTGGAAGCCTCTTCCCGCGAGGCGCGAAGCTCCACCCGAAGGACATTCGCTGCGTCACCGGAATCATCGTGCCTCCCTTTGAGAAGAACGAATGTGACGATTAGATTGGTGACGAGCAGAAGCACCACAGCCACCAGAAGCGGAACTACCATCTCCAAAACCCCCAAGAACTCGGTCGTTCGCGATAGTAGCACCATCCTGACGGTGTGAGCAGCGCTCAATGAGGATGCCGAGGACGTGCTACGCTGCCGAACGTTCATGCCAACGGGGGGTCAGCCAGAAGAGGAGCTCAAGGCGCTCCTGCCTGCGTCGATCGCGGTTCGATTCGAGGAAATGTTCCCGAACCTCCGCAACGGCCGCATCAAGCGCCGCGATCGCCGTCGCGCGGAAATGCTTCGTAAGGCCGAACCGGTCCTGCGACTGGCACTCAACCCATTGGAGGTGGTGCGCTTCACGACGAACGGGGTGCGGCAACTAACCTGGTGGCTCTTGACGGCCGGCTCGATGAACCCGTTCGCCAATCGCACGACACTGGTTCTCACCGACCGGCGAGTGCTGTTGATCCACACCGATTCCAAGCAGCACCCGCGTCTGTTCGCGAACCAGCTCCCACTCGAGCGCATCCGCTCCACGTCGGGCCGCAACAGCTACGTCTTCATTCGCTCCGGACGCGAGCAACTGATGTTCCACGGTGTGAAGAGGACAGAGGCGCGGCAGTTGAAGGGCTTGCTCGAATCTACAGCGACGAAAAAAGGGGGTTGGCAAAACCTCTGCCCGCACTGTTTCACCGCGACCGACGACACCCCGCTCTCCTGCGCGAAATGCGGGGAGGTATTCAAGAGTCCGAAGAAAGCGGCGCTCCGCTCCCTACTCTTCCCAGGCTTGGGCGACCTCTACCTCGGCTATCGCAAGTACGCGGCGCTCGAGATCATGGGTGCCTCCCTGCTCTGGGCGCTCTTCCTCAGCACCCTCGTCCCAGCCGTCATGGCCAAGGGCATCGACGGCCTCCTCGTCGCCGGGCCGCTGCTCGCACTGCTCGCACTCATCCACATCGGCGACGCCCTCCTCACGAGAGCCAAAGCCATGACGGGCCTCCACTCCAAAGACGGCGCCCTCCCCACATAGGCGATAGGACTCAAAGCCGGCGGGCCAGGATGCTGATACTGTGAACTTGGAATTTCTGAGCGGCGGTTTCGGTCGAATCCTGGCTGAACGAGTAGCTTTCGTTCGGACTCGTCTTTTCGATTTTGAAGCCTGCTTTTTCAATCTGGCGTAGGTAGCGCTTCGATTCCTGGGCGCCTCCGATGCACTCGGCCCAAAGCGCGCAATTGTCTCGAACGGAATCGGGGAGCTCGACGCCTGTCACGATGTCGGAGAACATGAGCCTTCCGCCCGGAACCAGCACGCGCCGGATTTCCGAGAACACCGTGTCTTTGACGGGGGAGAGGTTGATGACGCCGTTGCTGATGACCACGTCGAAGCTTTGGTCGTCGAGTGGGAGCGATTCGGCGTAGCCCTTTCGGAAGCTCAGGTTGGAAAGCGAGCTCACCTCGAGATTCGAGCGCGCCTTCTCGAGCATCGCCTCGGTCATGTCGAGGCCTGTCACGTGACCCTTCGCCCCAACTTGCAAGGCAGCGAAAAAAGCATCGGTGCCGGCGCCCGAGCCCAGGTCCAACACCCGCTCACCCTCGCGCAACGGCTCGAGATCGAAGTGATACCCTACACCCGCAAACGATTCGAGGGCCCCCAAGGGGATCTTGTCGAGGAGCTCGGGGGAGTAGCCGAGCAACTCCAGGATCGGCCGCCCCGTCGGAAAGTGGAACTTGCCACGCGGCAACTGCGCGACGTCTGTGTACATATCGGCGATGTAGCCGCGGAGTTCTTGCAGATCGATGCCCATGATGTGCCCGAGGCGGCGCTCGCTTTGCAGCGGCTCCGCAAGGTCGTAATCTGCACATAGGCTGCTGGAATTGCAACCACGATCGCGCGGACCGCAAATGACCATTGAAGACGCGAACACTGACCTTGCCGTGCAGCTCGAAGCACTTGCGAGCGAGCTCCGGGAGCTGGACGCGCGTAATCTCCACCTAGAACAGCTCGCGGCTCAACGGGGCGTCAAGCTGAGCTGCGCCAACATCGCCCTCGCGCGCGCGAAGATCGCATTCGAGGAGGCGGCCAACCGCCGCGAGGAAATGGTGCAAGACGTAGCGCACGATCTCCGCACGCCCCTCACTTCGATCAAAGGCGCAACGCAGAACCTGCTCGACGACATGGGGGGGCCTCTGAGCGACTCGGCGCGCGAGTACATCGAGATCGTCGAGGACCAGGCCGAGCGCCTCATCGGGATCGTGAACTGGTTGGTCGACGCGATGCGGGTGTCGCTCGACCCGGTGGAGCTCAAGACGACCCCCATAGACATCGACCAGCTCGCGAAGCGCGTCGTGCGCGGGCTTCGTCCCATCGCGGAGGAGCAAGAGATCGAGCTCACCGTCAAGACCGAGTCAGCCGGCGCGTTGGTCGACCCTGACAAACTCCTGCTCGTGCTCGAGAACCTGGTCGGCAACGCGCTCAAGTTCACGGAGTCCGGCGGCAAAGTGTCGGTGTGGGTCCGTCCGGTCGCCGACACTGTCCAAATCGGCGTCGCGGACACGGGCATCGGTCTCTCGCCCGACGACGTGGAGCACGTCTTCGATCGCTACTACCGCTCCGGTCACGCGCGGGGCGGCTCGGGCCTTGGCCTGTCGATCTCCCGAGAGCTAGTCCGCCTGCACGGAGGCGACATCGCGGTCACGAGCGAAAAAGGGAAAGGCAGTACGTTCGTCGTCACGCTGCCGAGCGAGTGCGAGGACCTTAGGGCTTTGGCACTCCAAGATTCTTGATCAGCCGCGCGAGATAGGGCTGCCGCACCCCAAGAAGGTCGGCAGCCTTGGTCTGGTGGCCCCCCGTTTCTTCCAGGGCGCGACCAATGATTGCGCGCTTCGCGTCGAGAACCGCGTCACGGTAAGGACGGATCTCCGAAGTCTCAGCGGGAATCGGTCGTACGGCATTTGCCTCCTGACCACGTGGCACCTCGAGCTCGCGAAGCTCTTCGGGCAGGTCGTCGACTTCGATCCGCTCGTCAGGCGCAAGAACCACCGCGCGCTCGATGACGTTGTTGAGCTCGCGAACGTTCCCCGGCCACGAGTGCGCTCGCAGCAAGCTCCACGCCTCCTCTGAGATCGTCAGAGGCGCACGGCCAAGCTCCGCGGTGTAGCGAGCAAGCGCGTACTCGACGAGCGGTCGCAAGTCTTCGGGCCTGTCGCGGAGGGGCGGCAGTCGAATCGAAACGACGTTGAGACGGTAATAGAGGTCTTCCCTAAACCCGCCCTCCTCGGTTGCCTGTCGGAGGTCGCGGTTTGTCGCTGCGACGATTCGAATGTCCGCGTCGAGGGTTTTCGTGCCCCCGACGCGCTGAAACTGCCGCTCCTGAAGCACGCGAAGCAATTTCGCCTGCACGCCGATCCCGAGCTCCCCGACCTCATCGAGGAAGAGCGTGCCGCCCTCGGCCAGCTCGATGCTACCCGGCTTCGACTTGTGGGCACCGGTAAACGCCCCCTTCTCATGACCGAACAGCTCGCTCTCCATCAGGTCGCCGCCCAGCGTCGCGCAGTTCAGCGCGATGAACGGTTCGCTCGTCCGCGCGCTTTGCTGATGGATGTGCCGGGCCATCACCTCCTTGCCGCTCCCACTTTCGCCGAGAAGCAGCACGGTCGCATTGCTCGCGGCCGCACGGCCCGCGAGCCCCAGCGCCTCTTTCATCGCGTTCGAGTCTCCGCGAACGAGCGTATGACGATCGGAGAGCTGCGTCTGGAGGCGCTGCAGACGTTGGCGAAGACCCACGGCTTCGAGCACGCGCGAAACGATGTGGTCGAGCTGGGCGGCTTCGAAGGGCTTGGCGATGAAGTCGGCAGCCCCCATTTGAATCGCCCGAACGGCTCGCTCGATATTGCCGTGTGCGGTGATCATCACCACCTGAGGCGCGGACTCGCTGCGCCGCAAGGCCTCGAGGACTTCAAAGCCGTCCTTCTTGGGCATCTTCATGTCGAGCAGCATGAGCTCGGGGTCGAAGTCGGCCACCGCCAGGAGCGCCGCCTCGCCATCCACGGCGACTTCTACTTCATGCCCGTGGGCACGCATGCGATCGGCAATGATCTTACGGATTGCAGGATCATCATCGACGACGAGTACACGAGCGGCTGCCATGACCGAGCGATAATACAGAATCGGACATAAGCCGAGATAAGTCATATCCGAAAGGGCATGGCCGAAAGGATATGAGTCGACGGTTGCACCCCTAAATCGCAAGCGTTTCTTCGAAAAAGTCTGCTGCACCGTGAGCGATGAGACCTGGCACGGCGGTTGCAAAGTACTCGGGCCTCAGCCCCAACAACGGAGAAGAACCCATGAGCACCGTCGATACACAAGCAGTCGAAACCAAAGTCCAAAGCATGTATGAGCGCGTCGCGCGGGACCCGCACGGAGAGTTCCATTTTGAAATGGGCCGCGCGATGGCCGAACGCCTGGGCTACTCGCCCTACGATCTCGACCGGGTCCCCGCCCCATCGATCGACTCGTTCGCAGGTGTCGGTCACCACTTCGAGCTCGCTCGGCTGCAGTCAGGAGAGCGCGTACTCGACCTCGGCAGCGGCAGCGGCCTCGACACCTTCGTCGCTTCGCTCAAGGTCGGCCCCACCGGTCGCGTCGTCGGTATCGACATGACGGAGGCGCAACTCGACAAGGCCCGGGAGCTTCGGCAGCAAGGCGGCTTCTCGAATATCGAGTACCTCCAAGGCTACATCGACCAGCTTCCCTTCGAGGACGAGAGCTTCGATGCGGTGATCAGCAACGGGGTCTTCAACCTCGTCGCCGACAAGGAAGGCACTTTCAAAGAGGCAGCGCGTGTCCTGAAGCCCGGCGGACGCATCGCCCTGAGCGACATCGTCACGGGGGTGGAGCTTCCCGGCGGCATCGTCGAGAACGCGACGCTTTGGGCCGCCTGCATCGGAGGTGCGATGCACCGCGACAGCTACCAGGCAGCCATTGAAGACGCCGGCCTGAGCATCCAGTTGGTACAGCCCAATCCCCAGTACCGATTCATCAGCGACCAGGCCAACGGCGCCACGACAAAGTACGACGTGCACAGCCTCTCGCTCGTCGCCGTGAAGCGATAAGCCAACCTTTTGCACCCGCCGCAACAACGAAAAAATCAGGAGGAGAACGTCATGGACAAGAATCACACATGCAAGCAACTGCAAATACAGGGACACTACCTGGACAACGAAGCCCTCGCCGAGATCGGCCCATGGATGCGATGGCCGTACGTCTTGTGCGCAAGCATCCTGGTCGTAGGCGTGGTGCTCGCTTCACCCTGGCTCATCTGGACGCTGGCCGCGATAGCAACAGCGACCGTCTTCCTGCCGAGCCACCCCTTCAACTACATCTACAACCATGGTGTACGTCACCTGACCGGCACTCGCCCGCTCCCGCCAAGCACGGCGCAAGGAAGGTTCGCCTGTGGTGTGGGCGGGCGTGGCTGGTCGGAACCGGCGTCGCATTCTTCGTCGACGCGACGACAGTGGGCTACGTTTTGTGCTAGCGGCGATGGCCACACTCGTTGCGTCCACACACGTGTGCATCCCCTCCATGATCTACAACGCGCTCTTTCAGAGGACGCAACCGCAGCAGGCATAGTGCCCACACGGTTCAACGCCGCCCCAAAATAGACCGCGATTCGCCCCCAGCGAGTCGCGGTCCGTGTTTAATATTGGCGCGGGCGATCTGGATTTGTGAAGATGTGAGGGTCTCCCGCCAAGGAGTCATCATGATCAAATTCGTT
>PVMK01116854.1_pt1 | contig 13858 bp, 15 predicted proteins | sample 1853481 | NCBI WGS metagenome assembly PVMK01 (sample SAMN08533507, study PRJNA380276) | Marine sediment metagenome, whole genome shotgun sequencing project. | reverse complement strand
AATTGCCTAAAATCCTAGCCGCTTTTCGAAGCGGCAAAGTGAGTTACTCCAAGGTCAGAGCCATGACCCGTGTAGCAACCCGGCGCAATGAAGACGTGCTGCTCAACGTGGCATACATTTCCCTGCTCCAGCGCTTCGGTGCGCTTGACCTTGCGGTACAGGTGCACATGAGTTTCCACATGTGCTGCAGTGCCATGAAAGGCCACGTTGAGCAGCACGTCTTCATTGCGCCGGGTTGCTACACGGGTCATGGCTCTGACCTTGGAGTAACTCACTTTGCCGATTCGAAAAGCGGCTAGGATTTTAGGCAATTCCGGTAAGGCGCGTGCCACGCGGACCCGCTCGCGGGCCGTACCCATGCTCATGCTGCATTTCCAATTTAGCCAGTGCGCACACGATGCAATGCCGGGAAAACTCCAACCTTCTTCTTCATCGAAATGTGGATCAACTCCAGCAACTCGCAGGTGCCGGCCGCCAGATGTGCGGCCATCTCGGTGATCTCGTCAGCGAGGCGAGAGAGGTCTTCAAGGTGCTGGAGGTCGGGTTGCTGGCGGGCACTGGAAAGTGTGGGGATTGGCTTAAGTGGCTGGGGGCGTATCATGGTGGAATTCCTTATTTTATATACTGTATTATTATACAGTTTTAACTGAATATATACAATATATAACAATATGTTAAGTAGATCTATTTAACGAAAAAACGAAACCCCTTCAGACCATGCGGCATCAGTGATTGTCGCGCGAGGATTGACACGTGATGAGGATTCTTTGGCTTGCGTTCAGTTTGGTGCTCGTCGCATCGACGGCCTGGTCGCAGCAGCGGACTTCCTTACGCAGGAACCTGCAGTCACTGGGTGAAGGGTGGCGGGCTTCGCCGATTTGGCTTCCTCGCCAACACCCTGCTGACACTCACACTCGCTGCCATTCTCGGCGCCATGATCGCTTTCCATCCCAAACACGTACAGACGGCAGACACGCTGGAAGAGATCGAAGCACCGAAGGTCTTCATCATGTATGCCGTGATCGGTGCCCTTATCGGCATTTTGGTGGTCAAGTATGGCCTGGTGGTGGGCTTCGTCCTTTTCGGCATCGGAGGACTGATCCGCTTTCGCACGGTTCTCCGGTCGGCGAGCCTGACTGGCCACGTAATTTTTGTGACGCTTATAGGCTTATCGTGCGGACTGGACCTGCCGCACGTTGCGGTGTTGACGACAGCATTCGGCTTCGTTCTGATCTATGTCCTCAATGCCCGCATCACCTATCGCATCAACGTCAGAGCACTCCCTCGGGAGCGTATCGCCGATGCAGCAGCGGCGTATCGAGGCGTACTCGAGCAACAAGGCTGCCGCATCATGAGCGAGAAGAAGAATCCTGAGAGAGAGAAAATCACGTTCATTTTCCGCAACGCACGAGATGTGACGCGCCATCAACTTGAAGACATCCTTGATACAAATATCGATGCATCATTGAAGGGGTTCCTCGACTGGGAGGTCGACTAGTGGCGTGAAGCGGCCTCTTACATGTCGCGCCCAAGGACGCTCCTACATAGAACATTTCGGAGCTGTCGATTTCTTCCTCGCTGACCTTGCTTCGGGTCGGTATGAAGTCCCCGGTGATCATCTGGTCGTAAGTCAGGCCCGGCCCGACCATCGGGTAGACACCGGCATCCCGGTCGATAATCACTTCGAGAAACGCCGGTCCCGGGAAGCTCAGCCACTCCCTGATCACCCGTTCCATATCAGCCTTTTTATCCAGGCGGACCGCGAATTTGAAGCCATCGGCTTCGGCCGCCTTGATGAAATCTTTCTTGCGCAATGACTTGTCACTGCCGGACATGCGGGAATTGTAGTACAGCTTCTGCCACTGCCTGACCATGCCGTCGCCAAAATTGTTGAGCACCAGGACCTTGATCGGAAGGTGATAAGCTTGTCGCAGTTTCGAGTTCGCCGATATTCATGCGAATGCTGGCGTCTCCGTCCACGTCGATGACCAGGCGGTCAGGCGCCGCGAATTGTGCGCCGATCGCAGCGGGCAGGCCAAAACCCATGGTGCCCATGCTGCCGGATGTGAGCCACAGCCTGGGGTGCTTGAAATCGAAATACTGGGCGGCCCACATCTGGTGCTGTCCAACTCCGGTCGAAATAATCGCATCCCCGCCGGTGATGCCGTTGATGGTTTCAATCACTGCATAGGGCTGAATAAGCTCGCTGTCCCGGTCGTAATTGAGACAGTAGGTTTCTTTCAGGCTGGAAATTTCCCTGTGCCACGGCTTGAAGTCCGTTGAAATATCGTGACGGTCCCCATAGTCACAGATGTGCTGCAGGTCCTGCTTCAGAACCCCCACGTGGAACCAGTCGACGGATTTAACCTTGCCGATTTCCGATGGGTCTATATCAAACTGGGCAATGTGCCTGGCCCCGGGCGCAAACTTATCCGGCACGCCCGCGACCCGGTCATCAAAACGTGCGCCGATGGCGATCAGGAAATCGCAATCATCCACCGCGTAGTTGGCAGAGGCCAGACCGTGCATACCCAGCATGTGCAATGACAGGGGGTCTTTTGTATCTACTGCCCCGATGCCCATCAGCGTGGTGGTCACCGGGATGCCAAAGCGTGAGGAAAACCGGCGTAACTCTTCAATCGCCTCGCCATTGATGACACCACCACCCGCGTAAATCAGGGGCCGTTGCGATTCCCGCAACATGGCGAAAAACGCCTCGCAACTCTCCTCATCAAGCACGTTATCCTTCACGGAATGAATGCGCTGGCGATATCCGCGTACCGGCAGCAGGCCGGAACCCTGGAAGGTACCGGTCCAGTTCTGAACATCCTTGGGTAAATCCACCACGACCGGGCCGGGGCGGCCGGTTCGGGCAATTTCGAAAGGCGGTACGAATCGTTTGCTCGAGCAATTCCGGATTTGTGACCAGAAAGGTGTGCTTGGACACCGGCCCCAGGCAACTGGATACGGGCGCTTCCTGGAAAGCATCGCTACCGATCGCGGCTGTCGGGACTTGCCCGCAGATTACGACAATGGGTGTGGAATCGGCCATGCTATCGCGTACCGGCGTGGCCATATTGGTGGCTCCGGGACCGGAAGTAACCATGGCGACACCCACCTTACCGCTGGCGCGGGCGTATCCCGCTGCCATGAAACCGGCGCCTTGCTCGTTGGCCGGCACGATCAATGGCATGGGTTCATTCCCGTTCTCGTCGCGATGTTCAGCGTTATAACGGAACACGGCGTCATAAGTAGGGAGGATGGCTCCGCCACTGTAGCCGAATATGGTGTCAACACCTGCATCAGCCAGCACCTGGACCACCATATCGGCGCCGGTCATGGTATTGCCTGACAAAGGATGGGATTCAGCTTGCGAAATTTGCGAGGAATGTTTCATATTTTCCGAAGTGTCAATCAATTATTCGCGCATTGCAATAGCCGGTGTTCTGCGCCACCATGGCAGATCAATTACTCGCACCGGAAATCAGAAAATGCGCCATATAATTTCCATCCTGATGTCAAACGAGGCAGGGGCGCTGGCCCGTGTCGTCGCCCTGTTTTCAAGCCGCGGTTACAACATTGAATCCCTGAGTGTCGCGCCGACCGAGGACAGCGAGGTTTCACGGCTGACCCTGGTTACCAGGGGGTCAGACGATGTCATCGAGCAGATCAACAATCAACTGCTGAAACTGGTAGACGTAGTCAACACCGCAGACATGACCCGGGATGATCATATCGAGCGGGAACTCCTGTTAATGAAAGTAAAAGTCCAGGCCGGGGCGGAACAAACCCTGCCAGAGCTGATAAAAACTGCCGGCGCCCGCGTGCTGAACGACTGCCCCGAAACCTACACGCTGGAACTCACTGGTGCGAATAACCGCGTGGATGACTTCATTTCAAAGGTAAGTGACTGTGCTGAAATACTCGCCGTTGTGCGCAGCGGAGCAATGGCAATTGCACGCGGTGAGAATGTCCTCAGCGCCGAATCGTAACCTCCCCGGGGCTTCCCACATGCGGACAGCCTTGCAGGGGAATTCGTAAAAAATCACCCTCAACTCTGATTATCAACACATGATATTTCTGGACAAACCCTTCGTTTCCGACTTTTTGCAGGAAACCATCCGAAAATATGCTTTTCCCGTTGTCCGGACCGAATTTGTCGAAAAGTCAGCTTTGGCCGGCGAACCCGGCCTGCTTGATGAAGATGATGCCATTGAGATGGTGCGGACCAACCGTGACCTGAAGATCTATACAAGCTCGGAAAACTCCATTGGCTGGATTGCCGACAATCTCACCTTCACAGACCTTCCTGCACAAATTGACCGGTTCAAGAACAAAGCCAGATTCAGAGAAATGATGGCGCCGCTTTATCCCGACTTTTTCTTTAAACAAGTAAGCCTGGATCAATTGGATGACCTTTCGCTGGATGAAATCCCGATGCCATTTATCATCAAACCGACCGCTGGTTTCTTCAGCATGGGCGTCAACAAAGTTTCGTCCGCCGAAAAATGGCCGGAGATTCTTGAATCCATCAAGTCAGATATGGGAAAGCTGGATGGACTCTATCCGCAGCAAGTCATGACGTCCACATCCTTTATTATCGAAGAATATATCGAGGGCACAGAGTATGCGGTTGACGCCTATTTTGATGCTTCCGGCGAGGCCGTTATCCTGACCATCCTGGAACACGTCTTTTCCTCCGGTGAAGACGTGAGTGATCGTGTCTATATCTCATCGAAAAAAATAATCGAAACTTACCTGGGGCAGTTTTCATCGTTCCTCCAAAAGCTTGGTTCACTGTGCGGAGTAAAAAACTTTCCTTTACACGTTGAACTCAGGCTTGCCGATGACGGCGCCTTAGTGCCGATCGAGGTAAACCCCATGCGGTTCGGCGGTTGGTGCACAACGGCTGACATGACCTATTTCGCCTACGGATTCAATCCCTATGTCTATTACCTGACTGAACAGAAGCCGGATTGGCCTGAGATACTCAAGGGTAAAGAAGGGAAAATCTACAGTATTATCGTACTGGACAACTCAAGCGGCGTGGACGGAAACCACATCGCCCGTTTCGATTATGACCACCTGCTGTCCCACTTTTCCAGGCCGCTCGAACTGCGCCGGACAGACTTCAGAAAATACCCGGTGTTCGGCTTTTTATTTGCCGAAGTCCCGGAGGACGATACTTCCGAACTGGACTGGATACTGAAATCCGATCTCAAGGAATTCATAAGTCTCAAGTGATTTGTAAGAGCGTCCCTGGGCGCGACCAGCCTTTCGGCCGCAAAGCTTCCGCGTCCTGCTCACGCCCCTCACCTACATCCCTGTAGGCGAGCGACCTCTTACAGCCACCAAATAGCGCCGGTATTCTTCAAGGCCTTGTAAAGGCGTCGCTGGTTCGCCGTGGTGCGCCCCTTTATGCCTTTTTTGTCCATTATTTCTTTGCGCAACTGGAACCACTCGGGTGAGCCCCAGCGATAGGAAGAATCGACCAGGTAATCGAATGCCTCGTTCAGATCGGCTTGCAAACCCTCGCTGACGACAAAGAATCCCATCTCGTTGTTGTACAGGCGTGAGCGGTAGTCAAAATTGGACGTGCCAATGAACCCGAAATCCTCCTCAAGCAGGAACTTCGCGTGCAGCTTGCCGTAATTCTCCGTTCCCTTACCCAGTAACACCGAATCCAGCCGGCCGGTTTCATAGATTTTCAGCCGGGGGTGGTTAACCAGCTCCGCCCATTCATCGCTATTGACGAACTCGGAATTCATTTCGTCCCGCCCGGCGGCAGCCAGCCAGGCATCCCACTGCTCCTGTGTGAATAACAGGCGGGGTGCAGTCTCCATGTCGATCACGGACTGGGCGGGGAAATTGTCCGAAGTCAGCACTGAGTTGGTGATGATTTCCAGGGTGGCTTCGGGATGATCGGTCAGCCACTGGCGCATTGCCCTGGCTTCGTCTATTACAATTACGCCCTTCTTGTTCCGGTATTCTGCGAGAAACAGGTAAGGTGAAACGATGCGGGCCATTTTACCATCCGGCCTGGCATCTGATATTTCTGCCAGGAGTGACATAATGGAATTCGGGTTGCTCGCCAGGTTTCTTTCCACTTCACGGGTCACGGCCGTATCCGTGATATTGCCAAGTTCATGCGCAAGCCTGACCCTGGCGTCATGAAACCCGCTGGTCATGAATTCCGGCATTTCATCGAGGTGCGGCTTGAAATATTCGTAACTCTTGAGTCTTGCCAGAGCCTCTGCGGATTTGCGGCGCTCCTTCTGGTAGTAAGGCATGTCACCTTCGGCACGGCTGGGCCTGATTCTCTTGTTTTTATCGATTAAAAAGAGAATCGTGGTATAAATCTCGCTGACTTTACCGACGGACAGTTCTCCGGCGGCATCGGTTTCAGCAGGGTGGGAACGGAGAATGATCTCAACATCTCTGAACGGGTCCGGATCGACACTGCCATCACCCCTGATCCCGTAATAATCCTCCGAGATGTTGCGGCCACCCGTGATTACAACCGCTTTCTCCGGGAAACTCCCGTCCATGACCAGCAACTTGTCATGAGAACGGCGATTGGGATTGGATAGCTTGCTCAGTGCGTTGAAGATCACAACCTGCACGCGGGCCTTTTTCGTGGTCACCTCGCCAGCAGAGTTGCGTATGAATCCCGCGTCATCCGCACAGGTCTCCAGGGATTTCAGTTGGGCGTTTGCAGCGCTGAAGGACCCCTAGTGCATCCACCATCACGCGAATATCAACTCCACGCTGAACCGCATTGCACATCGCACCCAGCATGGAGTAACCGACCAGGTCCGGTTTAAAGATGTAATAAGTGAAGTCGATCGTGTGCGCGGCATTTTCGATCATCCAGATCTTGGCTGCGAGTGAATCGATCGCCGCGTGTGCCGTTGGGCCAAGCAGCCTGGTCAATGCAGGTTGAATCGGAATATCAGCCTTTTTGCCCAACTCGATCGGGTCAAAATCCAGCTCACGACCCGGCGCCCAGGTTCTGTGTTCGTATAGCTCGTTGATAAAAGGATCGTCGACAGCGCCAAGCGGTGGACAGGATGGCAAGTCCTGGGTGTCCGGCGGGCAAGGCTCCTGTTGAGTGATCGAGGCACAAGCTCCGAGAAACAGCAACAGGGAAAGAGTTGCTAATGATTTAAGCGAATTGAATTTGTGCATCATCGTAAAAGCTTACTCATTATTCGTACCTGCCTCACAATCAGCAATACACGGCCTGTCTTTCAGCACAATTTCAGCCGCCACCGCGTGGTGGTCCGAAACCACGTCAGGAATCACTGCATACTTATCAAAATCCAGTTCAGGTGAAATCAATATCCAGTCCAGCCGCGCACCCTTGTCGCCATAAGTCGCAAGGCCTTCGGCATGGGGCTCGAATACTTCCAGCCCCAAATGCCCGGCCAGGTATTTCAGCGAAGAATCTTCAGTCAGCCAGTCCGTGTTGAAGTCTCCCATCAGCACAAACGGCCCATCGATTTTTCCAAGAATTCCGACCACTTCGTCAATCTGCGCCCGGCGGACAGACCTGCGGGAAAAATCCAGGTGCACGGATACAAATTTTACCTGCATGGCTTCGCTCAAAACACCTTCAGGATTCCAATCCAGTGCGCCAATCACAAACCCCTTGGTGGTGGTTGGTTTCGATGGTTTGAAACTGTATGAAAACGTTCCATTGAAGGCATGTTTTGAGATTAATGCCGTGCCAAAATCATATATCCGGTTGCTCGCGTGAACCCCATGATAAGTACAAGGGTAATCAGCCTGTTCCGCCAGGAACGCTACATGGTTGAATTTTCCGCTCCAGGAAGACTCGGCGTCAGCCTCCTGCAACGCCACCAGGTGAGCGTCGACGAGTTTCAGAACCCCGGCCACTTCTTCCAGGTTGTCATAGATGGTTTCCGTCTTTTGCAACAACTGGTTCCTGCCATCTTTGCGCCCGTGAGCCAGGTTGAGCGTCACCACGCGCAGGAATGTCGATTCAATTGCCGAAGTGGGGTCCAGCTCATCTAAACAGGCCGCTGCGGCCGGATTAACAAAAAAACAGGAAACGGCCAGGCAGGTCAGAGCACCCGTTAATCGCAGGTTCAAACCACTTCGAAAGTCAGGATTTGTTAACAATGCCGGATCTCAATAAGTAAACGGTGAACGCAGATTGACCGATATGGCCGTGTATTGCCTGTTGGAACTGAATTTGTATGACAGGCCAATGTGTTCGAAGCTGATGAACCAGATTTTAATATTTTTGCTTCCTTTACTCAGTGCGAGACCAATTTCCCACTGGTCACTTATTGATTCAACCTGATCTTCACCCACGTGGAAATTAAGTTTGTCGAAAAAATAGTTGTAGGTGACATGCCAGTTCAACCACAGGTCATCACCACCCAGCTGGATATTCTTCAGCGGCTGGGCATATTCCAGGCCGGTCATGAAGGAACCGAACCGCCCACGGTCTTTGAACTCGGGTTGGTACCCGGCGTAATACAGGCCATTCAGAAGCGACCAATTGACCCTGCCATCGCCCAGCCTGTATCTGCTTTTGATCCCACCGTAGTAGATCCAGGCAGATTCTGAAGAACTGGTTTCCTTACCCCAGCCAAAGTGGGCAGAGGTCCTGAGATGCCATTTTTCGGTGAGTGGAATTTCAAGCTCAATGCCGGGGGTGAAACTAACCGTGGCAAAATTATCAAAATCAACAAAATCAGGTAGTTGATCCAGATTATGCAATCCAAAGGTAACCGGATAATGGATTTCAATGCCCAGCTTGCGCTTGCCTTTCTCATCGATGGAGGACTCGCGCAGGGTCTGGCGTGGCGGTATCCGGAATATGAACATGGACCGGTTGTCATCGACCCGGTACCAACCGGTGCCGAAGAATGCGCCCATGGCCCAGTGAACCTGCCTTTCCGGATCTTCACGCGCCCCGAGCTCTGCACCCTGCGCCAGCGCATTGCCACTAATGGAGCAGATCAGAATTGCCAGCGCAAGTAAACCTCCCCGGCCCTCAAAATGTAGTCGAAAATGATCCTCCATGATTTGAAGTATACGTCCCACCAGCACCAGACAACCATTATAAAAACCGAATAAATGATGATCCATCCCGGGTCCTCCAGGCTGCCTAATGAAAACTTTTGTTTTTTTGATTGAAAGCTGCGCCCAATCTGGCACAATGGCCGGTGCCAACATAACGAATGCGGGATGAATCCAGTAATATCCGCCTGAAAAACCGGTACCCGAAAAATTCAGATGGCATGGTCAGGCAATTTAAAATGAGGTAGAAGATGTCAGATTTAGTAGAAGGAACCGTTAAGTGGTTCAACGATTCAAAAGGTTTTGGTTTTATTGAGCAGGAAGGCGGGAAGGATGTATTCGTTCATTTCAGCGCAATCCAGGGAGAAGGCCGTAAGACCCTGTACGAAGGTCAGAAGGTAACGATGCAAGTCGTTGCTGGCGAGAAAGGACCCCAGGCCGAAAACGTCACGGCCGTATAATCCCCATATTTTTGGGCTTTATGGCCGGGAGCCTCATGGCTTCCCGGCCGTTCGGCGTGCCTGTCAGATATTCTATTAAAGTTGGTACAATACCCACCCGCGGTTTTATTTCCGGACCAGGATAAATGACGCAGGAAGAGCCAAAAACAACGCATTTCGGTTTTCGCGAAGTCCCGGTAAAAGAAAAGACCGGGCTGGTGCGCAAAGTTTTCGAGTCCGTGGCCGGCAAGTACGATCTGATGAACGACATGATGTCGCTGGGCGTTCACCGGATATGGAAAAGGGATTTTGTCGCCAACAGTGGTATACGTCTGGGCCACCGGGTGCTCGACCTGGCCGGCGGCACCGGCGACATCGCGGCCCTGCTGAGCAAACGTGTCGGTAACAACGGCCATGTCGTTTTGTCCGACATCAATGAAGCCATGCTTGAAGTCGGCCGCCAGAGGCTGGAAGACCGCGGCATAGCCGGCAACGTCAGTTACTCACTGGCCAATGCAGAGGAACTCCCGTTTGTCGATGGCGAATTTGATGCAGTGACCATCGCATTCGGCTTGCGCAACGTGACCGACAAGGACGCGGCCCTGGCCGAGATGTACCGGGTGCTGCGCCCGGGCGGAAAAGCCCTGATCCTGGAGTTCTCGGAAGTACAGCCCGAACTACTGAAAAAAGTGTACGACGGTTATTCATTTGGCATCCTTCCCGTGCTCGGCAAACTGATCGCCGGCGACGAGGACAGCTACCGTTACCTGGCCGAGAGCATCCGCCAGCATCCCCCCCAGGAAGAACTGGCTGAAATGATGCGTAAAGCGGACTGTTCCAATGTAAGGTATCGTAATCTCACCGGCGGAATTGTCGCCATTCACAGTGGGATCCATGCCTGATCATGCCTGAATACCGCACCCCCCTTCCCTCGATCCTGGCCGGCATGCTCGACGCCGCCATCAACCGCGTCCTGGCGCTGGACGAAGACACCCCTTCCCGTTTGCTGCGCCTGGATGGCCGCATGTTGCGACTGGATTTGGAAGGTGTAGGCATTAGTCTGTTTTTCGCATTTTCAGCCATTCGTGTTCATGTCAGTATCGATTCGGATAATGAGCCGGACACCGTGATCAGCGGCTCGCCGTTCGCCCTGTTTTCAATGGCCGTTCCTGACGGAGACGGCAGTTGGGGCGGGCCCGGCTCACGCGTCAATATCAGTGGGGACGCCACCCTGGCGCGGGATCTTGAACGGCTGTTTTCACGGCTCGACCCCGACTGGGAGTCAACCTTGTCTCGCCTGTTTGGTGATGTCTGGGGCCACCAGGTCGCAGCCGGTATCCGCAGCGGTTCGGAACAGGCGAAAGAAGCGGCCGGGAACGCCGCCGAGATGGTCAGCGAATTTCTCAAACGCGATGCCGGGCTACTGGTTCCGTCGGCGGATATCAAGACTTTCGCGGATGCCGTTGACGAGACCCGGGATGCTGTTGAACGCCTGGAAGCCAGGTTGAGAATCATGCAGGAAACCGATACACCGGACGAAGAAGGGTGATTTACGGCATGCGGCAGTTTACGCGCCTGCTGAAAATCAGCGCGATCCTCTCCCGCTACCGGCTCGACGAATTTCTCGAAGCCACGCACCTGTACCGCCCCATGCGAATGTTGCGCGTGATCGCACCCTGGGGCCGGCGCGGTGTCGCCGACGCGCCGCGCGGTGAAAGGTTGCGCCTGGCTCTGAATGAAATGGGCCCGATTTACGTAAAATTCGGCCAGATCATGTCTACCCGCCGTGACATGATCCCGGCGGACATTGCCGATGAACTGGCGCTGCTGCAGGACCAGGTTCCCCCGTTTCCCGGCGAGCAGGCACAGGCCATCATCGAAAAAGCTCTGGAAAAACCGGTAACGGAACTGTTCCAGTCTTTTGAACTGAAACCACTGGCTTCGGCTTCCATCGCACAGGTTCACGCAGCCACCCTGCACGACGGGCGCGGAGTGGTGGTCAAGGTCGTCCGGCCGGGCATCCGCAAACAGCGGAGGCGCGACATCGACCTGCTTTACGCCATCGCGAACCTGGCAGAGAAATATTCCGCAGCGGCTCAACGCATTAAGCCGCCTGAATTCGTGCGGGAGTTCGAGTCCTTTGTTTTCGATGAACTCGACATGTACCGCGAAGCGTCCAATGCCTCCCTGCTGCGCAGCAACTTTGCAGACTCGAAGGATCTTTACATTCCCGAAATTTACTGGCCCTATTGCCGTGAGCCGGTACTGGTCATGGAGCGGGTTTCCGGTGTCCCGATCAATGACATCCAGGGCCTGCGCGATCATGGCGTCAACCTCGACCGCCTGGCCAGGATCGGCATCCGCATCTTCTACACCCAGGTTTTCCGCGACAACCTGTTTCACGCAGACATGCACCCAGGCAACATCCTGGTCGACGTCAGCGACCCGGAACACGCCAGCTACATTGCACTGGATTTCGGCATCGTGGCCAGCCTGGCGCCGACCGACCTGTATTACATCGCCGAGAATTTCCTGGCGTTGTTCAACCGCGATTACTTCCGCGTGGCGCAGTTGCACATCGACGCCGGCTGGGTGCCGCACGATACGCGGGTGGTTGAAATGGAAGCCGCCATCCGGACGGTGGGAGAGCCCAACTTCACCCGTCCCCTGAATGAGATATCGTTCGGTGAACTGATGCTGAAGCTGTTCCAGGTCGCCTACCGCTTTCATCTGAATATTCAGCCGCAGCTAATTATGCTGCAGAAAACCCTGCTGAATATCGAAGGCCTCGGACGGGAGCTCTCTCCTACCTTCGATGCCATGGCCGTGGCCAAACCGGAGCTGGAAAGAATCCTCAGGGAAAAACACGGCCTGGATGAAACCGCCAAAGACCTGCGCAAGCGGCTGCCCGGCTGGCTGAGCCAGGCCCCGGACATGCCCGGCCTGCTGCACGATTATTTGAAAATGGCCACCGAGGGCCAACTGACAAGACGTATCGATTCGCAGGACCTGGCCCTGCTCAGTGCCGATGGGCAAAAAAACAGCCGCCGGACCTTGCGGGCCATCAGCGGAACCGCGTTTTTAGTGACCGGCGCCCTGCTCACTGGGCTGGAAGTCGGCCCCTGGTTCCTGAATGGCTTCTCCGTAGCAGGTCTTGCCTCCCTGATCATCGGCGCCTGGCTACTGATCAGGGCGCACAGACACTAGCTGCATGCGGCCCTTTGGGGCCGATTCCCCAACTGTAAGAGCCCGCTTGCGGCCGACCCTCCAACTGTAAGAGGTCGCTTGCGGCCGACCGTTTCGATAACAAACACACCCGATTTATAAAATACATGTCGCGCCCAAGGACGCTCTCACAGGGCCTGCATCAGCGTGATTTTCGCGCGACGGCTCTTGATTTTGCTTGAGGTGGATCATTTCACCACAACAGCCCGGGGTATAAAGTAATGTTGGGAGCTTGCATGCATGGGCCATACAGCGCACCAACCGCCAACCACCATTGCCTTTGAGGATCTGATCAGGCAGTTGGAATCCCTGCACCTGGACATTGAACAGCAGGCGGAGCGTGGCCGCGCCAGGGTTATGGAATTGCCGCCCGGGCGTCAGGCCAGCGCACAAAACCTCCTGCATTACCTGGCGCTGAGAAGCCGGGATCTGCGACCGTTACAGGACCAACTGGCTCACCTTGGCCTGTCTTCGATTGGGCAGTCTGAACCACATGTACTGGCTACCCTGGATGCCGTGTTGCACAACCTCGGTGTGCTGAGCGGGAAAAAACAGCCCTCAGCCTTCCTGTCAGATGTGCACAAAGCCTTCGACGAGGGCGCAGCCCATCTCGAGCAAAACACCATCGCTCTGCTGGGCGAGCAGCCAGGAAAGCGGCGCGCGCACATCATGGTCACCCTGCCAGCCGAAACTGCGGAAGATTTCCTGATGGTGCGGCAATTGCTCAAAAGCGGTATGGATTGTGTGCGCATCAACTGTTCCCATGATAATCCTGCAGCCTGGTCCGGGATGATCAAGCGCCTGCGAGACGCAAAACGGGTGACTGGCAAACCCTGCCGTATCCTGATGGACCTGGGTGGCCCGAAACTGCGCACCGGCCCGATGGAACTGATGCCTGCTGTGCAGAAAATCAGACCGGCCAGGGATTCGCACGGTAAAGTCACACGCTCTGCCCGCATCTGGCTGACTGCCCGGGAAACCATGGGCAGCGAGGCCCTCGCAGCGGATGCCTGCCTGGTCGTGGACGCGGAATGGCTGGCGGACTGCAAGGCTGGAGACCAGGTGTTACTGCGGGATGCACGGGGCTCCCGCAGACGCTGGCGCATCAGAGAGATGACTCCGGAGGGATGCTGGGCCGA
>PVMK01114792.1_pt1 | contig 13858 bp, 11 predicted proteins | sample 1853481 | NCBI WGS metagenome assembly PVMK01 (sample SAMN08533507, study PRJNA380276) | Marine sediment metagenome, whole genome shotgun sequencing project. | reverse complement strand
GCTGTTCACTTCCACGCAAGGCCAGGGCTGCCAGGCGCCTGATCCCATATTCGTGGTCGGGCTTCCCCGCTCGGGTTCAACCCTGCTGGAACAGATACTGGCGAGCCACTCTCAGGTGGATGGCACCAAGGAATTGATCCAGATACTGGCCATTGCCCGGCGCCTTGGCGGCAAGCGGAAAAAATCGGAACCCGCGCTTTATCCCGGCAGCCTGGCTGAACTCGACAGCAGTACATTGCAGGAGCTTGGTCAGGAGTATATTGATCGGACGCGCATCCAGAGGGGGGCTGCGCCAGTTTTTCATCGACAAGATGCCGAACAATTTTCTGCACATCGGGCTCATCAGCCTTATTTTACCAAAGGCCCGGATCATAGACGCGCGGCGCCATCCCATGGCGGCCTGTTTCAGCGGTTTTACCCAGTTGTTTGCACGCGGGCAGACCTTCACCTATGGCCTGAACAATCTGGGCCGCTATTACCGCGATTATGTTGACCTGATGGACCACTGGGACGAGGTGTTGCCCGGCAAGGTGCTCCGGGTTCAGTACGAGGAGGTGGTTGCTGACACCGAAAACCAGGTTCGCAGGATGCTGGACTTTTGCGGCCTCGAGTTCGAGGAAAATTGCCTGCATTTCTACCAGACCGACCGGGCCGTGCGAACCGCCAGCTCAGAGCAGGTCCGCCAGCCCATTTACAGCGCCGCAACGGAGCACTGGCGAAATTTCGAGCCCCACCTCGATGAGCTCAAACAGGCGCTGGGTCCTGTGCTCGACCGCTATCCGATCGACTAGAAGAAAATTTCTGCGGCGTTATTCATATTACGCCTTGGGCTGATTGTTGATTGGGCTGGTTAATGGTTGGGATTGTTAATGATTGTGCCACTTGCGGGCTCGTGCCAGACTGAAACTCAGAATTCCCCACATAACTGATTCGATAGCTGTGAGTTGGTTCGTTCCGCTTATAGTCCCTTCCAGTAGGTTCCTTCGCTTCAGCCCCGCACAAGCCGGAAAGAGTGACTGTGCTTCTTCCAGGACCGTAAGCGTCAGGGATGACGCGCCCGAGCCTACAGGGATGTACTTGTGGCGGGTCCTGGAAGGAGTGCTGTTACTCTAGGCCGGCGGGCTCGTACGAAAGAACAAGCCAAATGCTCATGCTTGTTGAACTGCCCCCAATCTCAGGCCCACGTTTTTCTTAGTTGAGCCGGAATTGTTCGGCCACTTCTGCCGGTGTTTTGTTGTCCAGCCAGGCAAAAAGATGAACTGAATACCTGAAATTGAAAACTATTCACCAGCGCCGTCAAGCGATGCACGCAGCGCCCCAAGATGCTTTTCGTAATTTTTCCACCGCTTGATGGAATCCTGGTACATGGGCTGGCGAACCTGGGAAGCACTGGGCGTTTTGACGTGACGGGCGGTCTTGTGGAATGAAAGGCATTTTTCATCAAACGGGAGCTCACAGTAATCCAACAGTTGCCTTACCTGGTTTTCGGTATCACTGACCAATTGCTCATAGCTCAGGTGGTGAATGTGGCCGGGTAGAATTTCATCCCACCAATCCATCAGGTCCTGGTAATACCCGTAATATTGCCCCAATTCCGTGAGATCCGAGGCGTAACCGTGGGCTTTGCCAAAAAAATGCTGGTAAATGGACAGGCAGTTATCCAGAGGATTGCGCTTGCACAGTATGATTTTCGCGTTCGGCATCACGGCAGCAAACAGGCCAACACGTAAAAAATTGTGCGGCAATTTATCGATAACCCGCTCAGCGGTACCGGCATTGAGCCTGAGTTTTTCAACATAATCCCGTCCTGCTTGCGCCAGGATTTCTGGAGAAACCCTGCGGATGTCGAGCGGAAAGGGTTTTCGGGTCATCCCTTCAACTGCAGCCACAAACAGGCGGCTGTGCTCCACCTCGCCAGCCCCGTAGGCCAGGGGATGACTGGCGAGAATCTGTTCCACCAGGCTGGTGCCGGACCGTGGCATGCCCAGTACAAAAATGGGTGTAGGATCAGCGACCCGGTGATCCTTGCAATGGTCGAGCAACGCCTGGTCAAGCCCTTGTTTGTGCCGTTCAATAAATGCTTGTTGCTTTTCAACAGAATACTTGAAGGACTGGCGGTGGCGTTGATTGGCTGCGTGCAGGTATTGAAAAGCCTTGTCGTACTGCCCGAGATCATCAAACACTTTTCCCAAAGCAAAGCCAAGCAAAATTCGGTCCCAGCTCGAGACATCCTGTGCGCGAATGGCATGCTCCATCCGCTTTATGTCGTCATTGTATTCCGTCTGTCGTCGCGAAAAGGCCAGGCTGCGGTGGGCAGTGCCGTCGACTGGACTCAAAGAAATCACTTTTCTGTAGTAATCGGCCGCCTTATCGGGCTCACCACGGATTTGCATCAGCAGTCCCAACCTGGCATACGTGGTGGGATTATCCGGTTCCAGCCTGAGGCCCTCTTCAACTTTAGCCACGGCGGCATCCAGCTCATTGCGATCCATAAGCAGCATGCCCAGTGTGATGTGAGCCGTTGCGCTGTCCGGCTGGAGTGCCAAGGCATTTTCGAGGTTGATTTGTGCCTGGGCCAGCAGCCCCTCATCGCGTTGAATAATTCCCAGGTTGATCGAGGCGGCAAAATCCGCCGGGCGTGATTCTACTGCCCTGGTCAGCAGAGGAATCGCCAATTCGTTTCGGCCCTTCTCGTGATATATCATGCCGAGTGAATAGTTGGCTTTGAAATGAGCACCATCCGACAGCAGGATTTTGCGCAGCACTTTCGCCGCGAGCGCGGTATTGCCTTCCCGGAGTAATTGTCCGGCCTGCATGAGTTCATGCGCATACGCTCAGCTTTGCGGTCCATCAGTCTCCTCGCAGTATCCCGGCATGATCCATAAGCAAGGGATTATGCCCGATGATTGCTGTGACCGTCTCAGCCGGATTCGTATTGACGCAACACGGTACGACTGATGATATGCCGTTGAATCTCGGAAGTGCCGTCCCAGATTCGTTCGAGCCGGGCGTCTCGCCACAATCGTTCAATGGGCAATTCCTCCATCAGGCCCATGCCACCGTAGATCTGCACGGTATGATCGGCAGCGCGTCCCAGCGCCTCGGAGGCGAACAACTTGGCCATGGCGGCGTCTTGCGATGTCATTTTGCCCTGATCCGCCATTTGCAGGCATGCATGACCAGCAGATCCGAGGCCTGCAACTCGGTGGCCATGTCCGCCAGTTTAAATGAGGTCCCCTGGAACCGCCCGATGGGTTTGCCGAACTGCTTTCGCGTCGCCGCCCATTCAGCGGCAAGATCCAGCAAGCGTTCCATCTTGCCGCAACATTGTGCGCCGACCCACACACGCCCCATGCTCAACCACTTGTCCGCCAGTTCCAGTCCCTTGCCCTCTTCGCCCAGAATGCGAGACTTGTGCACCCGCACGTCGTCAAACGATAGCTGATAGGTCCTGTAACAACGCTGGGCGGCGCACAGTGGACCCAGTTGTATGTCAAAGCCCTTTTCACCCCGGTCAACCAGGAAAGCGGTGATGCGCTTGCGCGGGCCTCGCGGCGTCTCATCCATGCCGGTGACGACAAAAACAATGGCGAAATCGGGTACACACGGTGTGCTGATGAAGTGTTTTGCTCCGTTGATAATGTAGTCGTCCCCGTCACGGACCGCCCTGGTCGTCATGGACATGATGTCGGATCCGGCGCCGGGCTCGGTCAGGGCGAAGGATTCATGTTTCTCACCAGTAATGCAGGGCAGCAGATATTTCTCGATCTGATCACCCTCGCAGGCCAGCAGTATTTCCGTGGGTCTTGCAATGTGCCCGGCCAGGCCGTAACTGGCCTTGCCGAGTTCCCGCTCAACCAGGCCCAGTGTTGTGTAATCCAGGCCGCCGCCACCGACCGATTCCGGAAGGTTCATCGCGAAGAACCCCATTTCTATCGCTTTTTGCTTGATGTGATTACCCAACTCCTCGGGGACTTCACCGGCACGGTCCGTCTCCGCTTCATGGGGATAGATATCCTTTTCCAAAAATGCTTTCAGCGAATCCAGGATCATGCCCTGTTCTTCTGTGATCTGATAGTTCATATAAAGCTCCGGAATGTCACCGTTAAATGATGAAAGATTTGCCTGCGTATTTGTTTTGAATATTCGACAGGAACGCAAGGATTTCGCCACGATATTCCACCCACGGTGTGTCGAAAATAAATTAATTGCTTGTCGAAAAGGTGATACTCTTATGCCGACTGCCACATCAAAACTTTGGCTGATATTTCGATACTTACGGGTTTGGAGACTCCTGTCTTGCATACCAGCACCCCGCCAGCACATTTCACTTTCGCTTTCGTCCTGTTGCAGAAATTCAGCATGTTCAGCCTCTCGGCATTGCTTGAGCCGCTGCGCATCGCCAATTATTGCAGCGGCCATAGTTTGTATGACTGGCGCTTTTTATCGGCAGACGGAGAAGATGTTCCTGCCAGCACCGGCGTGCTGGTGCCGACGCAGCCCGTTTCCATGGACGACTCGGCGTGGGATGCAATCATTGTTTGTGGCGGCTGGAACGCGGAGCGCTATGACTGTGCAGTGCTTTTCAGCTGGCTACAGCACATGGGCCGCAGCGGCATCATTCTGGGTGCGATAGAAACCGGCAGCTACATTCTCGCCCACGCGGGCCTGTTGCAGGGTTATTCGGCGACCATCCACTGGCATTGCCAGAATGCTTTCAAAGAACGTTATCCGTTTATCGACCTGCAAGACGCTTTGTATGTTATTGACCGCAAGCGCATGACTTGCGCTGGTGGCACCGCCGGTCTGGATATGATGTTGCAGGACATAAGACGCAGGAATGGGAGAAAACTCGCCCTCGAGGTCGCTGATCAATTGCTCTATCCACAGCTTCGCAAAGCGGACAGGCCACAAAAAGAAACGCAATCCAGGCACCAGCCAGCGGCGCCTCCAGCCCTGCAAAGGGCCATTGAAATCATGGAACAGAACATCGAAAAACCGCTAACGATCCCGCAAATCTCCCGCTTGCTCAATTTTTCCCAACGCAAGCTCGAGCGATTGTTCAAAAAGCATTTCGGCTGTTCGGCCGTGGCGTTCTACCGGACTGTGCGTCTGCAGGAAGCCCGGGTGCTCCTGACCCACACAGACATGTCCGTACTGGATATTTGCATCGCTTGCGGTTTCGCCAGTTCATCCTACTTCAGTAAATCCTACACCACCCAGTTTGGCGTACACCCGCGCGACCACCGAACATCCTGGCCGGACACCGAACCAGCACCCTATTGGCCGGGTATCAGTACTTTTACCACAGCTACCGCCAGCACGAACCGAAACAATAAACGTAATAAATAAATGGCTTACTCGTTGTCAGGTTCCAGATGTTTCGCCGCCTGCTCCCGCAATTGATCCGAAAGAACCAGGCCCACGCGCACCTGCATGTCGAACAACACGTAAATGCATTCCAGTGTGGCCGCTACCTCGTCTTTGCCCAGGTTGATCATTTCGTAGCGGGCCGTGATGGACTTGGAGCCGATTTTCACCAGGGAGGCCCGAATCTCGAGTACATCCCCGGCAGACACTTCGGCCAGGTACTCGATCACGTGACGGACATCCACCCAGCCGCGCTCACCGGTCTCATCGGTGGCGCCTGACCAGCCAAAAACTTCGAACAGGAAATGATAGCTCGCGTCATCAAACATGGCCACGTAGAACCGGGTCGTCAGGTGGCCGATCACATCGCACTTCCAGGGATGAGCCACCGCCTTGTTCACCACCAGCATCGCATTCTCCTTCTGGGCTGTTTCATCATGCCTGTTGTTTCAGGCCCAGGCTGAGCCTTGCCTGTGCCGGGGTCTGGATTTCAGCACCCAGCAAGCGGACGATCGTGCAGGCCCGTTCGACCAATTGTGCATTGGACGCAAACACGCCTTTATCCAGGTAGAGGTTGTCCTCCAGACCGACGCGGACGTTGCCACCCAGCAACACGGCCTGGGCCACCATGGGCATTTCCATGGCGCCGACCCCGAACCCGGCCCAGTTGCTGCCCCTGGGCAGTTGATCCACCATGGTGAGGAAATTCCGGGTATCCGCCTCGGCCGCCCAGCGGATACCCAGGCAGATCTGGAAAAGCGGCGGGCTGTCCAACAGCCCTTCCGCGAGCAATTGCCGGGCGAAAGCCACGTGCCCCAGATCGAACACCTCCAGTTCAGGCTTTACGCCGAGGGCCTGCGCGTGTGCTGCACCGAGGCGCAGCATCCCCGGTGTTGAAATGTACACATAACTGCCCTCCGAATAATTGAAGGAACCACAGTCCAGGGAGCAGATTTCCGGCAGCAATTCCTCCACGTGGCGCATGCGCTCGAGCTGGCCGACACAGTCCGTCTCTTCAGTGAAGTTCATCGGGTCTTCATCCGGGCCGAAAAAAAGATCCCCACCCATGCCGGTGGTGAGGTTGATGATGACGTCCGTTTCACTGTCACGAATGCGCCCAACCACTTCCCTGAACAGGTCTGCCCGGCGGCTGGCCTTGCCGGTGTCCGGATCCCGCACATGGATATGGACGATGGCGGCGCCGGCTTTTGCCGCCTCGATCGCGGCCGCTGCAATTTCCTCCGGCGTAATCGGTATGGCAGGATGTCTACCCACGCTGTCCCCGGACCCGGTCACAGCACAACTGACTATGACTTTGCGGTTCATTTGCCTATTATGCCGTAGAGAGCGCATGTATCGTAACGCAACGGAGGTAAAGGCATCATGACACGAAGATCCGGTGGCAGGCGGGCGCGCCTGGCTCTACGCAGCGCACCCCTGGACGATATGATCAAACCGGTTCATCCCGGCGAAACCGGTGGTCAATACAGGCCACTCAGTGAGCAGGACATTACGGCCGTCACTGAGAACATTTTCAGGCTGCTCGAGGAAATAGGTTTTGGCGACGCCACGCCGCACTGCATCGAAACCTGCACCGAAGCAGGCGCCGTGCTGGGCAACGACGGTCGGCTGCGCATGCCCAGGGAAGTCGTGGAGAACGCATTGCGCCAGGCCGACAAAAATCTGATCCTGTACGGGCAGAATCCCGCCCACGACATGCAAATACAGGGCAGCAAGGTACATTTTGCAACGGCCGGCGCTGCCGTGATGATCGTCGATACGGAACACAATCTGTACCGCGATTCCACCGCCATGGACCTTTATGGCCTGGCGCGGATTGCAGACCGCTGCGAACATATCCACATCTTCCAGCGCATGTGTGTGCTCAGGGACATAACGGACAACTACCGGATGGACCTGAACACGCTTTACTGTTGCGTGATGGGGACGGCCAAACACGTGGGTTCGAGCTGGACCCGGGCCAGACACCTGGAAAAATCGCTGGAGATGTTGCACCTCATAGCCGGCAGTGAGGAAAACTGGCGGGCGCGGCCGTTCGTCAGTCAATCCAATTGCTTTGTCGTGCCGCCGATGAAATTTGCCGCAGAAGCACTGGAATGTTTGCGCGTTGCGGTCGAAGGCGGAATGCCGGTATTGTTGTTGTCGGCGGGCCAGGCCGGCGCCACCACACCGGCCTGCCTGGCGGGCGCCGTGTCACAGGCATGGGCCGAGTGCCTGGGTGGTCTGGTCTACGTCAATGCAATCCGCCCGGGAGCTCCGGCCATCCTGGGCACGTGGTCCTTTATCTCGGATCTGAGAACAGGGGCCATGAGCGGCGGCTCCCCGGAGCAGGGATTGCTGTCTGCGGCCTGCGCCCAGATGGGCATCCATTTTGATTTGCCTTTCGGTACGGCTTGCGGCATGTCGGACTCCAAGACTCCGGATTTCCAGGCCGGGGCGGAACGCGCCTCGACGGCCCTTGCCGCTGCGCTTTCCGGCGCCAACATCGTTTACGAGTCGGCCGGCATGTACGCCAGCCTGCTGGGGGCGTGCCCGGAAAGCCTGCTGCTCGACAACGATGTACTGGGCGCGGTGTTGCGCATCACCCGGGGTATTGAAGTGAATGAAGAAACCCTGAGTTTTGACACCATCAGGGAGGTTTGCCTGGGCGGAGAGGGCCATTATCTGGGCTCAGCCCAAACCCTTAAAGTCATGCAGAGCGAATACATCTTTCCAGATTTCAGCGATCGTTCCAGCCCGAACGTATGGGAAGAAAACAACAGACCAGTCATTCTGTGCAGGGCCGTTGAGAGAAAGAACGAAATCCTCAGCGGCCATTTTCCGTCACATATCAGTGATGAAACGGATGCAAAAATTCGGGCTAGATTCCCGATATTTCTGTCCAGGGAGGCCATGGGGCTAGTGGCGTCCCAAGAGCAAGAGTCAAAATGTAAAACCAGTTATCTACGGCGCTTTGAAGCGTATTCTTGAACTTTTTCAGCCCGTGCATGTGTCACGTCAGTCAACTTTCCAGTTCAGCAGCGCCCGGTTTGTGCTGGTCAGCAGTTCTTCGGGAATGTCGGCCAGAGTCATGGCAGCCTCGCAGGCGAGGCTGCCGTCGGGAAGGTAGATTTTACCTTCAGCCTTACCGAGCCTGCCACGCAGGCGCACGATCTTGCCGACGACCTTCAACGGTGTACTCACCGGCACCGGGTGGCGATAGAGGATAGCCAGCTTGACCGACATCATGAAGTGGTGCGGATCGCCAATCATCGACACCCGGGCCACGACTTCGTCCAGCATTGCCGCCAATACGCCGCCATGGACGATACCGGGATAGCCCTGGTAATGCTTCGGCACGGTAAACTTGCTCACTACCTCGGTCTCACCGTTGTCGTGAAACTGCATGTAGAGCCCGACCGGGTTCTTGCGGCCGCAAACGAAGCACATTTCAGAGTTGGGCTGCTTCTTCATTGCTCTTGATTCCACCATTTTTCCATTATATGAAACTGTTGATGATGGCGACGCTTACCTTGTCCGGAAGGTCTGCGGTCACCCATCTTAAGCTTTCAGGCGCTGGTTGGCAGGGTCGTGAATGGGCTGGTGCAGTACCGTTGCCACACGCCGTTCACCCAGCAATTCCACATCAAAACAGGTTCCCGGCTCGGCGTGCTGCGGATCCACATAGCCAAACCCCAGGCTTTTCTGCACGAAGTGCCCGTAGCCGCCGGAAGTGGTCACGCCGATACAAGTTTCTCCATCGAATATGGGCTCGCTGCCCCGCACATCCGAATCGAGGCTGTCGATATCGAAATAGACCAGTTTCATGGCCAATCCCTCATTCTTTTGCCGCAAGGTGGCTTCACGGCCCACGAAACCGCCCTTGTCAAACTTGATAAAGCGCTCCATGTCCGCATCCAACAGGCTCACTTCATTGGTCAATTCGGCGCCCCAGCCCCGGTAGGCTTTTTCGATCCGCAGGCTGTTGACCGCATAGAGCCCGAAATTCGCGATCCCGAATTCCTCCCCGGCGCGCCAAAGGGCATCATACAATTCCTCCACCGCGTCCATGGGCGGATGCAGTTCCCAACCGAGCTCGCCCACATAATTCACACGCAGGGCGCGTAGCGATATACCGGCGACCGTGATTTCCTTGCCGTTCAGCCAGGGGAAAGCGGCGTTATCCAGGCGGGCGTCCGTTAATTTGGAGAGCAGCTTCCTGGATCGCGGCCCGGCCAGCACCAGCACGCCACGGTCATCACTGACGTTTTTGATGGTGACGTTTTCACCCGCGAGTTTACCCTGTACCAGGTGGTCAAGGTCGCGCATTTCAGCCGCCGCCGCACTCAGCGCATAATAGCGATTATCAGTCAGCCGGGTGACGGTCATTTCGGCCTGGATCCTGCCTTGTTCCGACAGGATGTGGGCCAACACGATGCCGCCGGTTCTGCCGGGCATCGCGTTGGCGCAGAGCCGGTCGAGGAAGCTGTGGGCATCGGGACCGCTGATGTCATACTTGGCGAAGCCGGACAGGTCCAGCAAGCCAACCCGTTCGCGCACGGCCAGGCACTCGTCACGAACAACTTCGAATACGTTGTTGCGCCGGAAGCTGAACGCCTCCTCGCGGCCATCCAGCGAGAACCACTTGGGCCGTTCCCAGCCGAAGGTCTCGGTGTGGACACCACCGCGTTCACACAATTTCTCATACAGGGGACTGGTGCGACTGGGCCGGCCGGCCGGCAGTTCTTCGCCGGGCAAGGGTGTCGCGTACGTCATCCCGTAGTCCTGGAACCCCTTGGCCTGCATGTAGCTTTCGTCGGCATATACGCCGAAACGCCGGGGGTCGAAACCGGTCATGTTGATCTCGGCATCGCCATACAGCATCCATTGCGCGAGGTATTTGCCGCAGCCGGCGCCTTGCGCGATCCCGAACGACGAGCCGCAACACATCCAGAAATTTCTGAGCCCCGCCACCGGCCCCAGCATGGGTGGGCCATCGGCGGAATGCGCGATGGCGCCGTTGACGATGCGCTTGATGCCGGCTTTTTCCAGTATCGGCATGCGTTCCATAGCGCGGCCCAGCCAGGGCATCAGGCGATCCAGGTCGTCGGGAAACAGTTCGCTGTCGGAGTCCCAGTTGGGAAACCCCCGCGGCGCCCAGGCCTGGGTCATGCCGACATGCTCATAAATGCCGATCAGGCCGGATTGTTGCTCCTGGCGGATATAAGCCGAGGCGTGCGGGTCGCGGATCACGGGGATTTCTTCATCGCGGTCCATGAATTCGGCCACCGGCCCGGTAACGATGTAATGGTGTTCCATATTCGAGATCGGCAAATCAGCGCCGACCATTTGCGCCACCCGGCGGGCGAAGCAGCCTGCTGCATTGACCACCATTTCGGCAATCACCGTGCCTTTTTCGGTCGTCACCTCCCACTCCCCCGAAGGCAGGGCCTGAATATCGGTGACGCGATTATGGCGCACCACGGTCGCACCCATGTTTTTCGCGCCCCGCGCCATGGCGTTGCACAGGCCGGCGGGATCGGCATGGCCGTCATCCAGGGTCCAGGCCCCGGCCAGCACGCCATCGGTATTCACGAAAGGATTGATTTTGCGGATTTCATCGGGCCCGATGATCTGCATGCGAAAACCGACATTCCTGGCGATACCACGCATAAATCTGAACCAGTCCAGGTCATCCTGTGTCCTGGCGATCCGAATGCCGCCTGATGCATGCCAACTGACGTACTGGCCCGTGAGTTCTTCCAGCCGGGGATAGAGCGTGTTGCCATGGTGGTGGATTTTGGCCAGGTTGTAGTTGCCCACCAGGCTGGGGCACTGGCCCGCGGCATGCCAGGTCGAGCCTGAAGTCAGCTCCCCTTTTTCAATCAACATCACATCGCTGCAACCCGCCTCACAAAGGTGATACAACAGGCCGGCACCCATGATCCCACCACCCACGATAACGATACGAGCATGACTATCCATCTATTGCGGCCAACACCCTCTCTGCGTTCATAGGCAACTGGTAAAGCGGTTTTCCGATAGCGTCCAATATGGCGTTTCGGATAGCGGGGGCTGTGGGAATAATGGGGCCTTCCGCCACGCCTTTGGCGCCCAGCGGCCCGCCGGCAAGTTCCGGCATTTCCAATACGTGCATGTCCAGTTCAGGAATATCGAGCGCCAGCGGGATCACGTAATTTTCCAGTGATGCGTTCAGGGTGTGGCCTTCCTCTACCACGAGTTCCTCGCTGAGCGCGTAACCGATACCCTGTGCAACACCACCCTCGATTTGCCCGTAGACACCGCCTGGGTTGATCATCTTGCCCGCGTCATGCACGGCAATGAGCCTTTCCACCGTGACCTGCCCGGTCTCGCAATCCACCAGCACCTGCGCAACCTGGGTACAAAACTGGAAAAACTCACTGCTGTAACGATAGGGAATCTCTGGGACATCATCCGGGTACTCGAGGTGATACCGGGTCTGGGCATGCAAGGGATAACCCCAGGCACTGGCGCGCTCGGCCAGATTTTGTACCGTGAGCTCCTGCACCTCGCCATCGATCAGCAGCCTGCCGTTGCTCAGGTCCAGGCGATCTTTGCTGACTTTTGTTTTCCGCGCCGCAAGGGTCAGCAGCGTGTCACGGATTTCATCTGCTGCCATCAACACGGCACTCCCGGAAACCATGGCCTGGCGGCTGGCGCACGAGGCTCCGGCATCTGGGGCCTTCGCGGTATCCGCCCTGGCGATACGCACGCAGGATAAATCAAGACCCAGCCTTTCAGCAGCCAATTGCGCCATCAGGGTAATAACGCCCTGGCCCATGTCTGCCGCGGCGCTGTTGATCACGAGTGAACCATCGCGGTGCATTTCCAATAATACGCCGGCGTGGTCGGCCAACCCGCGCCCCATGCCTGCGCCTTTCAGAATGGTGGCCATACCCCAACCCCGGCGTAAGTGTTGAGCTGGACGGCGTTCACCTTGATCGCGATTCTCCCAGTCAATCATTTCCGCCGCCTTGTGCAAAGACGCCTTCATTGCTCTTCCTTCACGGACAACCACACCGGTGTACATTTGTGTTCCGGTTTCTACACCGTTGAGCAAGCGTATTTCCAGTGGATCCATACCCAGTTTCCGCGCCAGGTCATCCATTTGAGATTCGTACACAAACGCAGCCTGCGGTGCGCCAAAACCCCGAAAAGCACCGGTGATCGGATTGTTGGTGCGCACAGCTATTTTTTCCACTTCCAGGTTCGGCACCTTATACGGCCCGCCTATGAATTCGCCGAACTTGTTCAGAACCTCGTGAGTTGAGTTCGAGTACGGGCCTGCATCAGCGATCGCGCGGGCTTTAACCGCCAGCAGCCGGCCGTCTTTACTGGCTGCTGTGGTGCATTGCACGATGATCGGATGACGCTTCACATGGGTCAGCATGGATTCCCTGCGCCCACGGATAAGCCGAACAGGGCGCCCGGCCACGTATGCCAATAGGGCAGCGTGGATCTGCACATGCGCCTCGTCCTTACCGCCAAACGCACCACCGATATAGGGGGTGATGACGCGCACCATACTCTCAGCCAGGCCGAGGGATCTGGCAATCTGCATCCTGTCCCGATGAGGTGCCTGGCAGGATGACCAAACGGTAACGACACCCTCATCATCTACCCGCGCGACCCCGCCTTCTGTCTCCAGAAATGCATGCTCGGCCCATTGCGTGCGGTAGGTGTTTTCGACAATGACATCAGCGGATGCAAGCGCCGCTTCCACGTCACCGCTTGTGTATGTCATTTGCATCATGACATTACACTGACCGGCTACGACATGAACTGCGCCGGGTTTCATCGCCTCCAGCGGATCGAAAATACCACTTAAGGCTTCATATTCCACTTCAATCGCCTCGAGTGCGGCATCAGCGGCTTTTTCATCCACTGCCGCGACCGCGGCGACTGCATCCCCCTGGAAACGCACCTCGTCGACCGCCAGCAATGGCTGATCCGGATAGGCATAGAGATAGTTGTTTTCGCCGGGGATATCTGCATGCGTGATGACGGCAAATACGCCGGGGACCTCCTTTGCCTTGCTGACATCCAGGTTTTTGATTCGCGCCCGCGCATGGGGGCTGTACAGCAGCTTACCGGTCAGCATGCCCGGCAATTGAATATCCGGACAATAACGGGCCTTGCCGGTAACGATATCCTCAGCACCGGGTGCGCTGACCCACTGACCGACTACGCTTGACTCACGCATGGTGCGCCTCTTTCCAATTTCCCCTCTGCCGAATTTCTGCGGCTGCCTGGCATACTGCCTTGACGACATTTTGATAGCCCGTGCAGCGACAGAAATTTCCCGCAATCGCGGTGAGAATTTCCTCGCGCGAGGGATTGTCATTGGACAACAACAGGGCATAACAGGAAATCAGCATGCCCTGGGTACAAAAACCGCATTGAAAGGCCCAGGTCTCGGCGAATGCGCGTTGCAGCGGATGCAATT
>PVMK01119426.1_pt1 | contig 13859 bp, 13 predicted proteins | sample 1853481 | NCBI WGS metagenome assembly PVMK01 (sample SAMN08533507, study PRJNA380276) | Marine sediment metagenome, whole genome shotgun sequencing project. | reverse complement strand
GGGATGCAGGCTTAAACGGATAGTCTATTTTCTATTGAATTTTCAATTTTCAATTCTCCGCCTCCGGCGGATCCGGGTTAGGAGGTTGCCGGTTTGTTAATTCAATCAAACCTGCGGATGACGCGGCAACGACAGGTCATCCTGGAAGAACTTCGCAAAGTAAATACGCATCCCAGCGCTGATGAAATATATGAAATGGTCCGTAAATGTCTTCCTCGCATCAGCCTTGGAACCGTATATCGCAACCTTGAGATCCTTTCCGAAAACGGAGAAATTCAAAAACTCGAGCTCGGTCGCAATCTCAAAAGATTTGACGGGGTGGCGGAAGATCATTACCATATCCGTTGTCTTGACTGTGACCGGGTAATTGATGCCCCGCCTGGCTTCGATGTCTGCATCACACATGCGTTAGAAGAGAATACCGATTTTAAAATCATCGGGCACAGGCTTGAATTCATCGGCATTTGTCCCACATGTCTCAATCATCCCCAATCCGGCTGAATCCCTAATCGGCAGGCCCTGATCGCTACGATTCATATCAATTTATAATCCCCCTAATCCAGATCCACAGGCGGAGAACCAATTGCCACAAAGGCACTAAGGCACCAAGCGAAGCCTTTGATTAATATTCATCTTTGTGTCTTGGTGTCTTGGTGGCGAAAATAATATGCCATTTTATGCGCAGAATTCACTATTAAGACGCCAATTTCGTCAGCGTAATATGTGTCCCAAGTTGACAAATCCCGCTACGCTACATACGATGAGTCGTTAAATGAATTTGACCCGTGTGAAATACCCGGGGGAGGAGATAATTCATGAAAATTATCATCACGGGCGGGTCGGGATTTGTCGGAACCCATCTTTCGGGTTATTTACTGAGTGGCGGGCACCGGATAACTGCCTTGGGCCGATCTGCAGATTCTCATCGGATTCATCACAAGAGCTACAAGTATGTTTCAGCTGACACCTCCCGACCGGGTGATTGGCAAAAAGAATTTGAAGATGCGGATGCCGTTGTTAATCTGGCCGGTACAACTATATTCAAACGCTGGACCGCCGGTTATAAAAAGCAAATATATGAAAGTCGTATCTTAACCACCCGCAATGTGGTAGCATCCCTGCCCCAGGATAAAAACATCACGCTTTGCAGCGCTTCCGGCGCCGGATACTACGGCAGTCGAGGTGACGATCTGCTCAAAGAGAATGAGAAACCCGGTGATGATTTTCTGGCCGGGGTGTCGGTGGATTGGGAAAAAGAGGCACTGCAGGCAGCTGATCAGCACCTTCGGGTCGTCGTTATGCGATTTGGCGTGATCCTTGGTAAAGATGGCGGTGCCCTGGCCAAAATGATCCCGGTCTTTAAATTTTTTGTCGGTGGTTCCATGGGAAGCGGAATGCAGTGGTTTCCCTGGATACAAATAGTTGACCTGATGGCAGCCGTGCAATTTATCCTTGAAAATAACCAGATCAACGGGCCTGTTAATTTTTGCGCGCCCAATCCGACTCGATATCGTGACCTGGCTAAAACTCTGGGAAAGGCTTTAAGTCGTCCGGCAGTCATGCCGGCGCCGGCTTTTTTGATTCGCCTTGCAATGGGTGAATTCGGCGACGTCTTCTTGGCCAGTCAGCGTACCATCCCGCATAAACTGTTAAGCCACGGCTTTTCGTTTCAGTATCCGCACATTGACGATGCAATTCGAGCAGTTGTGGATGGATAGCTGGATGTTGGATATTGAATGACTGGAAGCTTGATGCTGGGTACTGGATGGTGGATAGAATGGACAGGCGCAAGGCTCACGGCATTCGGCGCAGGGCACACGGCTCAAGGTAAGCGGTATAGGGTGTAAGGTATAAGGTTTAAGGCACAAGGAAGGATCATTCTAATCTTAAGAGCCTGAGTTCGCCAGGCGCACTACCTTCTGTCCTCGGCCTTCTGACTTCAGTCTTCTGGTTTTTGGATGCTGGATGACTGGATGCTGAATTCTTGATACTCGATTCTGGTCGCTGGCCACTGGTCGGCACTGAGGCCGAAAGGGATAAACTGAACTATGGAAAACAGCGAACTGGGTGAAACCGGGCAACAGTTCATGATCCAGCTGTTTGAGCAGACCCGTGGTGATCAGTCGGTGCAGGTGTCCATGTATGATATTGGCGGCCTGTTGGGCTTGGAACGGTCTGCTGCCTGCAGGGTGGCCGAAGAACTGATGGGTTTGCAGATGGTTGAAATTAGAACGCTTTCCGGTGGAATTGGAATCAGCGCCGCTGGATCTGAAATGATGCAGGAATTAGTCGGGCCGCTGGCTGCGGATGTTGGCGAGTCAACCAAACTTGATGACCAAGCGTTGCTAAATTCTGGCAGCCGGCAAGCGCTTGAGCAAATTGTCAGCGAAATTAAAGATCAAACCGGAACTCTGGGGTTGGATTTTGATTCCCTGACCGAATTGATGGCTGATTTGAAATCCATTGATGCACAACTGGGTTCGTCGCGACCCAAAACGGCAATTATCAGGGCGTGTCTACACTCAATATCCGGAGTGGTAAAAGGCACTACAAACAGTAGTCTATATGGCAGAATCAGTGGCTTGTTGGGTGAGTAGTTCTGCCTTAAGCGTTCAGCCACTAAGACACGAAGGCACAAAGAATGAGTTAAGGATAAAAATGGCGGAAAAAAAGAAAAAAATAACGTTGATTTCCTGGAATGTAAATGGCCTGCGTGCGGCTATAAAAAAGGACTTTTCCGGCTCATTCCGGCAAATGGACGCGGATATTGTTGCGTTGCAGGAAATCAAACTGCAGGAGCCGCAGCTTACCGACGAGATGAACAGCGTCCCAGGATATGAATCGTGCTGGTCGTATTCCACGGTTAAAAAAGGATACAGCGGTGTGGCCACCTACAGTCGAATGAAACCCAAGCGCATCAAACACGGCATCGGTGAAGCTAAATATGATCAGGAAGGCCGTATACTGGAATTGGATTTCGATGATTTTATATTCTTTAATGTATATTTTCCCAATGGGCAGATGAACGAAGAACGCCTGCAGTATAAACTTGATTTTTACGAGGCGTTTTTTAACTATACCGATGAATATAAAAAACAGGGCCGCAGCCTTATCATTACCGGGGATTATAATACGGCCCACAACGAGATCGATCTGAAAAACCCCAAACCCAACGAAAATACATCCGGCTTTTTAAGAATTGAGCGAGACTGGCTTGACCGCATCATCGCCAATGGATATGTTGACACCTTTCGTCATTTTAATCCGGATACCGTAAAATACTCGTGGTGGACCTATCGATTCAAAGCCAGAGATCGCAACGTCGGATGGCGGATTGATTACTTTTTTGTGACGCGGGACATTATCGACAAGGGTTGGGTTAAGGAAACCATCATCAATAATGATATTTTCGGATCGGACCATTGTCCGATCGGTCTGGTGCTTGAGATTTGAAGCTAAAGGAGGGTGTCGGGTTTCGGGTGTCAGGAAGTTGCGGTGCTATATTCTGAAACCTCGTATGAAACTACATTTAAAAAGTTTCTTTTTTGATCAGACTGGACGCTCGCGGCCAGAGGCGGCGCTCGTATGAAACTACACGAATTTAAAAGCGAACCGCAGAATCTCGCAGACATATCGAATATCGAATGATCGAAGGTGGAATCGCTGCGCTCAGTCTATTTTAAAAATAATAATGATAGAATACCTTCCTTCGACATTCGATATTCGTGTTCGATATTCGATATTCGCTTTTCAGAGTTTCTTTTTCGATTAAACCGGCCGCTTTTCTGGCCAGCGGCTGGGCTGAACACTGACACCTGACACCTTGAAATATACCGGGGTCTTGATTGTACGGACGAGGTATTGAAGTATCTGCGATAACTTGAAAAATATATCAACCCGGAAAGGAGTTTGCCGAAGCGCTTCGTCATGAATCTAAGTTTTGAACCGATAAGCCTGGATAAACAAAAAGAGTATTTGGAACTATTGGGCAACTGCCCCCAGGTTGCTTCCGACTACAGTTTTTTGAACCTTTGGGCCTGGGCGCCAGATTACGGTCTGCACTGGGCCTGGGAAGAAAATTTGGTCTGGATCAAACAAACCCGTCCCGAGGTGCGCTTCTGGGCGCCGGTGGGCCCCTGGAATTTAATCGACTGGCAAAGCAGATTCGATCGTCATGCAGACCGTCGCATGGATTTCATTCGGGTACCGCAAAAATTGACCGAATTCTGGAGCGCCGCCGTGGGAGATGCGGCAAAGGTGGTGGAAGAAAGAGGTCACTGGGATTACCTGTATACGGTTACCGACCTGATTGAACTCAGGGGTAACCGCTATCACAAAAAGAAAAATCTGCTAAATCAGTTTATTAAAAAATATGATTACACCTATCTGGCTTTCGGACCTGAGTTAATCGAGCAGGCCCTGGGCATGCAGGAGGATTGGTGCACGTGGCGGGATTGTGAATCGTCTGAAGTTCTGTCTGCTGAAAATAAAGCGATTGCCCGTATACTCAGCGATTGGCAGCATTTTAACGGATTCGCGGAGGCGCCATTATGGCAGATGGCGTGATGGTGGCATATACGGTTGCCGAAAGATTGACGCGGGATAGCATTGTTATCCATTTTGAAAAGGGCGATACCCAGTATAAGGGAATTTACCAGGCCATCAACCAGATGTTTCTGGCGCATTCGGCCCCACAATTTGCGCTGGTAAACAGAGAGCAGGACCTAAGCGATGAAGGTTTGCGCAAAGCAAAACTTAATTAACAACAGATAGATTATATCAGAAAAAATCGCGTAACGTTGCCGTGGTCACTATGAATGATCTATGTCCCACCACGAAAAACGGTTGGCAGGCGAAACTGGAATTTCGATTTCGCCTGCCGGTTTTGCAGCGATTGAATATTGATCAGTTGCGGTACGCCTCCATTTTAAAAAGGCGGAGCGAAGCGACATCCGTAAATCTTCAATTTACATTTTTTTAATTCCGGCTCGTCCGGATTACTGTCTTCTGACGTGGCGAGAATATTCCAGCGGCCTGTCCGACTCCAGTGGCGCGCCGGATACAAGCTGGGCTATTTTGGTCTTGATCGTCTCAATTTCAGAATTTATGATATCCCTGGCGGCGCGATGCTGAGCGATCTTTTTCTGCTCAATCGTATGCCGCGACTCCAGTACCTTTAATTGATCCTTGTATTGTCTGATGGACTCATCTTTTAGCTGGGTGTTCAAACGTTCCATCAGGTGAACGTGTTTGCCTTCCGGGTCTGCCAGGAAATACCATGTCTTGGTTTTGTAACTGTACCATGCCTCCCCGGAGACATGTTTGCCTTTTAAGCGGACGCCGGCTTGCCAGATTTTGAAATCCCCTTCCTGTTTGGAATCTCCATGAATGCGAGCCTGCCTGCGCCGCCCGTCTTCACATTGGACCATCTGTTTTTCCATTGGAATCCTCCCACTCGTGCAAAATTCACGTAAACATATAGTCTGTATCGCGGGTTTTTCTACAACTAAAACTGATCGGTTCTGGGTTCTGGGTTCAAAGTTCAAAGGTTACACCGGTGGACGCTGCCCGCCATATTGATCAAGATTCTGAATATGCGACATATCCATTTGGGTGTACCTGCTTTATATACCTGACGAAGACAGAAACCCTTTGATATGAGCAATTTGACCGTTTTTCAACCCTGAACGTTGAACCCTGAACCGCTCAGATGCTTCGACCCGGTAGTCATCCCAAGATTGGCCTCGCACAGTTTGCATGGAGTATCAGGCAATTGGTTCTGATTCTTCAGATGATCCGGTGCCGCCGTTTTTCAGTTCACCCATGGCCTTGGTCAATTGCATTAATACGCCAAGTCCTTTTCTTGCCTCTTTGCTGGATAAGGCGCTCAACATGCCGATGGGTCCCACTGGTTTGGCGTCGGACAGATCGATTTTTGAGGGAAGCTCGGCAAGCTTTTCCAAAAATTGCGCTGCCTTCGGGTCACTGAGTTTTTTAACCAGTCCCAGGGCCACCACGGCACCGTCGCCAATTTGATCAATGTCCTCCGCGCTATATGCTGTTGCGATTTTGGCACGTACATCCAGCGTGGATGTGATAATCCGCAATACACCGCGTTGTTCGAGGTCATCCAGATAATTGATGATCTGGGGGACGGAGGATTTGAGCAGAGGTTCAATTGTAGTGACAAAGTCCACAATATTTTCCATCTGTTCAAGGGCAAATATAATGTGCTTGACACTGCGCAGCGATCGTTTAAGCAGGGCCATCAGATCTTCCAGCTGGAAGCTGGATTCCACGTCCTCCAGTTCACGGATTAAAAGGCGAAACGCCTGCCCGCTTAAAGGGATTAGGTCTTCGCGAAGATCTTTAATGCCGCTGGCAGTCTGCGAAATCGGAGCCAGCTGGGCTTCGATGCGATCGAGTCGCTCCAGAATTAATTCTTCGTTTGTCATGGCTGCCTCCTTATGCGGTTACCGGGCTGTGTCGCAGCTTGCCGGCCAATGTCAGTTGATCCTCCAGGGGCAATTCTACACCTTTGAGCATCATGTTCCAATAGACCCACTTAAACATCATTTTGCCCCAGTAGTTTAAGTAGCTATCCCCCAGCAGACTGAAGGGACCGATACCCGGGAACGGGAATTTACCCGGCAGGGGCTCGTATTCGTAGTTGAAGTCAATCAAAAACGCCTTTTCGTAACCCGAGCAGATAAAGCAGGTGGCGTGTCCATCAAAGGTGCCTTTGGGTTCATGATCATCAATCTCACGAATGATGTTTTCGACAACGGTTTCCGACTCGTAGTGGGCAACCGCCCCGGCCTTGGACGCCGGCACGTTGGTGGCATCCCCGACAACATAGATATTGTCCGCGTTTTTGGCCTTTAATGTGAAGTGGTCCGTTTCAACAAATCGCAGGGGATCTTCCAGACCGGATCCTTCCAGGAATTTGGCGCCGAAATTGGGCGGTATGGCCACCAGTAAATCATAGTCTACTTTATCACCCTTATGGGATTCGATGGTTTTCTCCTCGGCGTTGACCTGGGCAATATCAAAGTTGGGGGTGACTCGAATATTCTTTTCGATGGCGATCTCACCCAGGATGCTGGAAGCAATCGGCTTGGAGAATGCACCGGCCATCGGTGTGACCAGTTCGATTTCCACGTCCTTGCGAACGCCGTTAGTCCCGAAAAACCAATCGGCCATAAAGATGAATTCCAAAGGTGCAACCGGGCACTTATAGGGCAACTCGGCAATATTGAGTACCACCCGCCCTTTCTCAAAATATTTCATCTTCTCGCGCAAGGCGATGGCCCCTTCGAGGGTGTAGAAATCGTGAATGTTCTTGTAGTAGTCATCCATCATGCCTTGGACTTCTTCGGGCACAATCGTACAACCGCTGGCAATGATTAACCAGTCATAATCATATTTGCCCTTTTTTCCTTCCACCATGCTGTTTTCTTTGTCCAGGCCGACAACCTCGTCGAGAATGAAGTTAACCCCCTCGGGAATAAATTCCCGCTTGGGTTTCTGGCAATCCTCGGGTGTGTAGACATCGAAAGGGATGAACAACCATCCTGGCTGATAATGATGAATTTCATCGTTATCGATGATGGTGAGCTCCCATTGTTTGGGGCTTAATTTTCTACGTAAGTTGTTGGCCACCATCGTTCCGCCGGCACCAGAACCTAGAATGAGAATTTTTTTCATGACAACCTCCTGCTCGTTTAAAGTTTATATCGTTATTCCACGGAAAAACGGTTTATCTTAGTTGACTGCTAACCGCTTTCCTTTCTCAATGGCGTATTAAAGATTTGTATGAGTACGGAGTGGCCCCTTAAATCAGTGGTTCAGATTTTTGAACCGTTCGATTTACAAATCATCGGAATTGTCGGTTTGCACCAGATCCGCGATGGTGGTGGCGTCAAGCTTCTCGTAAAGAACCCTTGTGGCATCCTGCCAGGCCAATCTCACCTGGCAGTCGTCGGACATGGCGCATTTCTCGGGACGACTGACACATTCAACCAGGTCACTTTGTCCTTCAAACAGCCGGACAATTTGGCCCAGGGTGATCTCATCCGGTTTTTTTGCCAGCAGGTGACCACCTTTGGGACCTCTGACACTGGTAACCAGACCGGCCTGCTTAAGCGGCCGGATCAGTTGTTCCAGGTATTTTACCGAAATGTCCTGTCGCTTGGAGATTTCCCCGATCTGAATTGGTCCCTGATCATTGTGGCGGGCTAAATCCACCAGAATTCTGGTGCCGTAGCGGCTGCGAGTTGATAACTTCATTGAACCCCGTTCCTTAGGTTTCAGACTTAATTATTCTATATCGTTTTTGTAGGAAATATACCCAAATAAATTTACTGTCAAGAAAAAATATACTTTTTTATAGAATTTTATCTAAAAATTCACAGCGTCTCAATTCATGGTGCATTGCTTTTTAGATCGTTGGTGTTAAGAGACCGGTTCGGATCCAACATGCAGAGCGCTGTGTATGTCTGTGTAATGATTTATGGTATTGTGGCTGCTTTGTTGACCTGGCGTTTTTCCAGTTTATTTTGACAAGATTTGGTTTGTGACTTAGTATTAGCCTGTCTATATTAACGGTGAAAGTGTCGTTTTCAATTGCGCCCGAATTTCGCCACAGGTCCTAAACTTTTTCCGAGACTGTGCTCGGAAAAAGTGGCCCCAGCGGGGCAGTAATAGCGCAGTTCAATGGTTATAGGTGTCAGGTTTCGGGTGTCAGGGAACCGTGGTGCTATATCCTGACACCTGAACACTGACACCTGAAACCTCCAGATTCTTACAACATGTTATCAGAAAAAAGGGCCTAAGGGCCTTGAAGGAGATCATTATTCTTATGGTCGAAAAGCTCAAAGACGAAGAATCCTGCAAAATCGATTTGAATTCTCTGGTTCAGATCAGGAGCCAACTGCCTGGGATTGTCGAAGAAATAATTGAGAGCTGCAATGACAGGGAATGCTATACCCATGTCGATTACGAGCCGATTCCATCCAGAGAAGGCGTCATTGAAATTATCGACCGGTTAAAAGAAATCCTGTTTCCCGGATACTTTACGCGGGGAAAACTCGATCCGGTCAATTTGAGATACAGTATGGGAGAGTCGACCGCCACGCTTTTTGATATGCTGTCCGATCAGATCGGGCGCAGCATTCGTCATGACTGCTTCCGCTATGGTCAGCTTTGCAGTGTGTGTGATGAGCAGGGACACCAGATTTCGCTCAGTTTGTTGCAAGCCATACCGTCGATTCGAAAGATCCTGGCCACCGACGTGAAAGCCGCCTATGAAGGAGACCCTGCCGCAAAAAGCTATGATGAAATTATATTCAGTTATCCGGGTATTTTTGCCATTACGGTTTATCGGGTGGCCCATAAACTTTTTGAATACGGTGTGCCTCTGCTTCCACGGATCATGACGGAATATGCCCACAGTGTCAGCGGGATCGATATCCATCCCGGGGCTGAAATTGATGATAGTTTTGTGATCGATCACGGAACCGGTGTCGTTATTGGAGAAACAAGCAATATCGGGCAAAACGTTCGCATCTACCAGGGCGTGACGCTGGGTGCGCTCTCCATACCCAAAGAATCGGTGGATCAATATCGAGGCAAAAAGCGTCATCCAACCATCGAAGACGATGTCATTATCTACTCCGGGGCTACGATTCTCGGTGGTGACACGATTATCGGCACCCGCTCGGTAATCGGCGGCAATGTATGGCTGACCGAGTCGGTGCCCGCAGATACGACGGTCATCATGGAGACGCCGCGCTTAATTTACAAGTCCAAAAAGCAATCTATGCTGAAGCGCACGCTGAATCCAGTCGCCTAACCCGGATAAACCGGGAAAATGCCTAAAATGCCTAAAATTATGGGGTCGCTTCAGGCTTCGCCTTCGGCTACGACCCGACAGGTCGCTCCGTCTTTATTATAAACCTCTGATATTTTCAGCATGAAAAATAACAAATCAGCAAGTGGATATAATTACATACCTTGCTTTCTTCTCTTAATAAAATCGATAGTCCGCCTCCGGCGGATTAGGCATTTTGCAATTTTAGGCATTTATTGGGGCAACTTGATTGTTTCACAATAAGATCTTGCCACATAATGCACCAAAATAATTACTAAGGTACTAATATCCTGACCAATCTAAAAAGGAGATTTACTATGAAATATCAATCCATCATCAGCAGCACTATCGGGTCGACCCCGCTGGTCCGACTTAATCGAATGGCTGAAGGCATAGATGCCAGAATATTATGCAAACTAGAGTTTTTTAATCCACTGGGCAGTGTCAAGGACCGCATCGCGGCATCGATGATTGAAGCCGCCGAAGTCGAAGGACAGCTTGACTCTGACACACTGGTGATAGAACCCACCAGCGGGAATACGGGAATTGCACTGGCCTTTATCTGCGCGGCTAAAAATTACCGCCTCTGCCTTACCATGCCCGATACCATGAGCCAGGAAAGACGAAGTTTGCTTAAACATTTAGGGTCAGAGCTGGTATTGACGCCGGGTCCCGAGGGCATGGGCGGCGCCATCGGCAAAGCCAAGGAAATCCTTGAGTCCGAGAATAATTCATGGATGCCGAACCAGTTTGCCAATCCGGCCAACCCCAGGGTTCATCGGGAGACTACGGCGGAGGAAATCTGGCACGATACTGAGGGACAGGCCGACATCCTGGTGTCCGGCGTGGGAACCGGCGGAACGATTACCGGTGTGGCCCAGGTAATCAAAGCCAGAAAACCGTCCTTTAAAGCCATCGCCGTGGAACCGGCCAATTCAGCGGTTTTGTCCGGCGGCCAGAAAGGGCCGCATAAGATCCAGGGTATTGGGGCCGGATTCATTCCTGATGTGCTGGAACAATCTTTGATCGACGATGTGGTAACGGTAAGCAATGAGGATGCTTTTGCGACAGCGCGCAGCGCTGCCAAACTGGAAGGAATCCTTTGCGGCATTTCATCCGGAGCCGCCATCTGGGCCGCTCTGGAAGTTGCCAAGCGCCCGGAATCCGCAGGCAAAACCATCGTAACCGTCATACCCAGCACTGGGGAGCGGTACATTAGTACGGACCTTTTTAATGAAAATTGATAACTGAATATTGAAGATTGATTGGTCGCAGTAATCTGAGACTGAGTCAAAAGAAAAAGCACAAATATCAAATCCCAAATAACAAATAATATCCAATAACCAAAAATACAAATTCAAAACAACAATTTGGTATTATTGAATTTTGATCGTAGTATGTGTTTAGGTCATTGAATTTTCGAATTTGGAATTTATTTGGGATTTGGTGCTTGTGATTTGTTATTTTATAGATAACTACACGCCTCTAATTTCTACTTTATTAGTGAGTTACTCGCATATGCAACCCAGCGTAGCGTCGGTTATTTTTCAAAAGCTCCGCGTGGTTTCCCTGGGCGATGACCCGGCCTTTTTCGAGCATCACGATGTGGTCCATCCAATCCAGATCCGTCAGCCGATGAGTAATCAACAGCAAGGTTCGTTCGGCTGTTTGTCGCTTTAAGGCCTGCATCATTTTTTTCTCGGTAATCGGGTCCAGCCCTTCGGTCGGTTCATCCAGCACCCACAACGGTGCGTTATGCAATATGGCCCGAGCTACGGCTACCCGCCTTGCCTGCCCACCGGATAGAAGTCGGCCGGCTTCACCAATCCAGGTGTTCAGACCGTCAGGCAAACCGTTTACAAATTCAAACAACTGGGCAACATTCAGCGCAGCCAGCAATTCATCGTCGCTTGCCGCGGGGCAAGCCAGTAGTAAATTTTCTTTCAAAGTGGCGTTAAACATGTGCGGTTGCTGTGATACGGTTGAAATAAGCCGGCGCAGATGCGGCTCGCTAAAGGTATCAATTTCGTTCTCGGCGAGGCGAATGTGTCCGGCAGCAGGATTCCAGAAACGCACCAGCAGATGGATCAGCGTTGATTTTCCCGATCCGGTTTCGCCGATCACGGCCACGCGCTGACCCGCGGGAATATGGAAATCAACATGACGCAAAGCCCAGGGGGCCTGTTCATGATAGCGAAAACTGACCCTTTCAAATGATACGCTGCACTGCCGGTCCGAGGGGATGGATTGATGCGGGAAAATCACCTGGGGCTCAGTCTCCACGATTTCCAGCAGCCGTCGGCCGGCCTCCCGCGTCTGCCCGAGATATTGATATGCGAGCGGCAGGGGGAAAATTGCCTCAAACGATGCCATAACGGTTAGAATCACGAGGGCCAGGGCCGCCCCATCCAATGATTCGCGATTCACCAGATTAACGGCCAGATAAAGCGCGCAAAGAACGGCGAACCCGGAAAGCATGGTGATCAAAGCTAACGATAGTCCCCGGATATGACTCATGCGCAACTGGGTTTTTAGCAGCGCCAGATTACGTTGCTTTACCGATTCAATCTGTTGCGGATATGCGCCGAAAACCAATAGTTCCGGCAACCCCTGCAGGGCATCGACGATGCGGATTCGAAGATCGGATATAAGATGGGCCAGTTCATGTCCACTGGACCATCCCAGAAGCAGCACAACGGTCGGGACACCAAATCCGGCAATAACCAGAAACATTGCCGCGGTCAGTGCGATGATCGGATCAAAAATCCATAGAAAAGTGACCACCAGAATCGACGTGACCAGCGCTACCAGGCTGGGAGAAAGCACTCTTAAATAAAGATTGTCGAGGGCATCGATGTCGGCCACAATCCGATTTAAAACATCGGCGCTGCGAAACATCATCAGGCGGGCAGGCGCCAGGGGCTCCAGATGAATGTAAAACCAGCTGCGCAGGCTTTGAAGAATCCTGAACGTGATGTCATGGGTTACAATTCTTTCTGCGTAGCGCGCCAGTGTACGACCGATGGCGAACAACCGAACTCCGATGCCGGGATGAAAGAAATTAAACAGCTGCGCTGTCGCCACGGTTAAACCGGCATAGGCGGCGGCAGATATGAACCAGCCCGATAGTGCCAGAAGTCCGACCGCTGAGATCGTCGCCAACAACCCCAATCCGGTGCCCAGGAGCATCCATTTAAAATGACGGCCAAAAGTTTGACAAACAGAGCCAAATCCCACCATTGTTTAAACAAGATTTTTGCCTCCCGATCCCCGAAATATTGCATTTTGAATAATTAAGGACCTTCGTCGTTTAACAGTGGTTAATGATTTAATCATGCAGGAGGTAAAAATATAATGGTTAGAATTCAACAATTCTTCAATTTCCAATCTTAAGTATTACTGAATGGTTACCATTCTATAAAGCCTTTCGCCGGCGGCCATCAGTTCTGCATAATTTCCATGTTCAACTACACAGCCGTTTTCCAGTACCACGATGCGGTCCGCGTGCTTGATATTTGTCAGCCGATGGGTCAGCATCAACACGGTTCGCCCGCGGGAAAGTCTGTTTAAGGCGTCCATTACCAGTGACTCATTTTCGGTATCCAGGCCGGCGGTTGGTTCATCCAGCAACAATATCGGTGCATCCTTTAAAAAGGCTCTTGCCAGGGCAACGCGCTGGGCCTGGCCGCGGGAAATCCCGGCTCCCTGTTCACCTACCTGTGTTTCCAGTCCATCAGGCAAATGCATTGAAAAATCAAGCACCCCGGCATTGGCGGCAGCCCGTTCGATTTGGTCATCGGTCGCCTGGGGATGCCCCAGCACAATATTTTCCCTGATCGTGCCATGGAATAGTATCGGGCGTTGGCCGATCCAACCAATCTGTTCGCGCCAACTGTCAAGGGAGAGATCGGATAAGGGGCTGTCATTAATCAAGATGCATCCTTTATCCGATCTCTCCCTTGACAGTTGGCGCGAACAGATTGGTTGG
>PVMK01188566.1_pt1 | contig 13860 bp, 18 predicted proteins | sample 1853481 | NCBI WGS metagenome assembly PVMK01 (sample SAMN08533507, study PRJNA380276) | Marine sediment metagenome, whole genome shotgun sequencing project. | reverse complement strand
TTTGGGAATAAAAAAGCTTCCAAAAGTGATCTCAAAAAAGCAGTAGATGTAATTCGTGCCCTCGGAATCGAGAAAAATGTTAGAAATCAGGCTCTTAAATATGCGGAACGAGCAGAAAAGTCGCTATCAAAATATTCTGGTCCAGCTAAAAAGGAACTGGTAGAATTGTTAGATTTTGTGGTAAAACGAAGTTTATAGTCGGTAAAACCTGTAGGTTACTCTAGTATATTTTGAACGCGTCCTATTATTCCATTTTCCAATTCAACTTTAATTCCATGAGGATGAAAATTACTCGATGTGAGAATTCTTTTAACTGTACCTTCAGTCAGGACTCCTGTACGTTGATCTTGTTTTTGTACTATCTGGACCATCACTCCGATTTTTATTTTATTCCTTGAAGGTACTACACTCAATAATATTTAGCCCTGATGAAGGATTCTAAATCTTTGTTTTCCTAAAATTGGTTAATTAAAAATTATTTTTTGGCAGTATGAGCATTGAAAAATGAAAAAAGTAGATTTCAAATTTAAATTATCAATAAATCCAAATATGACTATAATTTAATTACAAGATAGATTATTTTGAAGGAGTTGAAAAAATCAAAACAAACTATACTTTTGGTTCTTTTTTTAATCATAGTATCTGGAGTTGGCTTATTCTCTCTTGTTTCTGCTCAAGAGGAATCTCAAATCCCTGCATGGATAAAGACCGCAGTTGGATTTTGGGTAAATGATCAAATTTCTGATAAAGAGTTTCTCAATGCAATTGAATATTTTGTTGAAAATGAAATGATTAAAGTTCCTTCTCAAACAACTGATGATCAAATACTGATTAATAATCTGCAAATACTACAAGCAGAGATTAATATGAAGATTGAACAATCCAGGGAGTTAGTCAATCTTCCTCAAATTCAACAAGCACTTGTAGAATCTAATGCTTCATTTGCTGCAACGGGCTTTCCTGAAGAAATAATTAGACAAATTGAAGAACGATGGCAATCAAGTGATCCTGATGTGCCAGGTTCGGTTGCTTTCAACTTGATTCATAATTCTGCAGCAGAAATACTACGTTCAATAATGGATGTTGATCAGAAATCAGAAAGTCAATTCAAATATGCTGAAATCTTTGTTACCAATCAGTATGGGGGAAACATAGCACAGTCACATAAAACGTCTGATTACAAACAAGACGATGAGATGTGGTGGCAAAAAGCAAAACAAAATGGGGTATTTTTGTCTGAAGGTGGGTTTGATGAAAGTGCCGGCGTTTATGCAAGTGATATTGCCATTAGAATAATAGATGATGATGGGAATTTTATTGGAGTGCTAAAGGCAGTAATAAATGTGGAATCCATTACCGATGATTTCTCATAATGGTTTGCTAGAACCATTGACTAGTTTTTTGTAAATCTAGGACTTTGGCTTGGATATCAAGGAATTCCAAACGAATAAAATTTGTAAATACCTTATGAAATGTTAAATCTGATTAAACGATCTTGACTGTGTTGGGAACTGGAAAATTTTGTCCAAAATGTGAAATTGATAGGGTAAAAGTTGAGTTGAAATTGTTGCCAACCCAGTTTTTAACTTGCGAAAGATGTCAATCTTTTTACAGATTAATCGGCACACAACTTTTCCAGGTGTCTTTATAGACCCTCGAACAAAATTGTAATACTCATAATGGGACTAAATTTGAACCATTTTTTTGTAGAGTTTCAATTTACCTATAGCACCGAACAATTGAAACTGGAAGGCATTAAACCAGCTATTGTACCTCTCAAATTCACTTTGCATCTCTGTTTTCTCCACATCAAATTGGTTTATCATTTCCTTGGTAATGACAATAGTATTTTGGGGAATCATAATATCAGGCTGCTCCCAGTATTAGCGGTTTTGCAAATTTGAGGTAGATGTTACCCTTTTGTTTTGAGAATAGTATTCCAAATAATTTGAATTTTGATTCTTTTTGAGAGCGGATTTTTGTCATTGCTTTTCCTCCTCATTCCATTCTATTTTGCACTCTAGGCAGTGACCCTGTAGCGTATCAAAGTGCATCCATTCCATTAATACATCAAGGGTACCACAGTTTGGGCAAGCAAATCTAAAGTCAGGATATTTTTGTCTCCGTATGATAAACGCATTTTTTCCAAAATCTGATTTTTTCTCAAAAATGGTATTATTGTAAGAGACATCCATATTCAGCGCTTTTGCCACGTTTTTTTTAATTACTGATTCTTGTTGTAACATGAAATTGGAATCATATTGTTGTGATTTAATCAAATTCCCAAATCAGGACCTAATCCCCACCAGTTTTATTTCTAAAATTTGGATAACATTTGGGAATTATTCTTTATACTATGCAAACATTTTCTATCCATAAGGTGATATGATGAAAGTAAAAATTACAACTACAATTGACGTCCCAGCAGAAAACATCTGGAAGACGATTCGTTCCTACGACAACGTTGAAAGATTTAATCCAATGGTGACCAGCTCAACAATTACTGGGACAGATGAGGGATCTGAGCGTGTATGCCAAGTACAATTTGGAGAACAACAAGCAGAACTTGTGGAAAACCTAGATTTAGTAGATGAAGAAAACAAAACAATCAAAGTTTCCGTAACAAAGGCCCCACCGCCATTTGGTGGACAACAAATTACATTCCAAGTGAAATCCTTGGATGAGAATAAAACCGAACTTCTAATCTCTACTGAAGTAGCCGATGATAACGAACAAGCAGCAAAAGGACTAGAAGACGTATTCCAAATGATGGCTGAGGGTCTCAAAAAACTACATGAAAAGGAGGTGATAGTATGAAAGAGATAACATCAACACAACAATTCGAACAAGAGGTTCTCAATTCAGCCAATCCAGTCTTTGTAGACTTTTGGGCTGAATGGTGTGGACCATGTAAAGCAGTTTCTCCAGCAGTTGAAGAACTATCTGGTGAATACAAAGACAAAGTAGATTTTGTCAAGGTCAACGTCGATCAAAACAATGAGCTGGCACAAAAATATAGCATATTTAGTATCCCAACATTGGCAATCTTTGCAAACGGCAAAGTAATTGCACAATCAGCAGGAGCTGCATCAAAAGAATCAATCAGATCCTACATTGACAAGAACGTCAATTAGACTTCTTTTTTTATTTTTCAAACACAATAACCCCTTGATTTTATACCTAAAATCATAGATTTTTAATGGATTGTATTGATCATAAATAAATAATTTAAAAAGATCATATTATGGGTATGCGGGCAAAACCAAAATTTCTAAAATATATGATAATTTTTGCCTTAATTCCTTTGGTTCTCTCAATTGGACTGACCCCTGCTACGTCATTTGGAAACATCTTTGGTACTCCTAAAAAACAGATGGATGATGGTGTGCAAAACGAAGATGTATTATGTAGAGTAGGATTTGACTTGATGCTTCGTCCAACAGGGGATGTAGCATGTGTAAAACCCACCTCTTCAGACAAACTTACTGGTTTGGGATGGGAAACCTTAACTGAAGACTCACCAACACTTGCAGAACTAATGGTAGAAGAAAAAACAATAGAAATTGATGGACTGACTGTTTCTTACAAAGAAGGTGGTTCACCAGATTCACCAGCTATTCTTTTGCTACATGGTTTTCCTACATCATCACATATGTTTAGAAATCTAATTCCATCACTTGAAGATGAGTTTTACCTTGTTGCACCTGACATGATTGGTTATGGTAAAAGTTCAATGCCTTCAGCTGATGATTGGGAATACACATTTGATAATCAAGCAGAAATAATTAACAAGTTTACGGAAGAGATTGGTCTTACAGAATACAGCATGTATGTAATGGATTATGGTGCACCTGTTGGATATAGAATATTTGCAGAACATCCAGAAAGAGTTCAAGCATTCATTATACAAAATGGAAATGCATACGAGGAAGGATTAGAAACATTTTGGGATGATTGGAAAGCATGGTGGAATGATAACACCCCAGAAAATGAAGCAAAATTATATTATCTGGTAGCACCAGATACCACAAAATGGCAATATACTTTTGGAATGAGGAATCCAAATTCAGTTGATCCGTCCACTTGGATTACTGATATTGCAGGATTACAAAGAGAAGGAAACGTAGGTGTTCAGCTTGCAATGGCCTATGACTATAGAACTAACCTTCCATTATACCCACAGTGGCAAGAACAATTCAGAGAACATGATCCACCCGCATTAATTGTATGGGGCGCAAATGACTATATCTTTCCAGAATCAGGTGCTCATCCATACGAACGCGACTTGACAGATGTTGAAAAACACATTCTTGATACTGGTCACTTTGCTCTAGAAAATGATCTTGATTTTATTTCAGAAAAAATATCTAGCTTTCTGAATTCAAGATTGTAATGATTACCGATGGTGATCCCTCAGGATGAATGAAAAACCAGCATACAAGAATTACAAATTTCCTAATCTATTGATTGCTGGATTTCTAGCTACTCTTGTCTTTAATGGTGTAATGTACATGGACATTGCAGTTACTGGGATTCCTCTTTGATAACAGTCTTTGTTGATGCAATAGACCCATCATCAATCAGCGGTAAAATAGTAGGCTTCCAAGTATAAAATCAAGTTACAGGGAAACTTGAAAAAATTCCCCTCCTTTTTTTAATTATCAATAAATTTTGAATTATTTTCAATTAAAATGGTCAATGCCTAGACTGTAATATGTAAAATTAACATGAGACTTGTTGTTCTTTGATTGGACTACAACCTGTAATATACACTGTAATCGAACTATATCTTTATGGATAGTAGGTCATGCAAAAATATTCATTCGTTTGCTTTCATTTTTTCCAGGGCTAAATGCCGCAGGGGAGTTTCCCCAATCATAGCTACGCTTCTATTAGTTGCGATTGCAACTGTTGGTGGTTCTACTGTTTTTGCTTTTTCTCAAGATTCTTTCAGTACCACTCAAATCAGTGGCATTCCTAAAATCGAACTTGTCAAAATTTTAGGATATGATGCAAGAGATGTTGGAATAGTCAAGGCTCATGACGGAATAGAAATTATAACAAAGGGTCCGGATTGCTGTGGAATATCTGACGGCCTACTGAAGGAGGATGAGAGAATAGCAATCTACTTACAAAATAACAGTGTTGAGCAATTATGGTTTTCAGAAATTAGAATTTCAGGTGTGGTATACAACTTTACTACCTATTCTGATTTTCCCCCTCCTTTTGGTATTGGAGGGTGGGATCAGAATTGGGTAAAACCACAACAAGGACAATATGTTATTTTATTAAGTCATGATGGAAGAAAAGATGGGGACTTGCTTAAATTCCCCAGTCCTTCAATGCAACCTGGTGAAATAATAACTCTCCTTGTAGATTTAGATTTGACGTATAATGTTCCAAGGGATACACAATTCAAATTAACAACAACTAATGGCAACATCTTTGTTTCCAACATAATAATGGGACAGAGTAGTCCTTGAATCTTTAACTGAAAAACCATAGACTGAAGAATTTTCAGATAATGATTTTACCGTAAGGTATAGAAAATTTTTTTAATGTTTGTTCAAGCTGAACACACAGATCATTATGATAAAAACAAGTTTAACTTCTTTACATGTTCATACAAATTTTAATTCATTATTTTTTAGAAAGAATGAGAATTAAAAAAATAGATGAAGGAAGACACGTCATATTTTTGTACCAGTAAAGGCAGTGGATCTCTCTTTTTACATAATTTCCATAAACTCGTTTACTAATTTTTAGCCACAACTTAAAGTGTCTTGAACTGATTTGACAGGTCACCTTCAGCGAATTTGACCTTAACAAACCTAACACTATCCTAAAATTGGTGGTTTATCTAAGTTAATCGTGAGTCAAACCACAATTACACCCGAAATTGAAAAATTATTTCAAGGAAAAAACTTTGCTTCTTTTGCAACCTTGATGGATGATGGTTCTCCTCATGTTGCTCCTGTCTGGGTTGACTTGGATGGAAATACCATTTTGATAAACACTGCTGTAGGACGAGTGAAGGAAAAAAACATTAGGCAAGATAATCGTATTGCCCTTTCTATTTATGACCAAGAAAATCCTTACAATATGGTATCAGTACGAGGGAAAGTAATAGATTTATCAGAAGAAGGAGCTGATGAGCATATTGACAACTTGCCAAGAAGTATTTTGGTGTGGAAAAATATCCCCTTCGTTCTCCAGATGAACAGAGGATAATTTTAAAAATCAAACCTGAAAAAATACATCATCAACAACCCCCTCCACAAAAATAATAAATTTACAATACTCTTTTCATTTTGTTAGACTAAAGGAAATTTATAGAATCAAAGTCTATGAATTAATGTGCCTGAAGACAACGAAAAAACTCTTCCCAAAGACTTTGGTTCAGATTACAGTCTGCCCGGTCGCTTTGAGGAGGGCAATTCAGAGTATATTGATGCAAAGCCCATTAGTTCTAAACCAAAAAACAGGGCAATTGTAGTAGCTATAGTAGCTTTTGTGATTATCTCATCTGGATTCTTTTCATATTATTTTATAAACCAAAACGAGATTGATTCACGGATAATTCAAAATTACATCAATGTTGATCCTGAAAAAAAATTGGTAAACCAGTATGGTGTGGGTGAATATGGAAGTGATCATGCACATGCTGCAATTGCAGTTTTTGTGGAGGGTGAGCAGCTTAACTTTGGCCTATCTCAGTTTCAGATTTCAAGTAGATATATCCACTTTGAGAATAATAACCCGTACATAATTCACAAGCATGCAACTAATGTTCCATTGGAAATGCTGTTTGCATCATTTGGGATGAAGATCACACCAGACTGTATAATATTGAATTATCCTGAATCTGCTGACATCAAAACTGGTCGGTTCTGTACTGGGCAAGACCAATCTTTGGTGTTTTATGTTAATGGAGAGGAATACTATTCTGACATATCCCAATATGTGCTTGAGCACAATGACAGAATACTAGTATCCTTTGGTAACGTTGAATCAATCTCAAAACATCTTGCATATTTGGAATCTTTGAAAATCTTTGATATTCCAAAAAAAACTCCACAGTATTCTGGAAATGATATCACTGTCTGACTCTAAAAACTAGATTCTTTTATTCTTTGTAGATGTCTTTCTTTTGAGAATTGATTAAAACTATAGCATTGACCTGATTTGACAAATCCCAATAGGGGAGAAATTTCCTAGACAAACTAAAGCAAGACGAAATTTTAATCAAACAAGTGGAACAAAAACATACCCCTTTTGATTTTTGATTTCTACAATTCCTTCGGGTGTTTTTTTTAATAATATCAATGATTGAATATCGTCTCCAACAGGGGCTATCAATAAACCATCTAAAGATAGTTGATCCAATAACGCCTTAGGAACTTCCCTACATGCTGCAGTAACCATTATCCTATCAAAAGGAGATTCTTCTTCAAGACCCAAGCGTCCATCACCAAGAATTATTTTTACATTTTTTATTCCTAATTTTTCTAAATTTTTTTTTGCAAAACTTGCAAGTTCGGAATGTCGTTCAACTGTGAAAATTTTTCCGGTACCTACAATTTCTGCAAGAATTGCACTCTGCCAACCAGAACCACTTCCAATTTCCAAAACTTTTTGTCCCTCCTTTAGATCTAACCACTCTGTCATTCTTGATACTACAGATGGTTGGGAGATAGTTTGTTTTTTCATAATGCGAATTGGCTCATTTTCATATGCTTTGTTTTTCATGGATTTGGGTACAAAATTATGGCGTGGGACTTTTCTAATGGCCGATTCTATTTTACTATCAGTAAGAAAACCTGTATTTTTCATATTATCAATTAGTGAATCAAGATCCAATAGACATATTATCCAATAATCTTTATTATAATACATTAGAAATTTCATTAATGATAATTTTTTGAACAGATGATTTTATTTTAGTTAAGGAATATGAAGCATCTTTAGTTCCTTCAGATGAATTTGAATTTCAATCACTTCTATAACCAAATGATTCTAGGCACAAAATTGTCAATTAGCATTAAAAAGCCGTGCTGCCCAACATCCACAAAGGAGTTTCTAATTTGAATGATGAAGTAAGAAAGGAAATCAGAAAGTTTGCATTACAAAATGCTTTTGAACATGAAGGAAAAACCCAGGATAAAATTGTGCTATCAAAAATTCTTGGAAGCAAACCGGAATTTCGTAATAAAGTAAATGAGATTACTGAGGATATTTCTGAAATTGTTTCTTCAGTTAATCAAATTTCATTAGAGGAACAAAAAAAAGAAATTGAAGAAAATTTTCCAGACTTACTAAAACCTAAAGAAAAAAAAGAGGAAAGAGAGGGCTTGCCTCTATTAGAGGGAGCCATAGAGGGAAAAGTAGTAACTAGATTCCCACCAGAGCCAAATGGATACCCCCACATTGGACATGCAAAAGCTGCAATAATCAATATAGAATATGCAAAGATGTATGGAGGAAAATGCATTTTGAGAATGGATGATACCAATCCTGAAGCTGAACGGATGGAATATCATGCAGCCATTAAAGTCGGATTAGATTGGTTAGGTGTTAAATTTGATATTATAAAAAATACTTCAGATGATATGGAATTATTTTATGAAAAGGGAATTGAATTAATAAATTCTGGAAAGGCATATGTTTGTACATGTAAGAGAGATACCGTTAGCAAGAATAGAAAAGAACGCAAATCCTGTAAATGCAGTTTTAGAGATATTAAAGAAAATAATCAAGGATGGGAAAAAATGTTTGAAAAATTTAAGCCAGGAGAAGCAATTGTTCGTTTTCGTGGAGATATGAAATCAGATAATGCGGTAATGAGAGATCCAGTGTTGTTTAGAATTATAGATGAGAAACACTACACATTAGGTGAAAAATATAGAGTATGGCCTAGTTACGATTTTGCAGTATCTATTGAAGACAGCAATGATGGAATTACCCATGCTTTTCGTTCAAAAGAATTTGAGCTACGAAAAGACCTGATTAATGCAATTTTAGAGGCATTATCCATGAGAAAACCATATCAGGGATTCTTTTCCAGGCTAGAATTCAAAGGAATGCCCGTTTCAAAAAGAATTCTAAGGCCACTAATAGAACAGGGCAAGGTCTCATGGTATGATGACCCAAGACTGCCAACTCTTGAAGGACTTAGAAGAAGAGGAATAAAGGCAGAAGCAATTAAGAAATTTATCTTATCATTGGGACTAACAAAAGCAAATACTTTAGCCCCATTTGATGCCTTAGAATCCTTTAATCGTAAATTTGTAGATGCCAATAGCATTAGACTATTTATGGTACACAAACCAAAAAAACTGCTAATACACAATCTCCCATTTTCATTTGTAGAAATTTCAAATCATCCGATAAAAGATATGGGGAAAAGAAAAATCGAGATTGATGAAAATATTTTAATTTCTGAAGATGATGCTAAAAATTTCAAAGAACATACCCAGATAAGATTAATGGGATTAGGAAATGTTACAATAACCAAAGTAAATAGAGAATTAGAAGGAGATTTTATAGAAAGCGTAGAAACTAGAGACATTCAAAAAATTCAATGGGTTCCCGAAAAAAATTCGCACAAAATTAAACTTCTCATTCCAAATCAGTTGTTTATTGAAGATGAATTTAATGAAAATAGTCTTGAAGAATTAGATGTTTATACAGAACCACATTATCTAAAATTAAAAGAGGGAGAAGAAATTCAATTTGTTAGATTTGGGTATTGTAGAAAAGATTCCCAAAACCAAGCAATATTTACTCACAAATAAGTGACATAATAATGAAGATTGCAAGATTATCACATGAGAATAAAGAGACCTATGGATTTGTGAATGGAGATAAGGTTTCTACAAGAGATGAAATCACCTTTCAAACTGGAGTTCCCATTCCACATGGTATCAAAGACTTTCTTTTTGATGGTTGGTATGATGAAATTAAAGATAAGATTAAAGATCTTTCATATAATGAAACTATTTCAAATTTTAAATTACTGTCTCCAATCCCAAACCCCAACAAGATAATCTGTCTTGCATATAATTACTCTGACCACGCCGAAGAGCAAGGTCTTTCAGCACCTGAGGACCCAGTAATCATTCTAAAGCCCAGAACTGCCCTAACTGGTACAGAATCAGACATTGAATGTCCGGATTTTGTGACCCAATTAGATTACGAAGTGGAATTGGCCCTAATAATTGGTAAAACTTGTAAAAATATTAGCCAAGAGCAAGCTACAGAAGCAATATTTGGTTATATGATTTTCAATGATGTTTCAGCAAGAGATATTCAGTTCAAAGATAAACAATTCACCAGGGGAAAGGGCTTTGATTCGTTTGCACCTTGCGGACCATGGATAACCACAACAGATGAGATCAAGGATCCTCAAAATCTTAAACTAACTACCAAAATCAATGGTGAGATAAGACAAGATTCATCTACAGAAAAGATGTTCATAAAAATTCCCGAAATTGTTTCTAAGATAAGCAGAGTAATGACACTTGAGAAAGGAGACATCATTTCTACAGGAACCCCTGCTGGTGTAATGTTAAACAAACCAAATGCAGTATTCCTTAAAAATGGTGACAAAATAGAGATGGCAATTGAAAATCTAGGGATTTTAAGAAATACGATAAAAATTGTGAAAAGTCAAGATAGAAGTTTTTGCATCAAATGAAACAAAATTTTATGTTCTAATTTTCTAAATTTTGGTAAAGTTTCTTTAGTTAAAATTTGAATCCGTCGATAATTTTTCTCAAATCCATAATTTTGTAAAAAGGAGAGAACATTCATAGTGTTACTTTTGGAACCAGCAAATAAAGTCACAATCAAAGTTTTTTCAAAATGTTCTGAATCTTCCAATATTGCTATTGTTCTTTGGCCTTTCTTTGAAGAGTTGACAATAAAATTTTTAGAGTCCAAAGAGAATAGGATCTCCTGGTCTAAAGGAAGCCATCTCCACGATTTTACATAATGGGAAAAATCATTTTCTTGGATTATATTTCCAAAGGAAATTTCATTATTGGTATTTTTTTGAGGTAAAAGAGAATAAAAATGCCATGTTTGATGTATTTTGTAATCAAGATTTTGTGCCATTAAAAGAGACAGGGCATTTTGTACGTCTATTAACATAAATGAAATAGGAATTTGTTTTTTGATTGCCATTGATTCTACTTTTTTAATCAGTTTTGAGGCTAATCCTTGTCTTCTATAATTAGAATTAATACGAATACCTTCAATCCACACTTGATTTATCGAAAAAACTGCATGGCAAATACCAACTGGAATATTTTTTTCTATAACAAGTAAATTTCCTTCAGAAAGCCAATAATCCCATACATCTTTGATATAATCTCCCCAAGAAAAAGTATTTTTGCAAAATTTTAGAATATGTGATTTATCAGAAGGTATAGCTTCCCTGATCATACTATACGAAAAAATATTAAGCATAATAAGTTAGAAACATTAAATGGGAAAAGTTATAGCTGGCAAGGTTTCTGATATACCTCCTGGAAAAATGATCAAAATTAAAGTGGATGGAAAAGATGTAATGATTGCAAATATTGAGGGAGATTTTTGTGCGATGGATGACACCTGCACACATTCTGGTTCAAGTCTTTCAGAAGGTACCTTAGAAGGAGGTATAGTTACATGTGGATGGCATGGAGCTAAATTTGATTGTAAAACTGGAAAATTAGATAAATTTCCAGCTAAAATTAATGATTTAGCATCATACAATGTTACAGTAGAATCTGATAACATATTTGTAGAGATGTAACTATATACCTGGAATTTCCCAGAAAAGGTGTAAAAAATGGTAGATGATAAAGAGAATAAAGAATCAATGAAAGAGGCAATCGACACGCTTAATCAAATTGTTACCAGTTCATCCACACCTAAAACAATCAAAAAATCAATTTCGGGTTTGATTAAAAATTTGACTGAAGAAGAAGTCGCATTGTCTGTAAGAGCAGCAAATACAATTAGTTTGCTAGATGATGTTACTCAGGACCCAAATATGCCTTCTTTTGTTAGGACTCAATTATGGCAGGCAGTATCAAAGCTTGAGAGCATAAGAGAATAAATTCCCAATTATCTTACTTGTATTATTGAAAATTGAAGAATTTCTAGAATCCCTCCCACAGAATATTGTTAGTGGTGATGAAGTACAATTACCAGATAAATCATTTAGAGAAATTTTTAATTTTGTAGATTTAGGAAAAGATGATGTTTTTTATCATCTTGGATGTGGAGATGGAAAAGGAGTAGAAATAGCTGTTAGAGAATTTAATGTAAAAAAGGGAATTGGAATTGATATCAACTTAGAAAAAATTAATCAGGCAAAAAATATTTCAGGAGAATTTATTTGTGAGGATATAAAAAATTCAAAAATTTATGACGCTACTGTAATTTTATTTTGGTTTACAGATGAGGAAATAATAAAACATATGATAAAAAAGTTTGAGAAATTAAAACCAGGAACTAAGATTGTAACAATTTGGGGGCCATTGCCTGATTGTCTGCCTGAAAAAGTGAACTTCCCATACATTATCAATACTGTACCCTTCAACAAAGCCAAGACATTACAAGATCAAGTATTAGCGGTTTTTGGAGTTAAATGTGTAGATTTTGTCACCGCTTGGGAATTTGCTGAAAGATACACAAAGGCTATAGGAGATCCGCAGGTGAAAAATGATAGATTTTTAACAATTATTCAAACATTGGTAATCTGGATTAATGCAAAGAATCTGGGAGTTGCATGTAGAGAGGAGATCCCAGAATCTATCAAAACCTATATCGAAATCATGAAAATGCATTTTGATATTGATTTTGAACATCTATTAAAAGAATAATCATTAACCCTTTTATTTTGTGTAAACGGAAAATAGACATGAGTGATAGAATAAACATTAATGTTTCTACAGTAGATTACAATAAAACTAGCAAAGCAATATTTCATAAACTATCGCTCCTAGAAGAAATGGTTCATGGGAATAAGGACTTTGTAATGACAGACTCTGAATTCGCTTTTGGTTGGCATTTTTTTGTGTTAAGCGTCAATAGATCACTTGTAAAAAAATTAGTAGAACAGATGGGTCCAGATTTTGATAAGCTTAAGGGAAAAGGAATGGAAAAAAAGTTTCTTACTTGGATTGCCAACAATATGGAAAGTAAAGAACATCGATTCAAACTTGCAATTAAGGAAGAGATGGAATCCAGCAAATACGGTATTTTTTGATTTTTTGGATTCTACTCCACGTATTGATAATGTTTTTCACAAAGACACCCCGGAACTCTTATTTTAGGAGAAACACATGAACATTCATTGCAGCATCCGTACTTCATATCCGGATATTATTTTCATATTTGTATATTATATCAATTTGTTGTTCATTTTAAACAAGAGCAAGTTGGTGTTTTAATTCAGGCCTGAATTTTTCCAAGTAACAAAAATTTGGCGGGCCCTCGAGGGGAATGGTGTAAAGAGTTTGACACCCCAAGTATCAACGAGTTTATCGACAAAGAGTAAAAACAGTATCCCCCCCCTTTTCACGCCTAACATATGCGCAATGACTTGCGTTATGACATGAAGGTGGTTTGTTGGAGAATTAAAAAGAAAAAAAGAGAGTTTATTATTTTGGAACTGGGTTTATGTCATCACAGGCTTCAAATGGAGTTCCATCAAGTGTTTCTCCAGTGACGCAGGCTTCGACATCACCTAATGCGATTCCCGTTTCATTCGTTCTATAGTGACTTACCAAGTCAGTGAATCCATCATCATTTACATCTGCCAAGTGGCCCCCTACTCTATGAGTGGGTGCTGCTCCAGCTGGACCAAAT
>PVMK01148927.1_pt1 | contig 13862 bp, 16 predicted proteins | sample 1853481 | NCBI WGS metagenome assembly PVMK01 (sample SAMN08533507, study PRJNA380276) | Marine sediment metagenome, whole genome shotgun sequencing project. | reverse complement strand
TGTCCTGTGCTGGGTATGGAGGAAGATTATCTGGGTCCGGCGGCCATTGCAAAATTGTTCCGGTTCATGGAAGATTCCCGTGACCAGAGAGGTGAAAAGTTTTTAGAAAAAGTCGACAGCCCTCAGGGCTTGTGGGCCTGTCATACAATATTCAGGTGTATAGATGCCTGTCCAAAGGATATAAGGCCGACGGATACAATCGAGGCATTAAGGCGCAGGCTGATAAAATACAGATTTAAAAAATTCTTCCGGCTGGTAAAATAAGGAGGCAAGATGAAGCTTAAGGAGTCATTACTCTCGCGGCGATGGTTTTTAACCGGTTTGATCGGCGGTGCGCTTACAGCGCTGACCGCTTATGTTGCAAACCCTATGGTTCGTTTTTCTGTTTCATAAGAAAAGAAACTTCCGCTGCCCAAGGCGGTTAAAATTGCGATCGCGGATATTGATAAAATGGCAGCGAATTCCGCATCATACTCAGGTACGGTCATATGCCTGCGGTTCTTTTAAAGACTGAGGAAGGTGACTTAAGGATCTTTTCCGCAAGGTGTACGCACCTTGACTGTAATGTGCAGTATAAGGCCGGCACGAAGCGGTTTTACTGCGCCTGCCACGATGGATATTTTAATGATCTGGGTGAAAACATACAGGGTCCCGCCGCCAAGGCCGCTGCCTGAGTTTGATATGGAAATAGAAGGCGAACAGCTGGTCGTTTCATTTGATGAGAAAAAAAACAATAATCACGTATAACTATCAATTGTACGGAAGAAACTAAAAAATGATTAATGTACTGGATGAAATAAATCAACGTATCGGGCTGGGTTCAATCCTATCTCTTGCCCGCAAAAAAATGGTTCCCCAGCACCGCCATTCAATCTGGTATTACATGGGCGGGATGCTACTGTTCCTACTGCTGATACAGCTGGTGACCGGTCCTTTGCTTCTCTTTTTCTACAAGCCTACTGCAGAGTCTGCATATCAGAGTGTGAAAGAGATCATGGTGAATGTGCCCTTATGGATGGCTGATCCGTTCAGTCCATCACTGGGCAAGCAATATTATGATCGTGGTGGTTTTTGTGCATTTCTTTTCAACCCTGATTGTAAAAGCCTATCGTAAACCCAAGAGAAATTACCTGGCTGACCGGAATGCTGATGCTGCTGCTGGTTCTTTTTCTCGGTTACAGCGGATACACCCTGCCTTTTGATGAGAGAGCATTTTTTGCTCTTAATGTAGGGACTGAAATTCCGGGGCGCCATTCCCGGTGGTGGGTAAGTATGTCATGGAGTTTCTGCGCGGCGGCGCGACTCGTGGGGCGCATACCCTTAACCGCTTTTTTGCAATGCATGTGGGAATTCTTCCTCTCGCTCTGTTAATTGTTATCGGAGTGCATGTTCTGCTGGTACAGCTTCACGGTATGAGTGTTCCGGTTTCTGTTGAAAAAGAGATGAAGAAGAAAAAGAAGAAAGTACCGTATAAGCCGATGTTTCCCCATCTTTTATGGCATGATGTGGTCAACTGTCTGATCTGTTGGCGTGTTGTGTAACCCTGGCTGTTATTTCTCCATCCGGGCTTGATCCGGATATTGATTTTCTTAAAGCCGGCTCCTGACGGGGTAAAACCGGACTGGTTCTTTCTCTGGGTGTATCAGATTTTAAAATGGATACCGACATATGTGATGGGTATTGAGGGTGAGGTTTTCGGGATAGTGGTTCTCTCAATGGCAGCGGGCTTTATTGCCTTGTTCCTTTTGTTGACTGGAAGTCTCAAAGAGAATGAGGTCAGCCCGATGTTTACAGCTATTGGTGTGATCAGTCTAATTGTTTTTGTTGTTTTGTACTGCAATCGGTTATTATTTTTAATTAAGGCGGGAGACGATTATGGGTCGTTTAAATATATCAGGTTTCGTAAAACTAGTTGTTGTAACTTTTCTGACCCTCATGGTCTATTTAATCAGCATAGGGACAGACCCGGTTTTTGCACGGAAAAGGAAACATCCACCCTTGAAGCGGTTGAGGTGAAAGATGAGACAGATGCAGGGCCTGCTGAAATACCGCTTTCAGATGTACAGAAATCAAGGGAAGTAACCAGGGAAAGGGTTTACGGGCTTATTGCACTCTGGGCAATTATTGCTTTATGTGTATATCTTGTCAATCTGCAGAGAAAAGATGATGAAAAGCTTTATCAGGATGGGTACTATAACCGGGAGGATGAATGACTTTTTAATCTTTATTGTTTTGCAAATGATTTGTTTTTTAACAATGAATTCATGATACCCTGCATATTAATTATATGCAGGGATTTTTATTTTTAATAATTTAATGGGCGGTTTGAAGTAAAAATCAGCCTGTGTTATTTATCATTGACACTGATTTATCATTATTTTATACTTAGTTGTTTATTAAAATGTTTAAAACAGGTCTTTATTCTCTTTTGGTTGATAGAAACCGTAGCTTTTATACAGGAAGCTGTTATGCCTAAAAATATCAAATCGCCGATTGATCCGCAGGTACTGGAAGAACTAAAGGCAGGGGACCAGGTACTTATAACAGGTGTCCTCTATGTTGCCCGCGATGCAGCCCACAAAAGGCTGGTTGAAGCGGTTGACAGGGGAGAAAAACTTCCCTTTGATATTGAAGGACAGACCGTATATTATATGGGTCCTTCTCCCTGCAAAACCCGGAGGGGTCATTGGTGCGGCAGGTCCCACCACCAGCGGCAGAATGGATGTTTATGCTCCTCGGCTGATGGAGATCGGCTTAAAGGGAATGATCGGTAAGGGAGCCAGGACACAGCCTGTACTGGACGCGATAAAGAAGTATAAAGCTGTTTATTTTGCGGGACTTGGCGGTGCCGGAGCCCTTATCTCAAAATGTATCAAAAAAGCGGAAGTCATCGCTTATGACGATCTCGTGCAGAGGCTCTGCGCAGGATCGAAGTTGTTGATTTTCCCAGCAACAGTTATAAATGATATGCATGGCGGGAACCTGTATGAAGAGGGAAAGGCAAAATACGCTTTAAGTATGGGACTGATTTATTTTAAACATATGATTGTCTATTTGACTGTCATCCAGAGATATAAAACAAACAATGTGAAAGGAGATTTTAAATGTATAGGCCAGAGATAAAAGTACTAGACTGCACGATCCGTGACGGCGGTCTTATTAATAATTACCAGTTTACGGATGATTTTGTGAAAGCGGTTTACCGGGCGGTGTGTGATTCCGGTGTTGATATGATGGAGTTCGGGAAAAAACTGGTTGAAAGTGATACCTATAAACGCAGTGAGTACGGCCTCTGGAACTTTTGTGACGATGATGACATCAGGCGCATTATGGATTCACATGAGTGTGAAAAGCCTCCTCTGATCGCTGCCATGTTTGATGTGGGCCGTGTTGATATTGATCAGCTTAACCCGTGTGACCAGAGTCCGGTTGATATGATCCGTACTGCCTGTTATGTTGCCGACATTGACAAGGGAATTGACCTTGCAAAACGTTCAAAAGACCTTGGGTATCTTACAACAATCAATATTATGGCAGCTTCCGCTGCGATTGAAAGTGATCTTATTGAAGCTCTGGGTCAGGTTAACGAGTCAAAAGAAGTTGATTATCTTTACCTGGTTGACAGTTTCGGTGCGTTTTATTCAGAGCAGGTAACCTATTACCTTGATATGTATAAAAAATATGCGCCTGATAAAGAGCTTGGTTTTCATGCGCATAATAACCAGCAGCTTGGTTTTTCAAATACTCAGCAGGCGATTATCGAAGGGTGTAAATCTTCTTGATGCGACGATTAATGGTATCGGAAGAGGAGCAGGAAACTGTAACCTTGAGCTGCTGCTCATGTTTTTGAAAAATCCAAAGTTTGATGTTAAGCCACTGTATAAGGCGATCCAGGAAGACTTTGTCCCTCTTCGCAAAGAGATTGAATGGGGCTATAATGATATTTACGGTATCAGCGGATGTTTGAATCAGCATCCCCGAGAGGCAATGAAGCTTCGTGCTGATAAGGAAAATATGGATAAATGCTATGATTTCTTCCTTGAATGTACCAGCCCAGGTGTTTAGATTTGATTCTAATTTATTTGAGATGTTAAAAGCCCGGAGATGTTTTATCTCCGGGCTTTTTTTATGCAAAAAAAACAGTGGAGTAGCGTGGATGATTCAGTTCAGAAAGTGGGAAAATTGTGTTTGAAAACCTGTATGTGGAATGGACCTAACAGGGCCTGTTCCTAGGCATCTTTTTTTTCACCAGACCGCTTATCCTGGATCTTATCCATGAACTCAGGGGTAATCACAGTAATCCCTTCTTTTTTAGCGGCTTCGACCACACCGTTAATTACCCGCTTAAGAAAAATATTGGGGACTTTAACGATTTTGGCACATGCCTCTTTTTCCCATTTTATTTCCGGATCAAAACGGGTACAGGCATAGTGAACTGTTTCGATAGATGCGGACTTGCTGTTCGGGACCTTAATCGAATAGGGTTTTGAGTGCCGGCTGAACCAGAACTGAATATTGTCTCGAAAACCAAAATCAATTGGCAGACGGGGAAAGCCTTTTCCCTTGAAAAGAGCATTTTTCCATTTTTTCTTCATGATTATCTTATTGATGACCAGCACCAGATGACACCCGTGTGAAGTCGGGATGGGTTTTAAAGGATGGCTGTCATCCCAGGTGCATTCCATAACCTGTTCTGCTTCTTCCACGATATCGGGAAATTTAGGCAGACCCTCGGGCAAGGGGGTGCTGCGGGTTGAGGGCAGCAGGGTAAAAATGCTGTTCTTCATTTTCTGTGCAGAGGTTTCCCCGGGGAAACCCAGCAGCACGCAGTTTTTCATGTACTTCTTTCGGTCAGGAATAAAGTTTATCGAGCAAACTTTAGAACGGGTGATGTTAAGCGCGGTATTGCTGTCCGGGCGGGTAATCAGAAGCATGGAGTGCTCTTTGCCGCCGGTAACCACATAGGGAAAACAAAGGGAATAGGGGCCCAGATTGGTGGAGCCATCCTCATTCAGGGTGCTGATGAGAACCACCGGCATGGGAAAAAAACTGGAGGTTTGATAAAAATTATCCAGTATGCGGATTTCGGTAAACTTTTCAGACATTTTTTCTCCTTTTTGCTTCGATGTTTTTCCTGGAATTTATGGCCAAGGAATGGTTCAAAGATTTAATTATATATATTTTTTAGCCAGTTTTGCAAACCCTTTTTTAGCGCCTTTAATTACACTGTCTTCTACACAGTATGATATTCTAAAATAACCCGGGCAGCCGAATCCGCTCCCCGGTACCACCAGTATCTTTTCTTCCTGAAGTTCATTAACAAATTCTATGTCATCAATTGGGGACTTTGGGAAAAGGTAAAAAGCACCTTCGGGTTTTGTAAATTTATATCCCAGGTCAAAAAGCATGTCGCACAGGAGGTCTCTTTTCTGGCGGTAAATGTCCATATCTCCGGACAGTCCCTGAATATCCTTGACCACCCGCTGCATGATTGCGGGTGCATTTACAAATCCCAGGGTTCTGTTTGAAAAGATAAGGCCGCTTAACAGCTCACTGAGCGGTTTAAGAGATGGGTTGACTGCGATAAGTCCAAGTCTCTCTCCAGGGATAGACAGATCTTTTGAATAAGATGTTACGATCATGCTATTTGTATATGACTGGAGAATGCTTGGAATCGGGATGTTGTCATAAACTATTTTGCTGTAGGGTTCATCAGAGATAAGATATATTTCTTTATTATATTCACTGGATTTTTGTTTTAGTAGCAGCCCAAGCCCGTCAATGGTATTTTTGTCATAAATCCGGCCTGTCGGGTTGTTGGGTGAGTTAATAAGAACAGCTTTAGTTTTTTCTGATATGGCCTTTTCTATTTCTACAAGGTCAAGCGAGAAATCGTTTTTAGTGGGAACTGTTTTTAAAATTCCTCCGAAATTATCCACATAAAATCCATATTCAACAAAATATGGGGCAGGGACGATTACCTCATCCCCCGGATCCAGTATGGTCTTGAGTATTACATTTAAACCTCCGCCTGCACCGCAGGTCATTACTATATGTTCTCCAAATATCTCCATAGCATGTTCTTCAGAAAGGTATTCTGCTACAGCGTCTCGTGTTTCAGGGTAACCCGCATTTGACATGTATCCGTGAACATTTTTTGACCGGTCTTTTGCCACGGCTTCCAAAACATCAAAGAACTTTTCAGGAGGGTCGATATATGGATTTCCAATGCTGAAATCAAAGACATTATTGTCCCCATATTCTTTTTTAAGTTTTGCTCCCTGTTCAAACATCTTTCGAATCCAGGAGGCATTTTCCATAAGGTTGTGTACTTTTTTTGAAATAGCCATAATGTTTCCTCTTGGTATTGTCGACTTTTTAATAAACTATACTTTATGCCTTTTTGTCAGCCTGATCAAAACAGTAGATTAGTCTCTGCTTGCTTCTGCCTTGAGGATCAGATAACCGCTGTAGATGAATCATTGTGCCGCCGATTAAGAGCTTTAGAGTGAGATCTTCTTTATAGAAAAGCATTCCGATCAATACAACGATAACCGGCTCCGAGTAAGCCAGAATACCGGCGTGCTGTGCTTCAACATGCCGGAGCCCCTTTAGGTAAAGGGTGACGCCAAGTATGCTGATAACCAGTGCGTAAACAAGAAGCATGCCGGCCTGATGAATATTTATTGAAAAAGAGGGCTGGCTGATAAAAGGGGAAAGAACAAATACTGTTACTGCGCATTGATAAAAAAGAATTACAAGGGGATCCAGATAACTGACCAGTTTTTTGCTGATCAGAATAAGAATGCCGTAAAAAAAGCCGGATAAAGATCCATAAATAATGCCAGTCATATGCTGACTGTTTATGGCCAGGCCGTTTGAAACGATAAGAAAAAGCCCGATGCTGGCAAAGACAAGTGAGATCACGGTTGTTTTTTCAAGTTCTTCTTTTAAGAAAATCGGTGCAAGCATGGCCGCAAATATCGGTGCGGTATAATGGGTGAGAACAGAATTCGCAAGGGTTGTTATTTTGTAGGCTGTAAAATATGTGTAGGTGTTGCCGAGAATACAGAGGGCTGAGACAATCAGCCACAACAGATGTCTGCCTACAAAAAGTTTTTTGAGTTTTTTAGAACATAAAAAATATGAAAATAGAATTGTTGAGGTGAAAAGAGTGGAGTAAAAGATAATTACAATCGGCTGCAGATTTATATGCCGGATAAAAGGGCCGATCATTGAGAATATGGCCATGGACAGGGTTATGAGAAACCCGCCGAAAAGATGCCTGTTCATATTGCTTTGTTCCTGTGCTTGTAAATGGTGTGTTTATACAGGCGGTAATTAATCAAATAGATCCTGATATATTTACGGAAACGAACAGTTTAATATTAATTTGTTGGTCATGCAAGGAGAATATGCTTTTTGAAGTATATTCAGACAGTGTTTTATCTTGACAAACATTTATGATCGTATTAGTAAGAAACCTAAATAAATAAATAAATTAGAAGGAGATAAATGTTTTGAAAGCTGATGATATTAAGAACGAAAAACTAAAGGCATGGGTCACAGAAATAGCTTCTATGTGTCAGCCTGACAGTATAGAGGTGTGTGACGGTTCTCAGGAAGAATATGACCGCTTGAGCGCCATGATGGTTGAGAGTGGAACATATTTAAAACTCAATGGAGACAAAAGGCCCGGCAGCTATTTGTGCATGTCTGATCCCAATGATGTGGCGCGTGTTGAAGACAAGACCTTTATCTGTTCCAAAAATGAGGTGGAAGCCGGACCTACCAATAACTGGAGAGACCCTGAAGAGATGAAAGAGGTTTTAAAAGGGCTGTTTGCCGGTTCCATGAAAGGAAGAACTATGTATGTGATTCCTTTCTGTATGGGACCTCTCGGTTCAGAGATATCACACATTGGTATAGAGATTACAGATTCTCCCTATGTTGTCTGTAACATGAGAATAATGACCCGTATGGGCAAAGCCGTGCTGGATGAACTTGCTGACGGTGATTTTATTCCGTGCCTGCATTCAGTAGGCGCGCCTCTTGCCGAGGGTCAAAAAGATGTTTCCTGGCCCTGTAATCCGGACAACAAGTATATTGTCCATTTTCCTGATGAGAGGGCTATCTGGTCTTATGGTTCCGGTTACGGCGGAAACGCGCTTTTGGGCAAGAAATGCTTTGCGCTTCGGATCGCATCCGTTATGGCAAGGGACCAGGGCTGGCTTGCGGAACACATGCTGATTATGGGACTGACTTCTCCCTGAAGGAGAGAAAAAATATATTGCTGCTGCTTTTCCAAGCGCCTGCGGAAAGACCAATCTTGCCATGCTGATTCCCAGCATGCCGGGATGGAAGGTTGAGTGTGTGGGTGATGATATCGCATGGATGAAATTCGGTGATGACGGCAGACTCTATGCGATCAACCCTGAAGCCGGGTTTTTCGGTGTTGCGCCGGGAACTTCCATGGCCTCAAATGAAAATGCAATGCATTCACTTACCAGAAATTCAATTTTTACAAATGTTGCTTTGACTCCGGATGGCGATGTGTGGTGGGAAGAAATGACTGATGACGAGCCTGCAAAGCTGACCAGCTGGATCAACGAAGAGTGGACTCCTGGCTGCGGAAAGAAAGCTGCTCATCCGAATGCCCGTTTTACCGCCCCCATGTCACAGTGCCCGATTGTGGATGCCTCCTGGGATGATCCTAAGGGTGTGCCTATTTCTGCATTTCTGTTTGGCGGCAGGCGTTCTTCAGTGGTACCGCTTGTAAATGAAGCTTTTAACTGGCAGCACGGTGTTTTTCTGGGCGCTACCATGACTTCTGAAAAAACAGCCGCAGCTGCGGGTAAAGTCGGTGAACTCAGGAGAGATCCTTTTGCCATGCTACCTTTCTGCGGATATAACATGGGGGATTATTTTGCGCACTGGCTTAAAACCGGTAAAAAAGAAGGCGCTGATCTGCCTAAAATATTTTATGTAAACTGGTTTAGAAAAGATGATCAGGGGAAATTTCTGTGGCCAGGATACGGTGAAAACAGCAGGGTTTTGAAGTGGATATTTGAAAGAGTATCAGAAAAAGGCGAGGCTGTTGAAACGCCTATCGGCTATCTGCCAAAAGAGGGTGCTGTTGATGTGTCAGGAATGGACATTTCAGAAGAGGAGATGGCTGAAATTTTGAAAGTGGACGCTAGTCAGTGGAAAGCTGAACTGCAGGGTATTAGAGACCATTTTAACAGGTTTGCGGACCGCTTGCCTCAGGAGATGTGGGATGAGCTGAAAGCGCTTGAAGAGAGGTTGGGATAATAATATAGTTTATAATGACAAACAAAAAAGGCCGGCATTGATATGTCCGGCCTTTTTTGTGTTTAAATGTTTTTAATTTTTAACTATAAAGAACCTGTATTTTTGCGGCAGAGGCGCAGACCGGGTTTAATCCTGTTTCTTCCCTGTTTTTTAGCTTCATACAACAGTTCATCCGCCTTTTGAATGAGCCCATCTTTGTCCTGCCCTTTTTTATAGGAGGCAACCCCCGCACTGGTTGTTACTTTGATTATCTTTTCGTCGAATTTAAATTCAAGGTTTTCTGTTATTTTTCTTAAACGTTCAGCCAGTTCAAGAGCTTTAGCCAGCTTTGTTTCAGGCAGCACAAGCACGAATTCTTCGCCGCCGTACCTGGCAAGATAATCACTATTTCTAATTGTTGCATTTATGCTCTTTGAAAATGAGTGTAAAACTGTATCGCCGGCCTTGTGACCATAGGTGTCATTTATTTTTTTAAAATAGTCAATGTCAAACATAATCACTGAAATGTCAGTTCCATAGCGTTCTGCTTTCGCAACATCACGGTCAAGAGAGGTATTTAAGGCTCTTCTGTTATAGCAGTGGGTCAGTGGGTCAGTGAGAGCAGCATTTTCAAGTTTTTTTATGTTTAGAAAACTTATAAGTGACGTGGCAATTATTTTACGTATCATGCAGAACAGGTCTTCGTGATATGAAAGTATTTTTCTCTTGGGAAGAATATATAACATTGCCTTTGACTGTTTATCCAGGATCTTTAGAGAAACAATCTGGGATGTATTAATGCTTTGTTTTTGTTTGCCTGAGGTATTAATCGGATTTTCAATGGATCTTATGTTGCAGTATGCGCTTTCCGTATGAAAGTCTTTTTTGATGTGTTCAATTACAGCTGTGTCATTCAGTTTAGGTTCCATCCAGACATCCACGCCGCCGTTATATTCCTTGTCGTATATTGCTAAAGCAAAGAATTCACATTCAAACATATCGTTGAAGCAGTTGTATGCGCTGCATGCAATGCTGTCGATATCCTGTGCCTGGCTTATTTTGAGAATATACTGGTTTATGATCTGGTTGTCTATTCCCCTGCTTAAAGTGTACAGGAACTGAAAAGCTGGCCGAGTGTTGTTGAGTAGTCTTTTAATGGCATTTTTCATTTTTGCTCCTTTTTTTATTTCTTTTATCTTAATATGCAAAAGAGATGCCATTATTTAATTATGATTAAATTACAGTATGTTATGTGTTTTAATCTGGCCTGAAAATAGGAATTTTAGTACAGGGGGGTTGCTTTTTTGACGCTTTTTTTGGGGTTACAGTTTTAGACCTGATTATATGTTTCTGCCTTTAAAACCGGTTTTTTCAGGGGTTAATACGAAGAGTTTTTAGTGTTTGGAGAGAGAACTTATTGTAGGTATTTACAGAAGCTCGAAAATCCCATCAATCATTGCCTTAACGCTTTCTTCAACATCTTTTATGCTTTTTGCCAGCATATATGCAGGGGAGGTAATGACCCTGGCTTCCCTGTCAATGACTGCCTGGTTCACTGGACAGTCAATATGTTCAGCACCCATTTTGTTAATGGCGCCGGCAGTGTCCGGATCGTTTCCTATGGTTAATTTTACCTTTATTCCCCGTTTTCCAAATATCCTTGCTACCAGTGCGGGAGCTATGCAGAGAGCTCCCACGGGTTTATTCTTATCGATCATTTCATTAATAAGTTTTTCAACCTCGGGGTTGACTGAGCATGAAGGGCCTTCATCCGCAAAGGAACAGAGGTTAACCGCAGCGCCGAATCCGCCTGGCAGGATCAGCATATCGATGTCTTCACTGTCTATGGCGGTTATGTCTTTAATCTCTCCTCTGGCTATTCTTGCTGATTCAACCAGCATGTTTCTTGTAGCTGTTTTTATGATTTCATTTGAACTGTGATTGACAACCCGTGTCTGGTTGTGGTTTGGTGCCATGCATATGATATCGAGACCTTTTTTGTCAAGGTGAAGTAGGGTCAGGACTGATTCATGTATTTCGCTTCCGTCCATTACTCCTGAGCCGGAAAGAAGAACACCTGCTTTCATTTTATTTTCCTCCTTATTTTATCGTATAGTTATCTTTATAGCATTATTAAAGGGTAGAATTCAATAGCTGAAATATATTGTTCTTGACAACATTTTCTATTGTGGTTTAAATGAAAAACATTAATGAATTGGAACTGTACAATCGCTAAATAGTTGAAAAATGTAAGGGCTTAAATGGAAAACAATATATCATTACTTGTTATATCATCCGTAACAGGAGAACAGCGAAGATATTCCATAAACAGATATCTTATTTATGGTGTACTATTTGTACTTTTAATGTGTTTTTTTGTGGGTGCTTTTGGTCTTTATAAATATAGAGAGAATCTTGAATTAAAAAAAGAGTATCTTCGGCTTGACGCTGAAAAGGCACAGCTTGAAGCTGTTGTGAGGAATTTAAAGGGGATTGAAAAGGAGCAGGAATCTGTGCGCAAACTTCTGGGTCTTGAAAATGTTAAAATAAATGAAGATAGTGGATGAACCTGTTTTTCATTTCTATCTTAAATGATTTTTATTTAAAGGAGATTTTTTTATGGGTGTTTTCAAAAAAGGTGCTGATGCGCACAGGCTGGATACTATTATTGGTCCCGGCACAATATGTGAAGGTTCCCTGACCTCCAAGGAAAGCATTTGTATTGAGGGAACGGTCAGAGGTAAAATAATATGTGATGGAAGTGTGGTTGTCGGTGAAAAAGGAAGGGTCGAAGCGGATATTGCTGCTGATTCAGTAATATTAAACGGCATGGTAAATGGTCATATTGTTGCTAAGACAAAGCTTGAAATAACAACAAATGGTAAATTAAAAGGTGATATAAAAACCGGAAGCCTTATAATAGCAGAAGGTGTGCTTTTTGAAGGAAAATGCCAGATGATATCAGAAAGGCCTGCGGTTGAAGTTTCCGGTCTTCCTCTGGCTGAAAAAGATGAAATACAGTCCCGGTAATTATCTTTTCCCAATAAATATATTTGAGCTTTTTTTAAAGTTAAACTTTATGACAGAAAACCCTCAGATAGCGCAGGTATAAAGATGTCCTGCAGTTGCGGGGTCTATGCCTTTCCCTGCTATCCTCATCTTCAATCTTCCGTTAACCAGAAAAATTTTCGCCCAATGGGATATTGGTTTTTACTGATAATTAGACATATATGTTTCGATATTTTATATTTATTTCGAATTATATTGACATTGATGTTTTTTATGGTAATATAACAACAAATGACACATTCTTAAAATTTTAGTATCTTGCTAAGAAAAAGCCAACCCGGACGTGAGTTCGGTGCGGAAAGTCACGGGTCTTACGAATGACATAAGATTGCCGGACTGCCTAAGCAAAAGGGGCAGTCCGGTTTTTTATTATAATCAGACAATCAACAAAAGACTAATTTAAAACAGCTAATATTTAAACCTACTTGACTTTTTTTATTAATTCAATATAGTTAAAGGTCGCTAATGTGAAAAATTTCACTCTTGAAGGGCTGGTTTTTTCTTCTTTCGAAAATTCTAATATTTTAAAATATAGGAAATACCGTAAAATATTAATCGACGGTTAATATTATGAACAAGAAAATATTTAATAATACAGTTCTTATATTAGTTTTTACAGCAATAATCTTCAATACAGTTACTTCCTGTGTTTTGATTGTATGGATGAACCAGGACAGGAAATCTTTAAAAAAGGTTGAAGCGGATATTTGTGAACTTAAAGATAAGCTTGAAACAGAAATAAATTTGCGCAAAACACTTTATCCGGAGTTGAGAAAATCGGCAAAATTGCTGAAAAAGTATAATCCAACGCTTGATGATCTGACAACAGTCAGATATGCATACAAAATATTTCAATGCAGTGATGAGCATGTGTCCCTGGATATTTTAACAGCACTTATTGTGGTTGAGTCGAGTGCTGATTCTGAAGCAGTAAGCTCCAAGGGCGCTCTTGGGCTTACCCAGGTAATGCCCAATATCTGGAAGTATGATAAAAAAACACTTAAAAACCCATATAAAAATATTGAGGCCGGTTCTTCAATATTAAGTTATTATGTGAAAAAACATGGTCTTAAAGGCGGTCTTAGTGCATATAACAGCGGACAGAAGAGCGGATCTCCAAGATATGCCAGTAAAGTGATGAGAATTGCTGGAACCTATTTCTAGATATTGTTCCTGGAATCTTTAATTCTATTAAGTAAAACCTGTTTTTCATGGCTTGACAGATACTTTAAGTAGTTTAAACTCTCTGGTTTGAGCCGAAACCCATAAATTAATATTGTATTAATACTGCTTTGATGTTATAAATATATGTTTGCAGTCGATTGATTATAAAATGCCGGGCTGAAGCCTAACAAACAGTCTGACATTTGTCCAAATTATTGTAATGAAAGGAGATTTTTAAGATGATTTGCGAAACAACAAAAAAAGGAACCGAATGCTTTTTCATGGGCAAAAGCGGGTGTACCTATAACGGCGGAACATGTCTTGAAATTGTTGAAAAA
>PVMK01189045.1_pt1 | contig 13863 bp, 15 predicted proteins | sample 1853481 | NCBI WGS metagenome assembly PVMK01 (sample SAMN08533507, study PRJNA380276) | Marine sediment metagenome, whole genome shotgun sequencing project. | reverse complement strand
TAATGCGGGTCGTCTTCTGCCACTTCAACCACAACGAGTCTGCCAGCCGAGGTAATTTTCTTCTGGCATTCAGGGCTTAAGTGCCGCAAGCGTAAGCGTTTGCCCGCTTTACGGTAACGTTCGGTAATGGCGTTCAGCGCTTCGAGGCTGGAGTAATCGGCAACACGAGCTTCCATGAAATCGATAATGACTTCATCTGGGTCTGTTGCGGGTGACATGCGTTCGGAAAACTCCCGTACGGAGCCGAAGTAAAGTACGCCCTGCAATTTGTATATGCGGGTGCCGGATTCAGTATCGTGCGGATTCAGGCGTACATGTTGTGCGCTCTGCCACGCGAATACCAGCGCCGATACGATTACGCCTGCGAAGACGGCGAGTGCCAGGTTGTGCATAAAAACAGTAATAAGTGTTACGACGACGATGACAATGACGTCGGCCGCGGGTACTTTACCCACGGTGCGAAAGGTCGCCCACTCGAAGGTTCCAATCACCACCATGAACATGACGCCGACCAGAGCCGCGATCGGGATCTGGGTGATAACCGGCCCGCCCCCCATGAGGAGTACGGTCAGGCAATGGCTGCAACGACACCTGAGGTGCGGCCACGACCACCGGACTTAATGTTGATCAGGCTTTGGCCAATCATCGCGCAGCCACCCATGCCGCCAAACAGGCCGGACAGGAAATTCGCGCCGCCCTGGGCAAAACATTCGCGGTTGCCCTGGCCACGGGTTTCGGTCATGTCGTCAATTAATTGCAGGGTCATCAGCGATTCAATCAGGCCGACCAGCGCTACGGTCATCGCGACACCACCAATTAGCAGCAGCGTTTCCAGGTTCCACACAATGTCGCCTGGCCATGCGAGTACGGGCAACGTGCCGCTAAGTTCAGCACTGCCTGTGCCTTCAAATAGCACATCGCCCACCGTCTTGGTGTCGACGACATCAAAGTAGGTCAGCAGACTAACGCCGACAATCGCAACCAGTATGGAGGGTACCGCCTGGGTAATCTTGGGGAAGTGATGAATGATCCCCATTGTCAGCAAGGTCAGCCCACCCATAATAATAAGCTGCTCTGTTGCCAGCCAGCTGCCGTCGACTGAACGAAACGATTCAAATTGCGACAGCAAAATGAGAATGGCCAGGCCATTAACAAAACCCATCATCACCGGGTAGGGTACCAGGCGAATGAAGCGGCCCAGTTTAAGTGCGCCGACCAGTACCTGAATGACACCCGCCAGCATCAACGTTGCAAACAGGTACTGCATGCCCAGGTTGTCGATGCCGAGTTCAATGCCTGTCGCTGTGCCCATTTCGACAGCTTTGGCAACGACCACCGCAATCGCACCGGTGGCACCTGAAATCATGCCGGGGCGGCCGCCAATAGTTGAGGTGATAAGCCCCAGAAATACGGCGGACCAAAGCCCGACGATCGGATCCACGCCGGCAATAAAAGAGAACGCGATGGCTTCGGGAACCAGTGCCAGGGCAACGGTGAGACCTGAAAGCGTGTCATCTTTCCAGTTACCGTTTTTCTTAACGAACAGATTAAAAATCATGATGATATTGACCAGCAAAACGTGCAGAGCTGCAGCAATATGCAGCTCATATTAATAGGGGTTTAACTTGATGAGGGTTTAACGAGTAGGGGTATTGGCTTCACGGCCGTTGTGATCCCCGGTTGGTGCAACCGGAAATGGCCGGATGAGCGGCGGCAAGTCTACAGCATTAAGCAGGCAGCGCGAGTCTTTTCAGGTCAAAAGCAGTAATCAATGGGGTCAGACACGTGTGCCCACCGGCGGTTGAATTTTCCACCTGTGATAGTCACACGTGTCTGACCCCATTGATTACACTGCGCTGGAAGCCCGCTTGGGCGTCGCGAATCGCGGCGGAATCGACTTGCTGCCTTATGAAGACCCCGCTGCAGGGCGGCCACTTCGAGAATTCCAGGGTGTAAAGAACCACACCTGCATCGTTAAGCACTTTTGTGGTGCTCCGGCAGCGTATGATGTCGCGCATACGTTAAAAATCGGGCAGCTGTCGCCCGGTTGATTACCCGGATCAGGATGACCCCATGTCAAAACCCTCTGCTGCAGCTGATGCTGTGGCCAGTTTTAGTGACCTGCAACTGACTGCGCCGCTACTGAAAGCGCTCGAAGAGGTGGGCTATGAAACCCCTTCGCCGATCCAGGCGCAGGCCATTCCGCACCTGTTAAAAGGGCTCGATCTGTTGGGTCATGCGCCGACGGGTACGGGTAAGACGGCTGCCTTTGCCTTGCCCCTGTTGTCGCGTCTCGATATGCAGAGTTCGCAGGTGCAGGTGATGACCCTGACCCCGACCCGTGAACTGGCCATCCAGGTGGCGGAAGCGTTTAAACGATATGCCACTTATATAGAAGGCTTTCACGTGTTGCCGATTTATGGCGGCGCTGAATACGGCACTCAGCTACGCGCGTTGAAGCGCGGTGTACACGTGGTCGTCGGCACGCCCGGACGGGTGATGGACCACATGCGTAAGGGCACGCTCCGGCTCGACGGTATACAGGCGCTGGTACTGGACGAAGCGGATGAAATGTTGCGCATGGGCTTTATCGATGAAGTTGAATGGATTCTCGAACAGGCACCCGCCAAGCGGCAGATGGCCTTGTTCTCGGCGACCATGCCCAGGCAGATTGAGAAAATCGCCAGGAAACATCTCAACAAGCCGCAGGAAGTTTCGATCAAGACAAAGACCGCGACCGCGGAGACCATCCGGCAACGTTACTGGCAGGTCAGTGGGCTGCATAAACTGGACGCGTTCACACGCATCCTCGAAGTGGAAGACTTCGATGCCATGCTGGTGTTTGTGCGGACCAAGACCATGACCACTGAAATAGCCGAGCGCCTGCAGGCGCGTGGCTATGCGGCGGCGGCCATGAACGGTGACATGGCGCAGAAAGATCGCGAAAAAATGGTCGCGCGCTTGAAAAATAAATCGCTGGATATACTGGTGGCCACCGATGTCGCTGCCCGCGGGCTCGATGTAGAACGTATCAGTCACGTGATCAATTACGACATTCCCTATGATGCGGAAGCCTACATCCATCGTATCGGGCGCACCGGTAGGGCGGGGCGAAAGGGCGATGCCATCATGTTTGTAGCACCGCGTGAGCGGCGCATGTTGCGGGTTATTGAGAATGCCACCCGGCAGAAAATTGAACCGCTGGAGTTACCGACCACCGAAACCGTCAACAATAAACGCATTGCCAACTTCAAACAGCAGATTACGGACTACGCTTGCAGGCGGCGACCTGGCATTTTTGCAGGGAATAATAGAGCAGTATCGGCAGGAACACGACGTGCCCGGCGTAGAGATTGCCGCGGCGCTGGCAAAGCTGACGATCGGTGACAAACCATTATTACTGGCAGAAGAAAAAGCCCGCCATCGCAAGCAGGATCGCGAGCGCCAGAATAAGCCGACCCGGCGTGAACGCCAGAGTGCCGATGACAGAGCAAGCAGCAAGGCAGAACGCCGCGGCGGCAAGGATAAGGACAAGAATAAGGACAGAAGCAAACGCAAAGACAAAGGTGGTCGATCCAACGCCCCGCCGGACTCCGACATGGAGAGTTTTCGGATCGAGGTGGGTTACGACCATGGCGTAAAGCCGGGGAATATCGTGGGGGCCATTGCCAACGAAGCCGGTCTGGATGGCAGCAACGTTGGACAGATAGAAATCAGCGAACAGTTCTCCCTGGTTGACCTGCCCAAAGGTATGCCCAAAGAAATTTTCAAGGATTTGAAAAAAGTCTGGGTGTGTGGGCAGCAACTGAAAATTTCGCGGCTCAATGCGGGTGGTGAATCCGGCGAGTCGGGTCAACGCGCAGCGCAGGACTATAGTCAGTCCAAAGCAACAGCCCGATCGCAGCCTGCTGATAATTCACGCGGCAAAGCCGGCGCAAAAGCACGATCTAAATCCGCGAATAAATCAAATACGGGAAAATCAGATCGTAAACCGGGTAGTAAGAAAACAGGTCACAAAAAGAAAACGCGCAAAAAGACAGCGGGTAAAAGTTCTGCTGCAAAGTCCGGCCCCGCTGGTAAACGTACCGGCAAGAAGAAGTTCGCTAAGAAGCAGCCGCGTAAACTTTAGTTCCGGCCGATCATCAGGGAATTAGTTGCTACACTAATCCCCTGATTTCGCCAGATTTTATCTATATCTTCTCAAGGCGGAATTCCACCGGCAATGACTTCGACACGATGTCGTACACGGGGGAGAACAGCGCGAGTTCGGTGAGCGTCTCAACTCCGGCATCGCTATCTACCCGCATGATCACCCGCACATGATGGAAGCCCTTGCGTACGTCATCCGCCATACCCAGCAGTCCACGCACATCCATGTCGCCTTCGATTTTTGAGCTGACACTTTTAATAGCGATGTCCCGCACGGCAGCGTGGTAAACCAGCGTGCCGGTCATGCAACTCACCAGTGCGTGCAACACGTATTCCATAGAATTGGGTGCGCTGTCGTTACCGGCTATCAGTTGCGGTTCATCCACATCCAGCGTAAAGGGTTTGCTGCGGGTGCCATCTTCACGGCCGCCGGCATGAAAATCCTTTATCTGGCTGCGGTTAAGTCCCCCATTGACCCAGCGATTGCGGGCACGGAACTGAAATTTGCCAAACGCCGTGTCGGCGCTGATGGATTCGATCACATGGTTGAGCTGGTCCAGGTTCACGCCGTTTACGCAGTTGCTTTTGGTGTTTGGCCTGGCGTCGATGTTGGTATGTGTTGCTGTGTTGGTATTCATTTCATCTCTCCTTTTTAGAGCCTGTCGCGGTCAACTGACCGTGCTGACAGCTTAGGAAAGACAGCGCCTGCGCCGATACTGCAGAAGCTGTAGTATCTAACTACATTTTATGTAGTAGCATGTCTCATGCGAGTGCTTGCATCATTGATCCCTATTCGAAAGAGTTCAGAAAGCGCTGGCAGTATTGTTGGCTTTAGTCACTTAATATTTTGCAAAGCTGCTGTTCTACCAGCGTCAGAGCGATCGACAATGGCAGCAGGCCGATAAACCGAAGCCGCAACAATGGAAATTTGATGACTGATTATGGCCAGTTTTGTCCGGTTGCCAAAGCCACCGAGATTGTCGGTGAACGCTGGACGCTGCTTATCTTGCGGGAACTTATACTCGGTACCTGCCGCTTCAATGATTTCCAGCGGGCACTGTCGCGTATCTCGCCGACGTTGCTCAACCAGCGACTAAAGTCACTTGAAGCGCGCGGCATCATCATCAAAAAAAGTAAGCCCGGCCGGAAAGGTTACGAATACCGGTTGACCGCATCCGGCAAGGAGCTGGCGCCGTTGATTCAAACACTTGCCGTTTGGGGTATGCGCTGGGCCCGCGGTCAGATGACCGATGAAGAACTGGATGTAGAGTTCCTGATGTGGGATTTGCAACGTCGCCTGCAAACTGAGCATCTTCCGGGCGGTGAAACCGTCATCTGCTTTACCTTCGCAGAGCTTGGCAGCTTTAAGAACTGGTGGCTGGTGGTGAATGACGAAAATGTTGACCTGTGTACTACGGATCCCAGCAAAGATGTCGATATCTATATTAGTTCCACCGTGCGCGCGCTTGCGGAAGTCTGGAAGGGTGATATTCCATTGCAGCAGGCGCTGGCAAACGGCGGAATAAAAACGCATGGCATGCGCGCACTAGAGCGCTCAATATCAAATTGGCTGGGACTGTGTCTGTATAAAGATGTGCAGCCGGCAGAGAGTAAATAGGGGTCGAACCGATTTTTCGAATATCGGTTCGACCCCATTTATTTTTCGGGCTAATTCAGTATCAATCTTACGATCAGCCGCAGACCCACTATTACTGCCAGCGTCAACATGATGCCGGCGATGATATAGGGGCGGAACCCGACTTCTTCTATATATGCATCATCGCGATCATGGTTCGCGTTGTTCTGTACGCCGCAAAATGCGGCAATCATGCTCCAGGTAATTTGCAACATGCCTGGTTTCTTTGTTGGTGTTACCCGAGTCATTGTGCTGCTCCGTTTGTCAGGGCCCATTCTTCATCTGTGCGAAAAGGGGTCGAACCGATTTTTCAGGCACCAATTCCGTGGATGCCATTTATTCCTAATTAATGCGAGTCTCGATTCCCCGCGGTTAATTACCAGGGGCCGTTGCAAAGTCTTCGACCCTGCAGTCTCCCGTTACTTTCAGCTTACGGGCCAGGTCGATAAGTGCAGTGCGCAGCCCTTCTTCAATCACCGGGTGATAGAAGGGCAGTTGCAGCGCGCGGTCAACGGTCATGTGCTGCTGGGTAACCCAGGCGAGCAAATGCGCGAGGTGTTCGGCTTGCGGGCCGATCAGTTCGGCGCCGATGATTGAGCAACTTTTCTTATCGCCGTACACACGCAGCAAGCCCTGGTTGCGTCCCATGACCCGGGCCCGCCCCTGGTTTACGAACGAGACTTCGCCAATCTCAATCTGGTCCGGCATCAGCTCGCTAAAGCGCTTGCCGACCATAGCGATTTGCGGGTCCGTGAAGGCAATGGCCAATGGCGTGCGCCGCACATGATCCTCGACCTGCGGATACAGCATGCTGTTGGCGCCGGCAATCCGGCCCTCATCCGATGCTTCGTGCAACAGCGCCCGGTGGCCACTGACATCGCCGGCCAGGAATATCGGTGCCCCAGCGAGTTGCGTGGTGCGTGGGTTCCAGTCTGGTCGGCCGTGCTCGTCCAGTTCGACGCCGGCATTGGCGAGGTCGAGATCCGCGAGATTCGGCCGGCGCCCGGCGGCCACCAGCACTTTGGTAAGCACCTGCTCGTGCTGTTTGCCATCCTGACCGCGATAACGCAAGCGAATGCCATCACCTTCCGGAACAGCATCGAGCATTTCGGTGTTCAGCTGCAGGTTGAGTTCGTTGCTCAGGATATCCCGTGTCGCGCGGATGACCTCCGGGTCAGTAAACGGCCCGAGGCTTTCGGATGGTGAGAAAAATACGACCCGGACACCCAGCTTCTGCAGCGCCTGACCCAGTTCGAGGCCGATGACGCCGGTGCCGATCACCGCGATGCTTTCCGGCAGGTCGGGTAGTTCGAAAATATCGTCATTGATAAGGACGTGTTCGCGGATCTTGTCAAACGGTGGCGGGATAAACGGTGAACTGCCGGTCGCGATGACAATGGATTTTGCCGTTACGCGCACCCCGTCAACGTCGAGTTCGTTCGGGCCAGTGAATCTGGCATGGCCTGTCAACCGTTGCTCAGCCGGTAAGCCTTCCGTGTCTGCAACAACGAAGCCGACAAACCGGTCGCGTTCAGCCCGCACCCGCTCCATGACCTTCACGCCATCGACGGACCAGCCGGCGGCGACTTCAATGCCAAAGCGATCCGCACCGGCAACTTCCCCGGCAACATCGGCCGCTGCGATCAGCAGCTTCGATGGCATGCAGCCGACCCGGGCGCAGGTTGTGCCGTATACGCCTGATTCAATCAGCAGCGGCTGGCCGCCGGCTTTTTCGACAGCCCGCCGTGCGTTAAGGCCGGCTGACCCGGCTCCGATGATGGCGACATCGACATTTCTGGTTTCCACTTGCTTCTCCATATTTTTGTGCGGCCTAACTATGTGCCACTTAGCTCTGTGCGAGTGCCGCAAATTCTGCTTCGGTGTAGCGCGGTGTAATGTGTTGCGGACAGTTCCAGTCGAATGCCGCGACATCGATATAGACGACCCGCTCGATCCGGGCGCGGTAGTCATCCAGCGCTACTTTGGCGAGTTCCTCGGGGGCTACGTCCTGGGCGTGTTTGATGCGCAGGTGACCCAGAATCTTCAGGCGGCGCCGATTGGGGTAGTCCATGAGTATTAGCGAAACCCGATCGTTCGTGGCTGCATTGCCCACACTGATCATCTGCTTGTTGCCGCGAAAATCTGCGTACGCCAGGCATTTGGGCCCCAGCACGCGCAGGAACCCGGGCGGGCCGCCACGGTGTTGCACATAGGGCCAGCCATCCGCGTTGACGGTGGCCATATATAAGGTGTCACGTTGCGCGATGAAGCTGGTTTCGGTTTCGGACAGTTCCTCGTTTGGCCCCGCGCCAGCAACAAAGCGCTCGTATTGAGTGCGCGAACCAACGTGTTCCTGGGCGGCCTTAACGCCGTCGGTAAACATGATTTCTGCGAATTGATGTGCCATGTCCTGCTCCTGGTCCCTGTCCTGTTATTGAAGGGAAGGGTGGCCGCTCCGGTTACTTATCCGAGCAGCCACCCTGATGTAGCCCGCAAACAGTTACCGTGCCGCGAGCGACTCGGCTGCTGCCTAGTCGTTGGTTACTTCACGTTGCAAAAAGTCACGCATCAGTTGGGCGATCTCATCGCCATGCGTTTCCAGTGCAAAGTGCCCGGTATCGATCAGGTGGTACTCCAGATTTTCCAGATCACGTTTATAGGGTTCCGCACCGGCAGCCGGAAAGATCTCATCATTCTGGCCCCACACAATCAGGGTGGGTGGCTGATGCTCGCGAAAGTACGCCTGCCATTCCGGATACAGCGCCGGGTTGGTACCGTAGCTGTAAAACATCTGCAGCTGAATCGCCTGGTTGCCTTCACGGTCCAGTAGCGGCTGCACGTGGCCCCAGTTGTCCGGGCTGACGGCTGTCACATCGGGCACGCCGTTCGTGTATTGCCACTGGGTAGCACCGAGCGTCAACAAAAAGCGCAGCGCATCTTCGTTGGCCATTTCAGGTTGCTGGTACGCCTCCTTAACGTTCTTCCACCAGGCGTGTCGAGCCCCTGGTTAATGGCGCCGCGATCTTTCCAGTACGCCTGAATCGGTTCCCAGAAATCATTATCGATGCCTTCAACGTAGGCGTTACCGTTCTGGATGATCAGTGCCTCGATCTGTTCGGGGTTGTTCGCAGCAATGCGAAATCCCACCGGTGCGCCGTAATCCATCAGGTACAGGCTGTAATGCTGGAGTTCAATCTGATCAATAAACTGCTCCATCAGTCCCGCGACGTTGTCGAACGAATATTCAAATTCATCGACACTCGGCATTGCGCTAAAGCCATAGCCGGGGTAGTCCGGTGCCACGACGTGGTACTGGTCGGCCAGGGCCGGGATCAGGTTACGAAACATGTGCGACGAAGTCGGGAAGCCGTGCAGCAGAACAATCGTTGGGTTCTGCGGGTTGCCGGCTTCGCGATAGAAGATATCAATACCATCAACTTCGAGGGTGTGATAGCTGACGTTATTGCCCGGCTCAGCGGCCAGAGTGGCCTGCGTCATGCCGGCGATGCCAGCCAGTAGCAGGAATGAAAAGATCAGGTTCTTCGTGGTCGTGCGTTTCATCAGAATGCTCCTTACAAAGTTATGAATGAGATGAACTGGCTGGCTCGCCAGACGAAAAATCTGCTGCAGGTCGCCGTAGCAGTCGCGCGAAAATCAGAAAGTGCGTGACCAGCAACAGCGGGACAAAAAATGTCGGGATGAACCAGCCGGCGTTCAGATACGGTATGGCTTCGGCGCGGCTCAGTGCATTAACGAGATCGACCGTGCCCACGATATTGAACAGCCAGACGATCGGTAGCGCGATGCTCCAGCCCGAGCGCAACGCAATCAATGCGGTTATTGCCAGCAGGCCGGCGGCCAGATCACCGTAGGCAGCCGGGATGGCGAATTGCGCGGGCAGTTGCGGGTCGACAATGCCTGGCACCAGGAACACCAGTCCTATATGCCGAAACGCGTGCGGTGCAATTAACCAGAACAGCGCCTCGCGACGCGCTAGCTTGTTAAGCCGCTGAGTGAGTTCCCATTTCGCGAACAGCCCGATTACAAGAATGCTTAGTAATAGCTGCAGCAAACAAATTGTCACTGTATTCATGTTGTTTTCCTGGTGTTTGTTCGGGCGCTGCAAAGGTTGTCCATTTCGGGCCCTGTTCTACTGCGCCATTTTTTGCACGGCTTCTTTGGTCGTCCACACGGTGTTGGCGATAAAGCGAAAGTTAACCAGTGCGGCTTCGTAACCATTGCCTTCTTCAACAATCGCCGCAGCAGTCGCATCGGACACAACAGCTACTTCGAAACCCTGCTCAATCAGTTCACGCATATGTGATTCGGTACACAGGTTGGCTGACATGCCGCCCAGGATGACCTTGTCGATACCGCGCTTGCGGAGTTGCAGAACAAGGTCGTTGGTCTCGGGGCCATAGACTTTGTGCGGGTTCGACACAACGGTAGCGCCGTCATCGATATATTTTTTGTACTGCTCCAGCCAGTCGGCACCGGAACCTTCGAAGTCTTCGGTCATCAGTGCGCCATCGCGATCGAACATGCCGATGTTGTGCATCAGCGCTTCAAGTGCGCCTTCGAATTGCCAGCCGTGATCGGTGGGGTAGTAGTAATGTGGTGACACGAATACCGGAATGTCATTCGCTTTGGCAGCTTTGAACAGTGCATCGATATTCTCGACCGTGTTGTTGGCTTTTACGCTTTCACCTACCACGCCCCAGGCCACGCCCTCGGGGCTCAGAAAATCGTTCTGTGGATCGGTGATCAATAGCGCGGTGCGGCCGCCGCTAATATCAACGCCCGGGTCAGGGAGAGCAGCACCTGCGGTGCCGGTAAGTGTCAGTAATGAGGAGATGATGGCCAGCATTTTTGTCAAATTGTTCATGGTGGTTTCCTTAATCAGTCGGATTCGTTAATCAGGGTTGATGTCAATTGTCAGGCTGAAAGCTGCTGGCGAGAGGATTGTTTCCCTTCCCAGGTAAATGCGGAGAAGATTTTGTCGGTCGGCGTCTCCGCAATATGGTTTACATAGTTGCTAAGTACTTTTTGCGATATGCCCAGGATGATTTCGAGTACATGGCGCTGTTGATAGCCAGCTGCGAAAAAGGCATTCAGCGTTGCTGCACTCGGGCGGCCGCGTTCGCGAGCCAGCTCCAGCGTTGTTGCATGCAAAACCTGCAATTTTTCGGTTGGCAGTGCTGTGCCGTTACGCAAGGCTGCGGTAATGGCAGGGTCAACCTTCATCATGTTGGCGATGGCGGTATGCGCAGCCACGCAGTAGTGACACTCATGTTCAACGTTGAGCGTTTGCCAGACGACCGTAAGTTCGTCTGCATCAAAGCTCGTTTGTTGAAAAAGTTCGTGCAGGTTTTTGTAGGCTTCAAGTGCGGCCGGTGATTCGGCCAATACCGCGTGAAGGTTGGGGATCATCCCAAAGGCTTTTCGTGATTCAGCCAGTAACGGCTTGCTTGCCTCGGGGGCAGTGGTTTCAGTGTGTAATTGGTAAGTCATGATCATTCCTGTTTGAGGAGGTGGATGAATCTTTTTTAGTTGGTCGGCTTGGTGCAGCCGATGCGGCGTTCGCCGGCCGAAATTTCGACATCGTTGGCACTCATGTCGCGCCGTTGCATGTAACCGTCGGCATCGAACTCCCAATGCTCGTTGCCATGGGTGCGATACCACTGGCCTGTTTGTGCGTGCTGCCACTCGTACTCGAAGCGCACTGAAATGCGGTTGTCGGTAAATGCCCAGAGTTCTTTTTGCAGGCGGTAGTGCAGTTCCGTCGACCACTTGTGCTTTAAGAAATACTTGATCGCGTCTCGTCCGGTGAAAAATTCATCGCGGTTGCGCCACTGCGAATCCACCGTATAGGCGGCCGCAACGCGCGCAGGGTCGCGGCTGTTCCAGGCGTCTTCTGCGGCCTGCACTTTCTGGCGGGCGGTCTCAGCGGTGAAGGGTGGTAGCGGTGGGCGTTGCATGTTAGTTACTCCGTAAGCAGTTTTCTTGGTGTCTTGTCTTACTGAATACATTGCAAGGCTCGTGCCAACTTTGTGATTACTTATAAAACAAGGGCTTACATTCACTTGTATGTCGCAAGAACTTGTGAATCACAAGATACTGTGACTATAATCACAAGTACTTGAGAGCAAGAAGGGCGCCGGTATGGCCAAACACACTGACGATGTCAGCCAGCTGCAGTCGCTGCAGCAACTCATCCTGGATGCCGCGGGCGATGGTATTTACGGTATCGACAAAAACGGCAAAACCATCTTCGGCAACGAGGCGGCGACGCAGATTCTTGGCTGGCACACCGAGGACATCATCGGCAAGCCCGCGCACGACGTGCACCATCATTCGCATGCCGACGGTTCGCCGTACCCGCGCGAAGAGTGTCCCATCTACGCGGCGATTCATGACGGCCTGGTGCACATCGAACAGGACGAAGTGTTCTGGCACACCAACGGCCAGCCGGTGCCGGTGGAATACACCAGCACGCCGATCCTGCGCGACGGCAAGATCGATGGCGCCGTGGTCGTGTTCCGCGATATTTCTGCACGCAAAGCGCGCGAGCAGGAGCGTGCGGAAGCCTATGCAGAAATTCGAACTTTAAAAGAACAACTGGAACGTGAACGCGATTACCTGCGTGATGAACTCGATGTCACGATCAACTTTGGTGAAATCGTGGGTGAGAGTGCGGCGCTGAAACGCGCGCTTGCACAAATCGAGGCGGTGGCAGCCACACCCGCAACCGTACTGGTGCTGGGTGAGTCGGGTGTGGGCAAGGAAATGATTGCCCGTGCGATTCATTGCAACAGCGACCGCGCCGACAAGGCGCTGGTCAAAGTGAACTGTGCGTCGATTCCCAAAGATTTATTTGAGAGCGAATTCTTCGGCCACGTGCGCGGTGCATTCACGGGCGCCCATGCTGATCGGGTGGGGCGCATGCAACTCGCCGATGGCGGCACGCTGTTTCTGGATGAGGTCGGCGAGATTCCGCTGGACCAGCAGGGCAAGTTACTGCGTGCGTTGCAGGAGCATCAGTTTGAGCGGGTCGGCGATGACAAAACCATCAGTGCCGATGTCCGGATCGTCGCCGCGACCAATCGCGACCTTGAAACCGAAGTGCGCGAAGGGCGCTTTCGCGAAGACCTGTATTACCGTCTGAGTGTGTTTCCGTTAACCGTGCCCCCGTTGCGTGAACGAGGCGACGATATCGTGCCGTTGGCGCTGCATTTTGTAGGGCTTATCTGTCGCGAGCAGGGGCGTGTGCCATTGAGTATTGGCCGGCAGGCGATTGCAACGCTGCAGGCCCATGACTGGCCGGGCAATATTCGTGAATTGCGCAATGTGATCGAGCGGGCCGTCATCATGAGTAAGGGTGACCGCCTGCGACTCGACCTCGCGATGACCGAAGCACGACCGGTAGTTGCCGACGCAGGGGCCGCTGCGGCGCAGGACATTCTCAGCGATGCAGAAATTCGCCAGCATGAAAAAGCCAACATGTTGGCGGCGTTGCACAAGACCAAGTGGCGTATCTCCGGCGAGGGCGGCGCTGCTGAACTGTTGGGGCTGAAGCCATCGACACTGGCTTATCGCATGCGCGTCTTCGGGATAGAGTCGGTGTCAGACACTAAAAAAATCTAGCGATTTAAGCAGCTACGATCTACCCCTTGGGTATAGCCTATCTAAAACTTTAGTCCTTTAAATCGTATTTTCATCGGAAAGCCTCCGGCTTCCCGATATAAATTCCGAGGAGGTCTTTGCGGCCTGCTCCGCGAGCCCGCAAAGCCGCTCGTCATTTAAATCTTGCGGTCAGACCCCAGGATTTATAGCGTAATATACGCTCTCAATCAGGGAGCCTGTCTATGAACATACCCGCAAGCCATTACACTCGCAGCGACTTAATAAAAGCCCTGGCGGTTATCGTTTTGCTGTTTCCGGGCACCGGCTACACAGCAGAAGGTCTGTATCCACAACACTCCCCCAAACTCGATGTAACCATCAATCGGGAGCTGCAATTAACCGCCGCAGAAGAACGTCCCGTCCCGCTGAAAATCTTTTACCCGCAGACCGGCGGG